>Ga0137415_10000886_pt1 | contig 29290 bp, 37 predicted proteins | sample CZODoug3_1_1_16f_FD_183082 | JGI IMG/M metagenome (GOLD analysis project Ga0137415, IMG submission 183082) | Vadose zone soil fungal communities from Angelo Coast Range Reserve, California, USA - CZODoug3_1_1_16fungal (Hybrid Assembly) | ecosystem: Environmental > Terrestrial > Soil > Vadose...
TCGCCCGTCACAACCAACGGCGGCGGGTTTGCCGCATTCACCGGCAACACCATCAACGGCACCGATTTTCGGATCAAGAATTTCCTGTACGAAGGCGGCGTGAAGACGGCGCTGCTCGACAACACCTTGTTCCTGTCGAGCGCCGGGTTCTTCCAGAAGCGCGCGCAGACCGATCAATTCCAGGATACGTCGCAGATCGACGCGTACGGTTTCGAATTCGAGTCGAATTACCAGCCGAGCCGAAATTTCTCCGCGACCGCGGCCTACAGCTACCTGGACGCCAAACTGCACGCGGCGAGCCCAACCTCGTTCACACAAAACGTGTACGACGCCTTCGCCGCTCCCTACGGCACGGGTGTGGGGAGCCCGAACTTCATCTCGCTTCCGGCCGCTGACTATCGCCTACCCGCCGTGCCCAGTAATCTGTTTAGCGCGTTCGCGAAATACCGCACCGATCTGGGCCTTGGCATCAGCTCCGGTGTGGTCGTGACCGGCCCCATCAACACCTCCTATATCGGCAATGTCCGGATCCCGACGCAATACACATGGGACGGCTCGATCTTCTACGAAACGCGCAAGTGGAACGTGCGTGCGAACTTCTACAACATCACCAACCGGAAGAACTGGATCGCCGAAGCCGGTGCGCAAGGTAACGACTTGATCACCGCCGCCATGCCGTTTCACTATCAGGTCAGCGCTTCGTACCGCTTTTAGGAATTCATCGCGCCATGAGTCAATCGATCATTGCATCGCGCATTGCCGCGATCCTGTTGGCCGCTTGCGCCACGACAGCGGCAGCCCTCGCGGCCGGCGCTGCGGCCGCCGCCGAAGTGCCCACCGCCACCAAGGTCACTCACCCTGTCGCGTTCAACGAGGAGACCAAGATCCGGCAATCGTTGGTTCAAACCGCGCTCGCGAAGGAGCCCGCCGACCTCATCATCCGCGGCGCCAACGTCTTGAACGTGTTTACTCTCATGTGGATGCCGGATACCGATATCGTGGTGCGCGGCAAGCGCATCGCGTGGGTGGGCCCCACGGGCGAATGGAAAGGTCAGTGCTCCAACATCGTCGATGCCAAGGGTTTGTACGCCGTACCTGGCTTCGGCGAATCTCACAAGCACATTGAAAGCTCATTGCTGTCCCCGGAGTGGGAGGCCGCGCTGGTCATTCCTTTGGGCAACACCTGGACCAGCGAGGGCTCACACGAATTCTCAAACGTGAGTGGTCCGCACAACGTGGAATTCTGGCTCACCCCCGGGAAGCACGGCAGCCCGCTGAAGATCTTTCCCGCCTTAGGCTCTGCTACGCCCCCTTCCGCGTTCGAAGTAGGCGGCGGCAACTACGCGTATCACGAAATCGCCGAGAACATGCAAGGCAGCCTGGAAGTCCAGGGCCTCGACGAGGTCATGGATTGGCCTGCTGTCTCCGTCCCGACTCACCCCGGCTATCAGCGCATTTGGGAAGACATCCAAGCGACGCGTGACCATCGCGGCGTCATCGACGGCCACGGCTCGGGTCTGCGGGACCAGGACCGCATCAATGCCTTCGCAGCCGTCGGCCTGACCAGCGATCACGAAACCCGCGTCGCCGAAGAGGCGTGGTTGAAACTGCAGGCGGGCTTGTTCCTCCAACTGCGCGACGACAACATCGAAAAGGCGGTGCCGCTGTTCGTCAAGAACGGTCTCAAACAGTGGGACAACATCTCACTCGTCACCGATGACCGCAACGTCGCCGACACTTTGAAACAAGGCACGATGAACACGCACATCGCGCTGGCCATCAAAATGGGCGCGCCAGTCGAGGCAGCCTATGCCATGGCGAGCCTCTATCCCGCGCGCCACGCGCACATGGATTCGCTCGTCGGCTCGATAGCGCCCGGGCGCTATGCCGACGTGGTGCTGGTGAGTTCCCTGAAAGACGTCGCCATCAAAGAGGTGTTCGCCAACGGCCAGTTGGCGGCGAAGGACGGCAAGTACCTGCTGCCCGTGCCGAAATTCGATTGGCCCGCGGGGGCCACTGACACTATTCATGTCGGCCGCAAGTTGACCGCCAAAGATTTCGAGATCCTGGCGCCCGCCGGCAAAACAACGGTGACTGCCGCGATTCAAGCGCCCTTCTACACGGAGCCTGAACAAAAAACCGCGGTCCTCCCCGTCGTCAACGGCGTTGTGCAACGCGATCCCGCGCACGACATCGTCAAAGTCGCGATCGTCGATCGCTACACCGGTAAAGCCAAGCTCGGCAAGATGTTCTTCACGGATATGGGGCCAAAGACGCCGAACTCCGCGGTCGCCACCTCCGTGTCGCACGACCTACACAACATCACCGTCATCGGCTCCAGCGATGAAGCAATGGCGATTGCGGTCAACCGCGTTAGCGAGATCAATGGCGGCCTGGTGTTGGTGAAGGATGGCAAGGTCACTGCCGAAATGCGCCTCGAGGTTGGCGGCCTGATGACGAGCCGTCCGGTTGCCGACGCCGCCGCCAGCATGGAGAATTTGTACAACAAGGGCGACGAACTCGAGTGGATCGGCAGTCCCGGCTTCCCGCGCCGCGTGCTGTTCGCCATGATCACCTGCAGCCCATTCACCTGGCGCCTGGTCGTACCGTACCCCGGTAATCCGTCGGGGCTCGTGCTCCTGCAAACCGGCGAGACCAAGCCGATCGTCTGGTAGCGGCCATCGCGATGCATAGGGGCATCGCATGGGCGCTGATTCTCATGGTGTGGGCCCGCAGTTTGGGGGCCCACACCATGACGCTGACGGAAGTGACCGTCACGTTCGCTACGCCCGGCATCCTCGACGTAAAGATCGGCATTGACCTCACACAGATCCTGGGGTCGCCCGACCGCTATTATCAATTCGTCACCGAGCCGGAAGCCGCCCAGCAAGCGGAGGTTCGGACTCTGCTGCCCCAGGTGTTGGCAGGGTTGCAACTCGTCATCGGCAATACACCGCTGCATCTCGAGCTGAAGCAATTCTCGACCGCGACTGCCAACAAGACGCTGATCCTCGACAGCCAAATGAGTACGCTGTCGACCTTCCGCTTCACTGCGGTGCTGCCCGCCTCCCGGGAGCCACTCGAGCTGCGGGTGCCGATCGGAGCTCCCATCGACTATCCGGTGGTCTATACCCTGCAGATTCCCGAAGCTCATGTCTCAATGACACGCTGGCTCGAGGACGGTGCGCACGAGAGTGAGCCCTATGATTGGTTTGCGAAGGCCCCTCATGGGGATCTGTCTAACGGCGTTAGCCACCCCAGCGACAGGCGGGTCGAATCGAGCACACTTCGCCTCGATCCCGACGCGCTCCCTTGGACGCGGCAGGCCGCGCTGTACTTGCGGTTGGGCTTCAAACACATCGTGCCCGAGGGCACCGATCACATCCTCTTCGTGCTCGGGCTGTTCTTTTTAGGAGTCACCTGGCGCAAGCTGCTCTCGCAAACGACGGTATTCACAATCGCTCATGCGACAACCTTGTTTCTGTCCACCTACGGCATCTTCAGGTTGTCGAGCCGCTACGTCGAACCGGGCATCGCCCTGTCAATCGCGTGGATTGCGATCGAAAACGTATTCAAGCCGCGCCTGGGCCCCAGCCGCCTGGCCGTGGTATTCGCGTTCGGGCTGGTGCACGGTCTGGGATTTGCCAGCAGCCTGAGCGAGATTCCGTTTCCGAAGCGTGACTTTATCGTCGCACTGCTGGGCTTCAATGTTGGCGTCGACATCGGCCAGCTGTTTGTCATAGCAGCGGCATTTATGTTGGTCGGTTGGTTTCGCCATCGGCCGTGGTTCCGTAGCCGCATCGCCATTCCCTGTTCGCTGGTTATTGCGGCTATAGGTTTGTTCTGGGCGATTCAACGCATCGTCCATTACAGCGGCCGGTGATCGGCGTGGAAAGTTCACGCTCCAGGCGTTGCCGTGGCGCTCGGGCGTGGCGGCCGAGCGGCCGCAGTGCGGGCATGGAGAAGCCCGCTTCCGTCAAATCAAACCCAGAACAGCCGACGCCAACTTGCGGGCGGCTCCAGGCGATCTCGTCAGGAACAGCGCAGGCTCGATCAGCTCCAGCTCCATCAGTAGTAAGCCCATTGGACTGGGCAGAATATCAACCCGACCAAATGGGAGTTGTCTACTGTCTGACGCCTCGAGTACGTGGGTAGCAAACGCAATCTCAGCTTCTTCAGCTACATGATCAAATTCCGGCGAGTCAGGCGTGTCCCCTGTGTTAAATGGTATACGACGGACAGCGTGCGAATACTCGCCACCTATGAACACGAGCGAGCGCTCTGCGAGAGTAGTCACTGTGTCTTCGAAGCGCTGAATCAGCGCTCCAGTGCGGGTGAGAATTCCGTTCAGGTGATCTTCAAGCACAGAAACTTCAGTTGGGATAGAGAATCGGCGAACCGCGGACGAGCTTCCGCCGATCGACGGCTTCGCGACAACGTCAGACCAATCAATGTCGGTCGGGTATGAGAAAACACCGCTATTAGCCGGAAAATAGACCGTTGGGATGATGGCAATGCCGCGCTTCTGCAAGTCAATGAGATAGTGTTTTTCGAAATTCCAGAGGATTTTCTCCGTGGGATTGCAGACACGTGTCTCGACATCAATCCGCTTCAGCCAGTCTTCGAACTCGCGAAAGCGTGTGTGTCCATCCCAAGTAGATCGAATTACAGTTAAATTTGAGGCGGACCAGTCGACCTCGCGATCGGTCCATTTGGCAACACGAACCGCAGCTCCTCGTTTCTCGAGTTCCTCCTTTAGAGTGTTATCGCTTCGCGTCAGAAGAGGTTGAGCATCGCAGGTTACCAGTGTAACGGTGTAGCGAGTTTTAATCACAGCATGATTCCATTGAGTGGGTCGGAACCTCGTACGCCGCAAAGCCGAAAAGCGGGAAGCAGCACCGGTCGGATCCGCATCTCACGCGGCGGCAGCATAAGTCGCGCGAGTAGTGGGTGCCAGCGCCTCTCGGGCCGCTTTTTTCAAGCGGCCGACGGATGAAGGACAGAGCGACGCCCAGAAGCCGAGCGGCTCGACGACTTGCGACCGCTCGAAATCTCAACAGGCAGCCCGGCACGAACCATCAGCTTTATGAGGAATTCAATTGAGAGCTTCTCAATATTCCCGTTAACGATCTTGCTAATTGTTGGCTGAGGGACTTTGAGTGCACGCGCTGCGGCGACCTGAGTCCAACCTTTACGCTCGATGTGGAGTTCGAGTGTCCCGGCAAGTTGGCTACGAATATGCAACGCAGCAGCTTCCTCGGGGGGAAAGCCTAGATCGAGAAAAGGATTTTTGCTCATAGCTCACCTAGCTCCTGCGTAACGATTGCACGAGGCCCTTGTAGCGCTCTCCGAAATGAAAAGGAAATCGCTGGATACATCGAAGCCATGTTGGCTGACGGTGAGTCTTTGGCTGTTCCCATTGCCCTCCGCACCGTTGCCGACGCGCTAGGCGCACTCGGTCTGCCGGCCCAGCGTGACGCAAGTACGGGTCCTCGGCCCCAGGCTGGCTCGATCGACCCGATTATAGTATATTTACTATAGAGCGATCGCAGTGCCGTACTTGAATGAAATCCGTTGGCAGGGCGATTCGCGGAAGATTGCGCATCGCTTCCCAAAAGGGGCACGGAATGCGCTCGGTAAGGAACTTACCCGCATTCAGATGGGTTTGCAGCCGCGAAATGGAAAGTGGTTGGCAGACGTGGGTCGGAGCGTGCAGGAGATACGTATTGCTTATAGCAAGGAGGCGTACCGCGTAATCTACGTCGCCAAGCTCGCGGACTGCATTTATGTGTTACATGCGTTCCACAAGAAGTCCAAGACGGGCATCGAGACACCCAAGGAAGAAATCGATCTCGCGAAGAGCCCTGTTGCCCGCTTTGAGTTGGTCAAGGTGGTCAGCCCACGTCTGCATCATCTTCCGCCGCTCATTGAGCCTCTGAGCCCGGTTGTAGGCCGCTCGGACCTTGTTGCGGTCCTCGTGCGCAAGCTGGAGCTCGATGACATCTGGCGGGAATCCCAATTCGCTCGAGAAGGTGTCAGCAATGGTTCAAAAGCCGTGAGTCGTCTGCTCATCACCGCTGAATCCGAGCGGTCCCAAAGCGGCGTTTGGCGTTGCGTCGCTTATCGGTCGCTCTTTCGTGCGCAAATGATGGAAATAGGTATTTGCCGTTGCCGGTGAACGCCTGCAGATCGCGGGGGATTGCGACAGACTGTTTGGACAGCGGAACGATGGTAGTCGTCCATCTTCATTTTCTGGGAGGGGATGCGCCACTCCGCGAAACGCAACTCCCCACGACGAACGAAGACGTACGCCGCAAGCTTGAGCGCATAGGCGGCGCTTGGCTCCGTTGGTAGCCATCAATTGCGCGCAGTAGCTTCCCAACGCGCGACTAGGCTGTCAACGGACGCAATGGAACATTTCGAAGTGGAAACACCGGTGAATGGGGTGGTTTTGCGCTCAGTTGGGATCTTCTGGGGCGGCGAGGGAGATTTGGTGCCGGCTGAGGGATTCGAACCCCCGACCCCCTGATTACAAAACTAACAGAAGCTCTGCCCGACATTCACGCTCACTCAAATTAGTTCTATCGAGATTCGCAAGAACTCGGTTTAGTTATACTCAAACACACCACAATTAGCCTATAAACATCTTGGTTTTCGAGAACAGACCCAACACTAAAAACTCTCGTTTCGAGAGTGGCATGTTGCACACCGTCGCGTTACATTGCAAAGCATGGCAACGGAACTGGTCCACCAGCGGTCCACCAGACCCCCAAAAATTCGCCTTTCGACCACTCAGCTCATGGCTATTCAGCCGGGCAATGGGAAGCGCGACATCTCGGACGGGGCGGTCGCGGGCCTCTTGATCCGCATCAGCCCGAACGGTTCCAAGCATTGGCTATTCAGGTACACGTGGAAGAAGGCCCGTCCGCGCATTGCCTTGGGCCAGTTTCCGGCAGTCGGAATCGCTGAAGCGCGGAAGCTCGCCCTGGAATGCAATGAGTGGCTGGAGCGCGGGGTGGACCCGCGTCGTGCGGCCCGACCTCACCGGCGGACGGCCAAAAAGGACGTTCAGCTCGACATCGCGGCCGGGAAAACCAACGAGCAATCCGAAAGACGACAGGTCAAGCATCCACTTCCTAGCCTACGAATACGTTGAACACTACGTGAGACCGACCTTGGCGAATGCCAAAGAGGTGGTTCGTATCCTCAAGAAGGACGTGCTCTCGGTATGGCATGGTCGTGATGCCAGGACAATCAAGCCCAGAGAGGTGGTCGACTTACTCGACGGAATCGTCGGTCGGGGCTCGCCCGTACAGGCGAATCGGACTGCCACGTATATCGGTCAAATGTTCAAATTCGGGATTCATCGCACCATCGTCGATGACTCTCCGGTCAAGCTGCTCTAAACCGGGCGGCAAGGAAAGACCTCGCGACCGGGCGCTCTCGGAGGATGAACTCGAAGCGTTTGTCCATAGCCATACGGTTGCGTGTGTCACAGTCCAACGCGCCCACTGCATGATGTTCCTTTTACTGACACTGCAGCGCGGAAGTGAACTGTCGCTTGCGACGTGGTCGGAATTCGACCTGATGAAACGCGAGTGGCATATCCCGCGCCAACATTCGAAGAACCGAGTGCCGCACGTGGTCCCGCTGACGGATTGGGCGATCCAAGAATTGTTAGCTCTGAAGGCTCTCTCGCGTGGCTCGCGGTTCGTCCTTCCCGATGAGACAGGTGAAGGCCCTGAAGATCCAAAGCTCCTCACGCGCGGCGTTGCCCGACTGCAGTCCCGGTTTAAGGCACTTGGAATACATAGATTCACGCCACGTGACTTGAAGCGCACGGGTCGAACGAACCTCGGTCGGCTGCGGGTTGTCAGACGAGTGGCTGAACTCGTTATCAATCACGTGAAGGACAAGCTCGAAGGTACGTATGACGTCTACGAATATTTGACTGAGAAGCGTGAGGCACTTGAACTGTGGGCTGGGTATCTGGCGGAGCTGAAGCGGCGCCCCGTGTGCGAAAGACTGCGGACGGCAATGAGCGAACTTCCTGCAGCTCGACTGTCGGCACAGGCGGTCAAGGCGCCAACGGCCGCATTTGCAATTGCTACTCCAGTCCGGGTCCGGCAAAACGGCAGCAGCGCACGCTAGTTTTGGATACTTGTAAGCAGTCGTTCGCGCCTTGCAGTAATCTAGGTCCGGGTTCCTATGATTAGTTTGGCAGCGATGCCCCTCCTAAGCGTCCAGATTGACGGAATGGTTGTTGTTGCTTTGCCCACTGAGGGATGCAACATCGTTGGCGCGCGCATCGGCGGTACTCGCGACGATGAGGATTACGCCGACCTCTCGGCGTGGGGCGGGACTTACGGCCAAGGCAATGCAGATGTCCATTGCATATGGCTGGATGGCTTCAAAATATCGCCTGAGCAGGTGGTTGAGGTCCAGTTCGCGGCCTCTGGCAATAGCGTCGGATCGGGGAAGGCCTTCGATGCGGCGGGAGCTGCAGATCGACCGCCCAACTATTCACACGAGGAAGAACTCAAAGCCCTGGCGCAAGAGCTTCGTGCCCAACCCTGGATTCGCAGCGCCTACAAGTTCCGCTACGACTCAAATCAATCTGAGCCAATAGACTACTTCATGGCATCAGATGAATATGGATTCGGCTTTAATGTGCTCTGGAATGACGTCCACCCACATCGCCTTTCAGTATCCTTGTACGCCTACACGATTGAGTCGGTGGAGCTCCAGCAAAGCGGGCGCACCCTCACGACTGAGCGACTTCTGGTTGGACAGAGATGCCGGCTCACATTCGTCGCCTAACAAATCGCTTGAGTCGACATTGACAATCGGTCGAAGAAACGGTGTTTTGCTTCCGCAAAGCCGACACCACCTGCAACTTAGGGTCAGGTTCGTGCGTCGGGAGTATCCTTGACGAATGACTCTCCTTTCGAGCGAACTGTCTCAGGCTGGCTACAGCGTTCTCCCCGACTTGATTGGTATCGAGGAAGTTGATGCCATCGCTCGTCGGGTAGACGGCGCGCCTGGCACGGGTACGCGGCGCCTGCTTGATGCTCCTTGGTGCAGATACCTGGCCGAGACGCTGAAGGCCAATGAGCTGCTCCGCGAGCTCGGGACGGAAAATGCCGAGCCGATGCAATGCACGTTGTTCAATAAGTCGCCCGATAAGAACTGGCTCGTCTCACTGCACCAGGATCTCAGTATTCCGGTCGCCGAACGCGTTAGTAGCGCTCATTGCATAGGTTGGTCTGAGAAAGAAGGTGAGGTCTTTGTGCAGCCGCCGGTGGCGGTGCTGCAGGAAGTATTGGCATTGCGCGTACACTTCGACGACTGCGATGAGCGCAATGGAGCGCTTAGGGTATGCCGGGATCTCATCGGCTCGGCAGACTGACGGCAGCTCAGGCGATCCAGGCCCGTGATGCTACGGGTGAAGTAACGGTGACCGTGCCGCGCGGTGGCGCGATGCTCCTGCGACCGCTGCTGCTCCATGCGTCATCCAAGAGCGTAGTCGACGGCCCGCGTCGAGTGCTTCACTTCGTTTTTGGACCTAGAAATCTCCCGGAGGGATTGCGCTGGCCGGCCCGGAAGCGGTCAGCTGCCTGCTAGGGGTCGATAACAGTCCCAAGCAAGCGGCTTTCGGCCCAAAAGCGGAAGCTCGTCACGTCTGATTAGTCGCCGGAAAGCGGACAGCTGCGCTTTTTCGGTAAGCTCGACTGCATGACCAAATTCTCGATGACTGCCCATTGCTATACGTGCGGTAAACGCTCGTAGACCTTTGCCAATGCGTCGCACGTACATCGCCTTGCTTCTGGCACCGCTGCTTGTCAGCGCCGTTTTTGGTATTTTCGCACTCTTGGCATTCCCTTTGATGCTGCTGATGACTTGCCTCATTGCTCTGCCGCTGCTGCTCTGGCTCAAGCGCATCGAACGACTGAATTGGTGGATCGCCGTGACCGGAGGAGCAGCCAGCGCTCTAATCTACATCCTGCTGAATACGTTGACCCCGCTGACTTATGGCGTAACCCCGGACATCGATCGACTCATTGACTCGAACAACATCGCATACCTCGGCCTGGGGATGCTGACCGGCTTCGTTTTTTGGTGGATCGGCATCTTCAGAAATGCAGCATTTCCCTTCGTAAGCCGGAGCTTCCCCGTCGGCGCGCTGATCGTCTTACCGCTCGCTTTCGGGTGTACATACCTCAATCACTCGCTTAGAGGGACGTATGTTCAGGGCAGGGTAACTTCTATCGATGTTCCACCCACTCAGAGTTATCGAACCGGACAAGCGACGATCCAACTCACGGCGGGGTCCGTGATCCACGCAGACCTCAGCAACACATGGCCCAGCTCGATGATTCAGGGACGGTGCGTGCATGTCGAGAATAGATGGTCCACGTTGCGCTTTCGACGCGTCTACGAAGTGGACGGCCCTTTTGGAGGAGGGGTTGATGACTGCTAATCGCTCGGGCGACGCTGGGGCACTGGTGTCCGACCGTTCTAAATGGCCGCCTTCCAGAGTCGTAATCGCGGTTGCTTGGGCGTCAGATCTGATATGGGCTGCCATGGTTTGGCTCAGCAACCCGGCGGTCACAAAAGCCGGCCTGCGGGGATTTGGCGTCTCAACTGTTGTCTTCTTCGTTGCCAAAGCGAGGTACGATCGCCGGAAAGCCGTCGCTGGCTAGCCGCCACTACGGGGTCGAAACGGGGCATCACTTGTCAGATAAATTTGAGCCAATTCACCCTATTCGCTGTCCCGCCCGAATCTTTCGGGCACGCTAGTCCTGGGGCGTTCAGCGCGTACGCTCCTGATCAAATTCGCTTCGTGACCTCTCCGCTTCGCGTGCGTCCCCTTGCATCAGCTCCCTCTCCGTCATGGCTGGAGGCATCGCACTCAGGAAAGCGCGAATTCCATCAGCGCGTTCATGGTCACCGGCCGCACGCAGTTTACGCGCCACGGATCGCCACCCTTCCCTCACCTCAGCCCAAGTTCCCTTAACTGCAGCCGCATCCACTTCCGGTTGAAGGTGGCCGGTCGAGATCTCCTTTGCCAACTGCATTTGCCGTTTGCGCATGTGAGTTGAGTCTCCTCGACTCGCTGCCCGGTAGATTCCATCCTTCTTTCGAGTTCGGCTCAGCCCGCGAACTGCGCGTTCCGTTGCGTTCGCCGCCACGCCGAACTCACGAAGATTTTCTGCAAACTGCATGCGCCAGGAGCGAAGGGTTGCCTTTCGGATGTTCAATCGTTTGCCGTCCGAGTCTCGAGCCATGAGCACAACGTGGACGTGCGGGTGGCCACTGTCCGTATGCAGCGCCATTACATAGCGGTGCTTCAGTTGCCATTCGTTGACCGCAAGTTTCTGGACGGCCGCCATGAGTGTCTTGGGCGAAGTACCGGAAGGCATCGAGAAGATCAGATTGTGAACGAGCTTCGGGGATTGGCGCCGCCGAATTGAGCGTTCGGTGAGACCTCGATCGGCGTCCATACCTAGGTTCCAATCGTTGATCACCGCTCGCTCGCTTCCTTTTCCGCGCACAACTTCGCCTATATCGGTTTCGAGTCCAAGCTCTCCGTCGCGCCCGATGTATGCCATGTGCTGTTCCACGCCCCCCAATGTTCGGGCGCCGCCGGAGACTTTGACCATGACTTCCGGGACACGCCGAATGGTCATTGTGATTCGGGCAAGTTGCTGGCGAGACAGCGGTGCGGCGACCCGGCCGTAGCTCGCGATGTCGAGGATCGCCTCCTCGTGGCCCCTCAAGTCAATCACGCGCCTTTTCATAACCCACCTGCCAGCTCTTGGAATTGGCGTCGAGCATCTTGCGGAAGTGATCCCGAAGCGCCTCCAGCACCCGCAGAAGCGTCATTAAGTTCTTCGTGTCCGGACCTGTGCCTCGCTCGCCGGCGTTCAATGCCCTCGCCATTTGATTGAAGTTTCGTCCGACGGCCACCTCCATGACGCATTTCCGCAGCGCCAAGAATTCCGCCGTGGGTAGCGGCGACAACGATCGAAGGTGACCTCGCACGAGAAACGTGACGTAGGTGCTGCTTGCCATCGAGCGCGCCCTCGCACGTTCCCGTAGCAACAACAAGTCATCCGGTGGCAGTCGCACTGAAAGTCTTCCACTTGGCGGCAGTGGTTTGGGTGGCTCGCCGGAAAGTGGATCGACGGCAGCGACGCTCGCCAGTGCGGTTTCGACTAAGCGTTTCATGAGGGCGGATTGGGAGAGACCCTGGCGCCGTGCCAGGTCTGAGAAGCGCTGCTTGGTCTCCGCAGTCACTCGAGCTGAGATGAGTGCCTCTGCCAACATGTAGTGATTGTCAGAGGAAAGTGGCCGCAAGGCTATCCTGCCGTTCCTATCAATCGCTATACAACTATAAACACAACACGTCCATTCGCACCCTTTCAGAGCAAACAATCAAATCTCTGCCACGTCGTCCATTGTGACTCTCATCGAGCCAGTAGCTCGCCGGAACGAAGGGCTAGAGAATTTTTGTAGAGATCTGTAGCTGCGAACTGGCCCGCAACCGGCGAGAAGCGAACATCCGGATCCCAGTTGAGACTCACTCGCGGTCTCCCTGCGTGACCATGCTGCTTGTCCGGCTTCGCTGGTGTGCGTGCGTCGCAGTTATTCGAAATGGTGATGCAGAATCACGGCAGCCATCCGCGAATCCGGTTCCACGCGCGGCGCCACCACGGCCAGGCCGCTTTCGCGAAGTACTCCGCTTTGACCGCATCGTCGTACGCCCGCCCGCTTTGAATAGCGGCCTTGCTCATCGGACCGGCCCACACGATGTGGTTATCGCGGATCCAATAGTGGGACTGACACGGATGATTCCAGTTGCCAATCGAAGGATGGAGCGAGACCGAGCCGTCGCGCTCGATGAGCTCGTAATCAGTTTCGCGCAAGGGTGTCACGATCTTTGTCCCACAGCCGCAGCAGCAGCGATGGCTCGCCGTGCGGTATTTGCGCGATACGTAGAGCACGCCGTCGTCGAGCGTCGCAGGAATGAACTCGACATGTGCGACGCGGATGGACTGCGCCTTCATGCGCGGTCCTCCTTCGTGAGCGAGTGAAGCGCGGTGGTGTAGAGCGAGTGATGCTCGCGCACCTGATCGGTGTAGAACCCGCGCAGCTTCTTCCATTTCAGCACAGCGAACGCCGCGTTCTGCATGTTGAGGTCGGCGACCTGGATGTTGCGGTAGAGTTCATCGTCGGGAACCTCGCCGAAGGACACCACCTCTTCAATGTGGCTGTTCATCTCCGGCGTGCCCACGGTGATGCGACACATGGCACGCAGCGTGCTCTGGCCATCGGACAGAACATCGATCCCGACATCGATGAACGGTATCCTCATTGCGATGAGGCCCTGCAGGATAACCTTGCGTGCCGGCCCCTTGTCGACCGCCACGAACACGAAATCGAAATCCCCGAGTTGGGCGAGCTGCTCGGCTCGTACGTAGTAGGGATGGCGAATAATCCCCATACGCATGCGGTCATAGATCGCACCGAACCAGTCGACTTTCATCGGCTCGGTGAGCTCATCCTTGTGAGGGGCGCCGGGTGAGCGAAACGCGTTGTGCACTTTGAACGTATCGCCATCGAACAGGTGGATCTCCTCCACCGGCACCTTTGCGATCAAGTCCAGGATGTAGGACCCTGTGCCTCCGAGGCCAATGATCGCGATGCGCTTGGCGAGGAGCTTCGCGGTGGCCGCACCGATGCCGGCGCGCGTGGTTGCCATGTCCGGGTAGTGAAAGACGCGCGCTTGCGCTTCGACCACGGCGGGCACCGGCTTCTCGCTGCGCGGATCGCAGCCGTGCTCGAGTACTTGCGCTTCGTGCCAGATCATGCGCAGGTAGGTCCAGATCTTTTCGTGGTAGTCCGCATAGGCGCGCTTGTCACCATGCTTTCGCGAAAAGCCGACCGTCGTGGTGATGCCATCGCCTTTGTTCTCAGGCGTGGGATTCGAAATCATCTCCGTCATGACCTGCCCGTTCGCATCACACGGTGGATCACCGATCCACCAGCATTGATGATTCGAGCACGGGTTCTCGGTGCGACCGTTTGCATCGACCACCAGCGGTGAGTAGAGCGTGCCGATTACAACCTCGCCCTTCGCGTTCACCGCCGGGATACCCTCCACCAGCAGATGGCTCGCCGTGCCTTGAACGATGCGGAGGCGAAATCCTTCCGCCTCCAGCTTCGCAAGATCAGGACTTGTCGGTATTGGCGACATCGAACTGCATGCCTTCGGTGACGTTGACGGAGTGCCCCGGACGGAGCGAACCTTCTTGGCCGTCGGGCTTGGTCCACGCAACGCTGTAGCGGATATCGCCGCCGAACGGGCCATCGGGGAACGCGAACTTCACGACCTCGTCATAGCTGATCTTGCGCTCGTGCCAGTCCTTCGCCACGCCGTTGACGACGATGTGCACCGTCTTCTCGTGGCGCTCGGTGCTGTGGAAGTGATCGTCCTCATGCAGGTGGATGCCGTGCTCATCGTTCGGGATCAGCGTGTCCTCGCCGCTGCCGTCGACCTCCTTGAAGAGCGCGTAGCCCGCGCGGACGTGGCCCAAAAGGTAGAGCGCCGCGCCCGTGGTCGGGTTTGGGGAGTGATACGGATGCTGATCAATGTGAATGCGCACTCCATGTGAGGCCGCAATTTCGGTACTCATAAGAAAACTCCTTATGGCAGGTGGAATAGCCAACCCGGCCGGGCTGGGGTAACGTCACCGCTCAGAACAAGATTCCGGGCAGTCACACCCGGGAGGACTACCCAGCAGGCCCGTGTGGACGCGCGCTGAGAATTTTTTTCGGGCCGCGTCCAGCACGCCCGTTTGAGTAGCCCTTGAGGGAATAAGGGTGGGTGTTCGATGGGACGGACGGGAAGACCATGACGGCCGCTGATCGCCTCCCGCAGGGAGAGGTACGGCGGATTCTCGATGAGATGGACGGGGTCCAGTGGAAGCAGGCCGAGCACCTGGCGCGCGTGGCTGCGCGGGGTGTTGCCGGCATGGAGGGTGAGGATCTGCTGTTGGAGGCGTGCACGGTACTGCTCGGGGGCAGGCGGCGTTACCCGCCGGGCGAGCATCCGCTGGTCGTCCTGAAGACCCTGATGAGAAGCCTCGCGAGCAACGCCCGCAGGTCCGCCTGGGCGAAAGGTCTGAATCCGAACGTATCGGTGGAACCGGAGCCCAGCGAGGACGATCAGGAGGAGTCGGGCATGAGAGCGCTCGCAGGCGGTGCCGTCGATCGGGTGAGCCCGGAGGATGAGATCCTCGATAAGGAGCAGTTGGACGCGGTGCTGGCGTTACACGGAGGAGATGCTGAGGAGGAAGCCGTGTTAGTCGCCTGGGCACTCGGCATGCGAGGGACCGAGGCGATGGAGATGGCCGGGCTTGATGCGAAAGGCTACGACGCCGTGCGCAACCGGCTGCGCCGAAAACTCGCTCCGTTCATGCCGAAAGGACGGAATTCATGAGCCGCAAGAACACGTACACGGAACAGTTGGATCAGCTACTGGACGCGTGTCTGCAGGAGCTGCTGGGCATGCCGGCCGAGCAGGTGCTGGCCGGGGAAAACGCCGAGGTGGTGAAGGCTCGCGCGGTCGACCGCCTCAATCGCGCGGCCGCCGAGGCAGGCCGTCGTCGCCTCGCCGCCGCACGCGCCCGAGTCCAGGCGCGCGCTTCGACCGCGCGACCCGCTGGCTTGCGGATCAGCGCGACCGATGCGCGGGCCTACATTCACCGAGCAGCCCAAGGTCGTCAGCACACACTCGCCGCGCGCAACCTCGATGAGATGTCGGACGAGGACGTGCTGCGCATCTATAGCCAGATGATCGAGCTCGAAGGCGAGCGTTCGGCGGACGACGATGATCCCGGGACAGCTAGCTGAGGCTCGCCTCACAGAGCTCGGGATCCGCGACGCCAAGGATCTTGACGTCGAAGCGATAGCATTCGATGCGGGCGTGGAGGTGCGCTATGCCACGCTCGCAGGATGCGAGGCGACGCTCGTCGGTGTGGGTGACCGCGCCATCGCCACGATCCGTCGCTCAAACTTGCGCGGCCGCGAGCGGTTCTCGACCGGGCACGAGGTCGGCCACTGGGAAATGCACCGCGGGCAATCGTTCCAATGTCGCGTGGATGATCCCACGCTCAACTTAGAATCGACGGCGGGACTCGAGCGCGAAGCGGATGAGTACGCTTCGCACCTTTTGATGCCGACCTTCCTCTTCAATCCGGCGATCAAGGCATTGAAGTGGCCGACGCTGGAGCAGATTCAAGGCATCGCCAGCGATTTCGAATCGAGTCAGACGGCGACGTGCATTCGTCTCGCCAAGGTCGACACGTTGCCAGTGATCGTCGCCTGCTACTCGGCCGAGCGGCGGCGGTGGCATCTACCTGCGCCGCATGTACCGCGTCGCTGGTGGCTCAAGAACGCGCTCGACAAGGACAGCTTTGCCTACGAGCTTATGACGCGCGGGTTCGAGTGCCGTAGGCCGCGCAAGCAGTCTGCGGATGCGTGGTTCGAAAACGATGATGCCGGCGAGTTTGAAGTGCTCGAACAATGCTTCGCGATTCCTGACGGGAAGATCATCGCGCTGCTGTACTTGAGCGATGCCGGGATGTTTGAGCGCGCATACGACCCGGACGTTCGCTGGCGGAAATAACGGTATGTTCGCTCCGGGTCGTTACGAGCCGGTGTGCGGCCGTGTAGTGCCCCAGTGATTTCCTGCTCAGGTGTAATAATCTTAATAGGAGAGACACGTGAGCACACGGGGACGGGCCGGTCTACCGATGCTTCGTCATTGAATTCGCTATTAACGATATGAACCGGTGGCCTTCAACGGATCGATGAAAGTTTGGTCATTTTTGACGGTCTAACCTAGGATCCAAACCGCGAAAGAAGACAACCTGATGAGTGTCGCAGAAGAGTCATAACTTCGGACTGCGAATTGTTAGACGTTCACACGCAATGCCATCTCGTGTTGCTCTCGATGGTCGGCGTACAATCACCTAATCGGAATTGAAGCTGTTTCGGGGAGTAGCCTGCATTAAGGTTTAGTAAGAAGAGCTATCAGCCCGTGCTGATTGTTGGTCGCGCTTCATCGCTGTCATCCCATCCTGGTAATCATTTCCACGTCTCTGTAGATGGACACGTGGGTTCGAGGTAAGACGTGGAAACTTTGGCAAAGACTCCAGTGAATTGGTCTGATCTGCTTAACGAAGGCCGCAGAAAGAAAGAAGGTAGTGGCTCAACGGCAACGTCGAACTCCGATTCGCGCACGGAGATCGAGAGAGACCACGACAGGATTCTATTCAGCACGGCAGTGCGGCGTTTAGCTGACAAAACTCAAGTGTTTCCTCTTGATAAGAACGACAGCGTCCGGACTCGGCTCACCCACTCCCACGAGGTATCGAACCTTGCTCGCAGCATTGGCACTGTGCTCGCGTTCAAGCATTCTGTTGCTTCAAGTGTTCCAGATTCCCAACGTAATCTGCCCGCAATTTGCGCTGCAATTGGGCTCGTTCATGATTTGGGTAATCCACCGTTTGGACACCAAGGCGAATCCGCGATTCAGAGTTGGTTTCGTGACCACAAAGACATTGTCCTAGAACCTCTCGCAGGGTATTCGGAGCAATTGTCTCAAGATTTCTTGAAATTCGAAGGAAACGCTCAGGGTTTCAGACTTGTTACTCGACTTCAGTTGCTCAACGACAATTTCGGGTTAGATCTGACGTATGCAACTCTAGCCGCCATGATGAAGTATCCGACTTCGTCAGACAGTCTATCTGACGAATCGATCGCTACTAAAAAGCATGGTTTCTTCGCTTCGGAACAATCCATCGCGGAAACAGTCCTTCAGAGAGCAGGCCTCTCGAGAGGGTGGCGACACCCTCTCGCATGCGTGATGGAGGCCTGCGACGATATTGCGTACGTTGTTTTGGACGCCGAGGACGCGGTCAAGAAAGGCTTGGCGTCGGTCTCTGATCTCTACGCGTTCCTGCGGCATCACGGCAAAGATGACCCCATGACAGAGAGGGTGGTGAGGGAAAGCGAGAAGAAGCATAAAGAATACCGAGAGAAAGCCAATCTCTCCCCCGCAGAATTGAATGACGTCTCAATGCAGAGATTCCGCGTCTTCGCCGTCGGCGAGCTTGTTAATACAGCCACGGACACTTTCGTGCAGAACGAGACCTTTTTCCGATCTGAGGCAACGAAACTTAGCCTCCTAGCCCATAGCAAGGGAGACGTACTGAGGCGCTCGCTGAAGGACTTTGCCTTCCGCCACGCCTATCAGAATCGTAGCGTATTGCGGGTTGAGCTCCAGGGTTACAACGTAATACGCGGTCTAATGGACATGCTCTGGGCGGCTATAGTCAATCGCGATCCGGCCAAAGGAGTGAAATCTCTGAGAAACTGCCCCTTCACTCGCTTTGTGTATGGCAGAATCTCTGAGAACTACCGGAGAGCCTTTGAGGACCCTCCGCCCGAAATTGCTCAGCTTCCAGAACGGTATAGAGAATGCCTACTCTTGACCGATATGATTTCAGGAATGACTGACTCCTTTGCTGTAGATCTTCATGAAGAGCTTTTGGGACTTGTCGGTAATTTTAAACCTGAGAGTTTTTTGAGACTGCCGAGTGACAAAGGTACAGAAAGTAAAGGCAAAGTTGACTAGCTATCTGGAGCACGAATCACCAGATAGAGACGTACTTCGCTCGACGTTGGAGACGCTAACGGAGCGACTTCCGAGTACCGCTATCTTTGGGGGCATGCTGCGGGAATTTGCTGTAGGGTCAGCGCGTAACTTCACCTCTGACATCGACTTGGTATCAGAGGTAAACGGCCGAGAAATTGAACGAGCACTTCGAGAATTCTCTCCGAAGCGCAATAAGTTTGGCGGGTTCCGGTTCGCCTCAGGAAAGTGGCGATTCGATATATGGGCCTTTGAAGATACCTGGGCCTTTACACAGGGTCTAGTCAAAGGCCGCGATTTGACCGACCTGTTCAAGACTACATTCTTTAATCTGGATGCTGCATTGTTCCATCTTGGCCGTCGCGAGCTTTTGTTCTCCTCGCAGTACGAGAGGGGAGTACTTGAGCATCTGCTCGAGATCAATCTTTCCGCCAATCCCGCTCCGACAAACATGGCGAAAAGAGCAGTCCGGCTTGCCGTGGAACGAGAACTGGCGATCGGACCATGCCTAGCCGAATTTATTCTCCTTTACGAGTCCATAGGTTCCGTCGGTGGACTCTACGCAGCCGTTGTTAATGACCTGAAGCGTCACTCCGACTACGGTTTCCCCTCTCCGTACACGTACCGTCCGCAGCGGTCCATGGAAATTCCGCAGATCTAGGGCTTCCGGCGCACACTATCCCGTTGCCCGGAGTGGGCCCAATAACAAGAAGACGAGCGATGGTTGGGCGACGCTGCAACTGCACTATCGAAGTGGTCCACCAGATGTTAGGTTTGGAAAAGCGGGCTGTGCAAGTTGTTGTTTTAATTGGTGCCGGCTGAGGGATTCGAACCCCCGACCCCCTGATTACAAATTTGGGACCGTCAAACGAGCCGCGTGACGCCTACGCCGCTAACCCTCGGCGCCGTGCTGAAGGAATCAGCAAATCCGCCGAGATATGGAAGCGCTCTCTGAGCTTGCGCACCATAGACATGCTCAGCTCGCGCTTGCCCGTCAGCACTTCGCTCACTCGACTGGGTGTTCCCAAGAGGGGTACGAGATCGGCACGCGACATTCCATGCTGGTCCATCAGATAGGTCAGCAGATCCGGCAGTGACGGTGCGCGACTTGGCCACCGGGCACGCTCGAAAGCTTCGATCAAACGCGCCTGAGCGGTCATCCGAGCCTGATCGGCCGGGTCCTTCGATCCCATCAGCTTCTCGATCAGTGCCTTGGCTTGCGCATGGTCCGCGTCGTTTTCAATGACGAACAATGTGGCTTTCATTACACGGTCTCCGCATCAACCTGGTCGTATTCCTCATGGGAGCCGAAAAACCGGATCATCATCACGCCGTTCTCATATTGCACCACGGCGATGAGGCGATAATCATTCGCCTTGATGTTAAAGACCACCCGGCCGGCTTTGAGGATGCTCGCCTTTGGGTGAGCCTTTTTTATGTCCTGCGGCGTCTTCCATTGCGCACTCGCCGCGATGACCCCTCCAGGCATCGTACTGCGCCCAGGTCCGTGTTGACATACGAGACCAGTCCCCAACTGACAGAACGGTCCAATGGTACGATCCGACCCCGGCAACTGCGCTGCGACGCTGGTTGCCGGTCGACATTGACGATAGGCTCATCGAAGACTTTACCTTCCATGCCGTACCCTTTGTAGGATTCACCGGTGGACGAGGTGTCCAACTCGCTGAGATGTCCAATAGGCGCTCAAAGGCCGCTTTCATCAAGACGACCTCGACATGAGCGGCACATCCATTGAATCTGTGTTGGCGGCGTTGAATTCCTCCAAGGCATCAATCAGCGGATCATCGGCACCCGGCGAAAGATCAAGCAGGCTCGCCGCAGCTTTTCGTGGCCAAAGACCGATGCTTTTTGCGACGACTGGCGAGTTGCTCTCACGCGCTGCCGACCACACTACCCCCTACGGCAACGGTTGGAAGGAGCCACATGAGTTTCCATTTCGTGGTCTGCGCGGGTCCAGTTGGCCGCGAAACGGCCCGCTTGCTGGGTGAAGAAGGGCAGTTCGGAAAGGAGGCTCCGAAAATCCTCAGCTTTTCCCCCGGGGTTCGCGGGGTTGTGGGTCATTCCAAGGTGGGCCGTTTTCAAAGTGCTGCACCAGAAATTCGACAAAAGCGCGCACGCGCGGGGGAACCATGCGGCGCTGAGGGGTGACTGCATATATTCCCGTGTCCGGCAGCGGATAGTCGGGCAGTACAACCTGCAGCCGGCCGGTGCGCAGATCGTCCCAAACGTGCCACGTGGAATGCATGGATATACCCAAGCCAGCCGTCGTTGCATCGTGCAACAGCTCGCCCTGATTACTCTCTATCCGGCCTTTGATGCGTACAGCCACTGTTGACTTTTTCCGATCCGTCAAATGCCAGATATCACGCCTGCCCTGGCTTCCGACCAACACGAGGCACTGATGTTTTTCGAGGTCGTTGGGAGTGCGCGGTGTCCCGTGAAGCCGCAGGTATTCCGGGGATGCGCAAAGAACGCGTCGATTTACAGCCAGCTTGCGCGCGACGAGGCTGGAATCATCCAGTGCGCCGATGCGAATTGCCAAATCGAAACCCGCGCCGACCAAATCCAGGATCTCATCGCTCAGATTCACACTGAGACTGACCTGCGGATGCCGCGCGAGAAATTTCGGCACCAGAGGTGAGATGTAGAGTTGTCCGAACATGGAGGCCGTGGTTATTCGTAATGTCCCAGCCACGCCAGTACCGGAGCTACGCAGTCCCTGCGTCAGAGCCTCGAACTCGTCCGCCAGGGCTCGACCCCTCTGTGCCAAAGCCGTGCCTTCGACCGTCGGGCTCAATCGCCGCGTGGTGCGATGAAGGAGCCGTACACCCATCTCGCGCTCCAGACGCTTCAATCGCAGGCTGACCACTGCGACGGAGAGATTCAGGGAGTGGGCCGCTGCGGTGATCGACCCTGAATCCAGTACCCGCAAAAACAGACGCAGATCGCCGATGCGGTCCATGATTTTCAATTATCCATTGAAACTGATTCGGATTATCGCGGCTTTTAAAGGAGAATAGAAGGCCATACCGTGCTCACGGTTTCATCAGCACGAGGCCCTCATGTCAACCCAGTCTCAGCCACCCCACCGGGCGGCACTCTATGCGCTCACGGTCGGAGCATTTGGAATTGGCACCACCGAATTTGTCATCATGGGACTGCTTTTGCAGGTCGCGGCCGACCTCCATGTGAGTATCCCGACAGCGGGACTATTGGTGTCTGGCTACGCTCTCGGGGTAGTGGTGGGCGCGCCGCTTTTGACAGCAGTGGCAGGAAAACTGCCGCGCAAGACTGCGTTGATCGCCCTCATGGCGATATTCACAATTGGCAATGTTACTTGTGCGCTAGCGCCCAGCTACGCGTTGTTGATGATCGCGCGCGTGATCACCTCCTTAGCGCACGGAACGTTCTTCGGTGTGGGATCTATAGTCGCGACACAGGTTGTTCCTCCAGATCGAAAGGCGTCCGCCATTGCGACGATGTTCACGGGCCTGACAGTCGCCACCTTGCTGGGTGTGCCCGCAGGCTCCTGGATCGGTCTGCACTTTGGATGGCGTGCCTCCTTCTGGGCCGTAAGTGGGATCGGCGTCATCGCGATGCTCGTGCTCGCAGCGCTCGTACCTGCAGATCAGACGGGCAAGCGGACAGCGACTTCGTTCCGAGAAGAAATGCAAGTGCTGTTGAAGCCGCAGGTGTTGATCGGATTGCTCACGACCGTGATGGGCTTCGCAGGTGTTTTCACGGTATTCACCTTTATACAGCCCATATTGACGCGAGTGACCGGATTCAGCGACGGGGCGGTATCACCCGTTCTGTTGGTGTTCGGCGCGGGAATGATTGCGGGCAATATACTCGGCGGCCGGCTTGCCGATCGGCGGTTGGTACCTGCGTTGCTGGGCACATTGACGGCGCTGGCCATCGTGTTGGGAGCCATGACATTCGCCTTGCACAGCAAGCCCGCCGCAGTGCTGTTCGTCGGCCTGCTTGGGGCGGCCACGTTCGCGACCGTGGCTCCTCTGCAACTGCGGGTGCTGCACAAAGCCGCCGGAGCCGGCGAAAGCCTGGCATCCAGCTTGAATATCGCAGCTTTCAACCTCGGCAATGCGCTGGGCGCATGGGCAGGCGGCGTGGTGATCGCACACGGCCCCGGCTTGAGCGCCGTGAGCTGGGTAGCGGCACTCATGACGTTGATGGGCCTGGCGATTGCGTGGTTTGGGATCCGCCTCGAAGGCGCGCCCGCGCGCGACAACCAGCTGGCGCGCGCCTAGAGAAGAGCCGGTGATATTTACCGGCCCGGAGAGTCCCAGAGCCTTGCTTCCTCTCGGTCGCTCGCCCTCGGCGGATATGCGTCGGGCGCGACCCAGATCGTCTGTTCGTTACTGCACGTCATACACATCGAAAGTGACTTGGGCGTGGGGACCGGCCTGGATAGAAACAAACTTACCGATACTCTGCACCCTATTCAGCCAACTGTACTTGTCCGAACCGGTCTCGAATGTCGGCGCGATGACGTAATGCCAAGCCGGGGCATTAACAGGGTCCCCGCCGAGGAAGCCCTTCCAACTCTCTGCGCTGGGCTTCGCGAGGACTCCGCCGTAAGTCATCAAAGCGGTACTGCCATCGTCCAACTTGATGAGCACTCGCACGTCAATCCGCATGCTGCCGTCCGGAAGCATGCGCAGCCAATCGCCACCGGGTTGTTCCAATACTCCATGAATTTCCGGCCCGTCAACTGAGCCCCCGTCGCGAGGGTGGAAAACCAACAGCCCGGGACCGATTGCGTCGGGTGGGTACAGCGGAGCGTGCAGCCGCATTAGAAATCGCGGCGCCGGCACAGCCGCTGCCGCAGGTTCCACTGACGCCCCAGCAGATGGGCTCGAAGTCGCGAAAGCCGCACTACTACCCATACCGACCACCGCAGCCAGAATTCCAAGTGAAACGGTTCGCATCGTGTATTTCTCCGGTATTAACGATTTGCCTCGACGCGCACCAGCATACTGTTGCAGCATTTGCAGCCAATAGCGCTCACTGCACGAGACTCCTGCCTCCAATGCAGCAATTCGATGGGAAGAAACTGGACGAATCCGTAGCCTTCATCGCAGTTGTTGAAGGCGGCTCGTTCATACGGGCAGGAGAGGCGCTTGCCCGAGACGCGTCGATCATCTCCAAGCGGGTTGCTGCGCTCGAACGGCGGCTAGGTGTCCGGCTTCTCGAGCGCACCACTCGGCGCATTCATGTTACCGAAGCCGGAAAGCGATTTTACGAACAATTGCGGTCGGCAACTACAGCAATTGCGGAGGCTGAGCAGGAGGCCAGCAACGCTGGTACTGTAGCGCACGGTCTTTTGCGACTCTCCCTGCCAGGCACTTTCGGCAGGATGTGGGTCGCACCCAGATTGCCTGCATTTCTGCGTGCGCATCCCGGAGTGCGCATAGAAGCTCAATATTCCGAGCGCAATCTGGACTTGATCGAAACAGGATTCGATGCGGCAGTACGCATTGGGAGCCTGCCTGACAGTACCCTGATTGCGCGACAGTTGGCACACAACAGACGAATTCTTTGCGCGGCGCCCGCTTATCTGAAGGAGCGCGGTACTCCGCAGTCTCCGGAAGACTTGTCCCAACATGCCTGTCTCGGCTTCAGCAGAATGGCCACGCATCCGGCGTGGCGACTTCGGCGCCGCGCCGAATCCAAAACAGTGCGCATCACCGGCCCGCTCGTTGCAGACGACTCATCAACTCTAGTAGCTGCCGCCTGCGCCGGCTTGGGGGTCCTGGTGGGAGTTGATTGGTTGGTGGGCCGCGAGTTGGAAACGGGTGAGCTCGTCCGGGTCCTGCCGCAATGGTCCATGGATGAAGACAGCAAAATCTACCTGCTGCGACCCTCAGCGCGCTTTACCGCGGGCAAAACGAAAGTGTTTTTCAGCTGGATGGTGAAACAGTTTTCGCCGCTGCCCTGGCGGGAGACCCGTATCGGATAACATATGCTGTCACTGCGCGCGGGGCATCCCCACCCGGGTACGGCGTCGCCACATCGTGCACGAACCCAACGCTGCAAGGTAGCCTTCGCGAACACGCTGCGAGTCAGCTTTGAAAACACGTGCTTTCCGCCGCTTGTCTCATAAATCCGGTATTCCTCCCAGGAGTCCGTGGGCTGCTCCGGGGGACGCCGTCGATGGGCGTCTTGCCGCCCTCGATCGATGGCCTGACTCCGGTGATCGGCTTGGCGGATTCCGCCTGGACTTCAGAAATCATCGGAGTGCACCTCGCTGGACAGAGGAATGGGAAAATACGCAAAACACACGCCACCGTGAGCCAGAAAGCAGCGCTACCGAGCGTAAGACTCATCCCACAGGAACTCTGCTGGCGAAACACAGGCACCGCCAACTGTCTGGGTCGAGGTCATGGTGGTCTGCGTTCGGACGAGACTGCTCGCAACAACCCGCGATATGCTTCCAAGCATGCCCCACGTGTTTGAACCAGCTCCCAGTGCCCGCTCGAAGTGCCGTGGCTGCGGCCAAGCCATCCAGCGGGACGAGTTGCGCTTCGGGGAACGACTGCCCAACAATTTCGGCAGCGGCGAGATGACTTTGTGGTTTCATCCGTTATGCGCGGCCTACAAGCTTCCGCAACAGCTTCTTGAAGCGCTGTCCGAAACCGCATCGACATTACCGGATCGAGCGGCTCTGGAAAATTTAGCCAAGCGGAGCGCGGCGCACGAGCGCGCTCGGCGAATTGATGGCGCCGAGCGCGCTCCCAGCGGGCAAGCCGCATGCCGCTGCTGCCGAGAGATCATCGCAAAGGGCGGCTGGCGCATCCGCGTTGTTTACTATGAGGAAGGGCGCTTCGCTCCGGGCGGATCTGTGCATCTCACCTGTCGCCGGGCCTACTTCGAAGTTGACGACCTGTTGGACCAGGTCCTTCGCTTCAGCCCGGCACTGTCTCCCTCCGACCGCGAAGAATTGACCCAGGCATTCAAGGAAGAACAGTCCGATCCAACACCGAAGAAATCGACACCCTAGGTCGCAAGTCAGAGCGGCTACCCGGGTCCATCACATTCAAGCGACTGGGTGCGTACGGCGGCGGCAGCCAAGTCGGTGTCGGCATCGATGTCCTGACGGCGACGTATGATCCTCGAAGGGCCGGGGTGCGGACGGTGAGAACCAGAGGGCTTCGATATCTGCGACGCAGGTCGTCCTGAACGTCCGACCACGCGATCTAGACTACGTTGGATGCCGCCATCGGCGCATGCAGAAACAACGTAAAGGTAGCCACAAGCTTGGAATTCCGCGAGCAGGGTGATCCGGTTTCCGGCCATTTCTGGCTTCCTCTCCTTAGAAACGGAACAGGAGCGATTCGGATGAGCAGAACGACAGCGTCCCCACCATCTCAGCGGTCGAGACAGGCCACACCGTGGCTTTCAGACGAGTTACTGGCGCGCTGCGCGGCGCGTGCCCCTGGCTACGATCACGAGCACCGCTTCTTCACGGAAGATTTCGTAGAGCTGCGCGATTCGGGTTACCTGCGAATCGCTGTTCCGAAGCAGCTGGGAGGCCAGGGACTGTCACTGGCCCAGGTGGTCAATGAGCAGCGACACCTCGGTTACCACGCCGCGCCGACCGCTCTAGCGATCAACATGCATCTTTACTGGACGGGTATCGCTGCAGATCTTTGGCGCTCCGGTGACACCTCGCTCGAATGGCTTCTTGAGGAGGCTGGACGAGGCGCGATATTCGCCGCAGGCCACGCGGAGAGCGGCAACGACATCCCTGTGCTCCTCTCTACCACCACAGCCGAACGCGTGGCGGGCGGGTATCGATTTACCGGACGAAAGTCCTTCGGAAGTCTAGCGCCTGTGTGGACCTACCTCGGCATTCACGGCATTGACGCGAGCGATGCTGGCGCACCGAAGATTGTGCATGCGTTCATGCCGCGGAATTCGGAGGGCTATCGAATTGAGGAGACGTGGGACGTGCTCGGCATGCGCGCCACGTGCAGCGAGGACACGATTCTGGATGGCGCTTTCGTCCCGGACCGCTACGTGTCGCGCATTGTTCCAGCCGGCGCCGCTGGCCTCGATCGTTTCGTACTCGCAATCTTCGCCTGGGCGCTGCTCGGCTTTGGCAACATTTATTGTGGCCTCGCGCGACGCGCGCTGGACCTCACGCTCGAGGCGGCAAAAACGCGACGCTCCATCGCGTTGTCGCGACCGATGGCATATCACCCTGAGGTACAGCACTGCGTGGCCGAGATGGGCCTGGCGCTCGAAGCCATCGAACCGCACCTCGACCGGATCGCTGCGGACTGGTCCGAGGGCGTCGACCACGGAGCACACTGGCCCGCAAAAATTCTGGCCGCGAAGTACCACGCGGTGGAAAGTTCATGGCGCATCGTCGATCTCGCACTCGAAGTTAGCGGCGGGTTCGGCATCTTCCGACGCAGCGGCCTCGAACGAATTTTTCGCGATGCACGCCTGGGGCGCTTTCACCCGGGCAATTCCATGCTGACACACGAGCTCGTCGCCAAGACGCTTCTCGGAATCAGTCCGGATGAAATGCCGCGTTGGGGTTGAATCCTCGCTTACGCGAACATCGCGGGACTGATCTCAAGAGCGACCAGGGAGACGCGGTCGACGGGCAACCCGGCGCGCCGGGCATGCTCGTAAATTGCCTCCGGACTCGGCGCGTCATACTCACAGTAGATCTTGCCCTCAACGTCAGACACATAGCTGCGTATCCAGCGCACCTCCGGCATACCTGCGAGAGTTGCTATAGAGCGCCGAGCGGCTGCGTCCAGGTCCGCTCGCGAGAGCGCCGGGACCGTCCTTTCGATAATGTATCGTGGCATTGCTTACTCCATTATGGTTCGAACCTGCTCTAGACGCTGGTGCATGCGCTGTTCACCAGGCAGATCCGCGAGAAGGCGACGGAGTTCTTGCGACTGCCCGAAACACTCTGCAGCGGTCGCAAACCGTCGACCCGCGACGTGTACGTCGCCCAGTGCAGCCAGGGCGTGAGCCTCGAGGAGCCGCTCGCCGGTGTCGCGGTTGAGAAGAATGCTCTCTTCCAGCGCTGTTCGGGCTTCGTCTTGACGATTGAGGCGCGCCAGCGTGACAGCGAGGCTGTTTAACGCGAGACCCTCGTGGACGCGATCGCCAACGCGCCTGAACAGCACGAGGGCAACCTCATAGTGTTTGAGCGCCCGCACATAGTGACAGCTTTCCCACTCCAAGATGCCAAGCGTGTTCCGTAGTGCAGCTTCCCGCCGTTCATCTCCCAATGTGGACGCAAGAGCGAGCGCGGCCTCCGCTCGCGGGATGACCTCACCTGGAGCTGCCGAGCGCGCGCGGGCACTCCGTGCAATACCCTCGAGCGCATCCAGTTCGCCGCGCGCATCACCCAGTTGCGCACGTAGCGCGCGAACTCTTTCCCAGCCCCCCTCTGCTGCTGAATAGTCAACTGAGCGCTCGAGAACAGTGGCGAGCCGTGTACACATCTCCGCCTCTCCGGCTGGATCCTCCAGCTGGGAAAACAGTGTCGCCGCTTCCTCAAAGCACGGCCGGGCTTCGGAATGTCGTCCAAGACCGAACAGCACTTCTCCGAATGCACGCAGCGATTGCACAAGCCCATCGGCATGATGCGCCCGCCGGGAAAGTGAAACGGCCTCCTCATACGTCCGCAGCGACTCTGGAATTCGCCCCTGCTGCAGAAAGATGTGAGCAATGGCCATGAGATGAAACGAGCGTTGGATCGGCAGCAGATGCGTTCGCGAAATATCGTTGGCTCGTTGCAGCAGCTCCAGCGCGCGATCCGGATTTCCCACAGTCCGATGCACGTTCGCTAGATTCTGCAGGCTGTACACCAGCGTGGTTGGATCCTCCGCGAGGGCCGGTATGGCAAGCGCCTCTTCCAAGCTCTCCAATGCGTGGGAATACTCGCCCATATTCTTGAGGATGATGCCGATGTTGGCCAGGTCGCCGGCGACGGCAAGGTCGTCGTGACGATCGCGATCGATTGCCAACGCACTCTCCATGATTTCGAGAGCCTCCGCGTGCCGCCCTTCATGCCAGCGCAGTAATCCGAGGCTGCGCAGTGCATGACGCTCGAGCCTTGCGTCACCCTGTTCCCGGCAGATTCGCAGTGCTGTGCTCAACATACGATTGGCCGCATCGAAGCGCTTGAGCAGCGTCGAGAGGTTGCCCTGGCGCAAATAAGCTTGCGCCAGGCGTTCCGACGCGCCTCGAGGCGCAAGCAGTGAAATGAGCTCGTCGACAATGAGCTGCTGCCGACCGCGTTGCCCCAAGGTTTCGCACTGTCGCTCTTGCAGCAGCAGTATGTCTGCAAGCAGTTCGAGTCGTTCATCGCACTCGGGCAATCGCAACACCCATTGCCGCACGTTATCGAGTGTAACTAGTGCATCGGTAAACTGACCGAGGGCGTTCGCGCGGAGTGCAGCACGCCGGCCATGGTGGACGGCCCGCGCCCATGTTTCTGCCAGCGCAAAATGGTGCGCGAGAAGGGAAGCCTGATCGTCGCTCCGACCCCCG
>Ga0137415_10000887_pt1 | contig 29289 bp, 21 predicted proteins | sample CZODoug3_1_1_16f_FD_183082 | JGI IMG/M metagenome (GOLD analysis project Ga0137415, IMG submission 183082) | Vadose zone soil fungal communities from Angelo Coast Range Reserve, California, USA - CZODoug3_1_1_16fungal (Hybrid Assembly) | ecosystem: Environmental > Terrestrial > Soil > Vadose...
GGCTCAATGAGGGCGATGAGCCGCTCTCGCAAGGTCACCGTCATCGCAACTACCCGCCGCTACAAACAAAAATGGGCCCAACGGCCCACCAGAAAAACGAAAAAAGCCCCTCGGGGGGCTCTTGGAAGCGCACGGTGCGGATCTTGCGCCGCCCCGTCCACCACGGCCGAGCCCGCGGGGGGCGCGCATTCTACCCAAACCCGGCTTGCAGTGAAACAGCATTCCTACTTTTTATTATGGAGGCTGCTTCCGGTACCCCTGCGGAGCACCCCAAACCTGTCTAGACAGGTTGCCCGTCCGGTGCGAAGCTTGCGCACATGCCGACCCAGCCGCAAGCCGCCCGCTACCTTCAGGTTAAGCACCACGTCCTGCGGAAAATCGCGGAAGGGACCCTGCGATCCGGCGAGCGAGTGCCGTCCGAGAACGAATTGGTGCGAGAGTTGGATGTCGCCCGCATGACAGCGAATCGTGCGCTGCGCGAGTTGGCTGCAGAAGGGGTATTGCTGAGAGTGGCTGGCGTAGGCACGTTCGTAGCCGAACGCCGCGTGCACGCCCACCCACTCGAAGTACGGAACATTGCCGATGAGATCCGCGCGCGCGGCCACGAATACGAAGCCAGGATCGTATCCCTGACATCAGTCACCGCAACCCGTGAAATAGGCGAGCGTTGTGGTGTATCGACCGGAGCCCGGCTGGATCATTCGCTGCTGATTCACTTCGAAGGCGGAGCGCCGCTGCAGGTCGAGGACCGCTACGTCAACCCGACCGTAGTGCCCGGCTACCTGCGAAACGATTTCACCCGCGTCACGCCCCACGAATTTCTCATGCAGGCGGCGCCGCTGCAGCGCGCCGAGCACACGGTCAGGGCCATAATCCCCGACAGCCGCATCCGCCGGATGTTGAAACTCGATGCCACCGATGCATGCCTGTTGATCCGGCGCCGCACCTGGGCCAGCGAGCGCATTGCCACGGTGGCCGACCTCTACCATCCCGGCTCGCGCTACGAGCTCACCGGATCCTTTCAGAGCTAACTTGTCTATACAGGTATAAAGACAATGGGCCATTCTACCGTTCGCTCACCCCTTCGCGCACCGCATGGTATCGAGCTGAGCTGCCGCAATTGGATTTCGGAGGCAGCCCTGCGGATGCTGCTGAATAACCTCGATCCAGAGGTAGCCGAACGTCCCCAGGACCTGGTCGTGTACGGCGGCATCGGCAAGGCCGCTCGCAATTGGGAGGCTTTCGACCAGATCGTCGCGGCCCTTCGGCGCCTCGGCGAGGACGAAACGCTGCTGATCCAGTCCGGAAAGCCCGTCGGCGTGTTCCGCACCCATACCGACGCGCCGCGCGTCCTGATCGCCAACTCGAACCTCGTGGCCCGATGGGCCGACTGGGATCACTTCAACGCCCTGGATAAGAAGGGCCTGATGATGTACGGCCAGATGACTGCCGGCTCGTGGATCTACATAGGCAGCCAGGGCATCGTCCAGGGAACCTACGAGACCTTTGTGGAGATGGGGCGGCAGCATTTCGGCGGAAATCTCGCCGGAAAGTGGATCCTCACGGCCGGCCTCGGTGGTATGGGCGGGGCTCAGCCACTCGCGGCCACGATGGCCGGAGCGTCCATGCTCGCTGTGGAATGCCGGCCAGACCGCATTGCCAAGCGCCTGCAGACTCGTTACCTGGATAAACAAGCAGCTACTTTGGACGAGGCCTTGAAGATCCTCGAAGACGCCCGGCGTGTGGGGAAGCCAGTATCCGTGGGTCTGCCGGGTAATATTTGCGAGGTTCTGCCCGAGATGCTGCGCCGTGGAATCAGGCCAGACGCTCTCACCGATCAGACGTCGGCTCACGATCCGGTCAACGGCTACCTGCCGGCCGGCTGGTCCCTGGAGAAATGGGATCGCCTGCGGACCGAGGACCCCAAGCAGGTTGCCACTGCATCCCGGACTTCAATGGCGCGCCACGTTGAATCGATGCTGGCATTCCAAAAGCTCGGGATTCCGGTATTCGACTACGGAAACAACCTGCGCCAGGTCGCCTTCGATGAAGGCGTCAAAGAGGCCTTCGCATTCCCGGGATTTGTGCCGGCGTATATCCGTCCCCTCTTCTGCCGTGGCGTTGGCCCGTTCCGCTGGGCCGCCCTGTCGGGAGACCCTGAAGACATTTACCGCACCGACGCAAAAGTAAAAGAGCTCCTCCCCAACGACGCACACCTCCACAACTGGCTGGACATGGCCCGCGAACGCATCCAGTTCCAGGGACTGCCCGCCCGCATCTGCTGGGTGGGACTGGGTGATCGCCACCGGCTGGGGCTCGCGTTCAACGAAATGGTGGCCAAAGGTGAACTGCGCGCCCCGGTGGTCATCGGCCGCGATCACCTGGACTCCGGCTCGGTGGCCAGCCCCAACCGCGAAACCGAAGCCATGCGCGACGGATCCGACGCGGTAGCCGACTGGCCTCTATTGAATGCGTTGTTGAATACGGCCAGCGGCGCCAGTTGGGTATCAATCCACCACGGTGGCGGCGTGGGCATCGGCTATTCCCAACATTCGGGCGTGGTAATTGTTTGTGACGGCACCAAGGAAGCGGCTCGCCGGATCGAGCGCGTGTTGTGGAATGATCCGGCCACCGGCGTCATGCGACATGCCGATGCCGGCTATGAAACCGCGGTGGCCTGTGCTCGGGAAAACGGCCTCAACCTGCCGTTCTTGAATAAATGATCGGGCTCAAAGCATGATGACTCTCTGGCGCAACGCCCGGGTCGCCACCTGCGACGACTCCATGACCGTCTTCGAGCAGGGCGCGATCCTCACGCGGGGCAGTCAGATTGAATGGGTCGGCGACGAAAGTGCGCTGCCCGAGTTCAAAGCGCCCGCCGAAGTACGGGACTTGAATGGCGCATGGGTCACACCCGGTCTGATCGACTGTCATACACACCTGGTCTTCGCAAGCACTCGCGCAACCGAATACGCAGAACGACTGAAAGGCCGCACCTACGCCGAGATCGCCCGCAGCGGTGGCGGCATCCTGTCGACCATGCGCGCCGTGAGAGAAGCTTCCGAACAACAGCTGTTTGACGAGAGCGTGCCGCGCCTGCAATCACTTCTGAATGAAGGCGTCACCACGATCGAGATCAAGTCAGGTTATGGACTAACACTCGCGGACGAAGGAAAAATGCTGCGTGTAGCTCGCGCGCTGCAGCGCTCTTTTCCCGTCACGGTAAAGACCACCTTGCTCGCAGCGCACTCTCTCCCGCCTGAATACAAGGGTCGCGCCGATGACTACATCCTCGCGATTTGCAATGAGTGGCTCCCATCACTACATGCCGAGGGTCTGGTCGACGCGGTGGACGTGTTCTGCGAATCGATAGGTTTCGACGTCGCGCAGTCTGAACGTTTGTTTGATGCCGCGCAGGCGCTGGGCCTGCCGGTGAAGATGCACGCCGAGCAGCTATCTAACCTCGGCGGCAGCCAGATGGCGGCGCGTCATCACGCGCTGTCGTGCGACCATCTGGAGTTCTCTACTTCTGAGGATGCTGCCACTCTCGCTGCCGCCGGCACCGTAGCTGTGTTGCTGCCTGTCGCCTTCTATTGCCTCGCCGAAGGTCACAAGCCCCCCGTCGCTGCGTTCCGCGAGGCGCACACGCCGTTGGCCATTGCAACTGACTGCAACCCGGGATCGGCGCCAGGTACTTCAATCCTCCTCGCGATGAGCATGGCAACCCGACTCTTCGGGCTCACCTCCGATGAAGCACTCGCGGGTGTGACGCGCCATGCAGCGCGTGCTCTCGGAGAGCTCGACAAACGCGGCACCCTCACCACGGGAAAAGTCGCCGATTTCGTCATATGGAATATCCGCTCAGTTGAAGAGCTGAGTTACTGGATTGGCTTCAACCCCCGCCGGAGCGTCGTCCGCGCCGGCAGACTGATCTCATGACAAGAGTGGCTTCATGACAACTGACCTCGAACTCGGCTCTCGTCCCCTCAGCCTGAGCGACCTGCGCCGCGTCTACACTGAACCGACCCCCGTAAAGATTCACGAACGCGCCATGCGTGCAGTTCGCGATTCTCACGCGACGACCACAAAGCTGGCTGCAGGCGATGCTGCCGCGTACGGAATCAACACTGGATTCGGGTTGCTGGCCCAGACCCGCATTCCAGCCGACCAGCGCACGCTGCTGCAGAAGAACATCATCCTCTCCCACAGCACCGGTGTTGGACCCCTACTCGACGATTCCATCGTGCGACTGATGATGGTCCTCAAGCTTGCGAGCCTGCTACAGGGGTTTTCGGGAATCAGCGAAGCGCTCGCCCGGTTCCTCGAGAAACTCATCAACACAGGACTCAACCCCTGCGTCCCTTCACAGGGTTCCGTCGGCGCTTCCGGCGACCTCGCCCCTCTCGCCCATATGTCCTTGGCCGTCCTCGGACTCGGTTCGATCCGTCGTCGCGGCGAGATCCGCCCCGCCGCCGAGTTTCTTGCCCAGGAAGGCATTACGCCGGTGGAGTTAGGTCCTAAGGAAGGTCTGGCGCTGCTCAACGGCACCCAGGTCTCCACAGCGCTGGCGCTGGCTTCGTTATTCGAGCTCGAAAACGCGTTTTCGGCAGCGATGGTCAGTGGCGCGATGTCGCTCGACGCCCTCCAGGGCAGCGACGTGCCATTCGACCCACGCATTCACTCGCTACGCGGCCATCCTGGCCAGGTGCAAGTCGCGCAGGTCTATCGCGAGCTGCTCGCGGGCAGCGAGATTCGCGAATCACATCGTACGTGCGAGCGGGTGCAGGACCCCTATTCCCTGCGTTGCCAACCGCAGGTCATGGGTGCCTGCCTCGATCTGATTACCCAAACTGCGGAAACCCTGTTGACCGAAGCCAACGCGGTGACCGACAACCCGTTGATCTTCGCGGGCACCGCCGAAGTCCTGTCCGGCGGCAACTTTCACGCCGAGCCGATCGCTTTCGCCGCGGACATTCTGGCGCTCGCCTGCGCCGAAGTAGGCTCTATCGCCGAGCGCCGTATCTCGCTGCTGGTGGATCCGAAGATGAGTGGCCTGCCGGCCTTTCTGGCGCTCGACAGCGGCGTCAATTCCGGTTTCATGATGGCGCAGGTGACCGCCGCCGCGCTGGTCGCCGAAAACCGCATGCTGTGCCACCCGGCCAGCGTCGACAGCATTCCAACCTCTGCAAACCAGGAAGACCATGTCAGCATGGCGACGCATGGCGCGCGCCGCACGCTGGGCATGACCACCAACCTGCAAAACATCATCGCGATCGAGCTCCTGGCCGCCTGTCAGGGCATCGACTTCCGCAAGCCCCTGAAGACTTCCAGCTCGCTGCAGCAGGCGTATGACGCTCTTCGCGCCCGCATCCCTTTCGCGACGCAGGACCGGTTGCTTGCAGATGACATCCAGGTGACCGCGGAAGTCATCCGCACGCCTGCGGTGTTGAGCCTGGCCGACTTTCTGTTGCCAAGTTTCGGTTAGCCGCGGGCCGACTTTTTCTTGGCGTGGCGGGTGCGCGGCGCACGGCGCGGGCCGGCCCGCCCGCTGCTGCCCCTGCCCTTCTCCAGGCTCTGCTTCAACACGGCCATCAGGTCAATAATCTCGGCTGACTTCTTCGGCTGCGACTCCTTGGCCGCCTCGGTCAACGTGTGCGTTTCCTTGTTTCGCACCTTCTCGTTGATGCGCTTCATCAGGTCCTCGCGATACATGCGCAGCCCCTCAAATATCCCGCCAACGCGGCGGTGTGCGATTAACGCATGACCTGGGGTTACAGTTCCAAGTGATCGTTTTACAATCAATTCATGACTAGCCAAAACGTCGTCTATCGCGAGATTTCTCGTCCGGACCCCGCTGCCGTCAGCACGCTGGGGAAACATGGCGTCGCAACGGTTCACGAGTCCCAAGGACGAACCGGCCTTCTGGCGCCTTACATGCGACCGATCTATTCCGGAACGTCACTCGCCGGGCCGGCGGTGACGGTGCTGGTGCCCCCGGGTGACAACTGGATGATCCATGTCGCCGTGGAGGTGTGCAAACCGGGCGACGTACTCGTAGTCGCGCCGAGCTCGCCTTGCAACGACGGGTACTTCGGTGACTTGTTGGCAACGTCACTGAAGGCGCGCGGAGTCATCGCACTGATCATCGACGCCGGCGTACGGGATGTTGCAACGCTCACGGAAATGAAGTTTCCGGTGTGGACCAAGAACATCTGGGCCCAGGGCACCGTCAAGGCGAGCCTGGGGTCAGTCAACATACCGGTGATCTGCGCGGGCCAACGTATCGAACCAGGCGACGTGATCGTCGCCGACGACGACGGCGTGGTCTCAGTCAACCGCGCAGACGCAGTCAAAGTCGCCGCCGCCGCCACACAGCGAGTGGCGAACGAAGAAGACAAGCGCAAGCGTCTCGCGGCGGGGGAACTAGGCCTCGACCTGTACAAGTTTCGCGAAAAGCTGGCGGCGCTCGGATTGGAGTACCGCTGACGTGACCGCGGTCGCGTGCACGGTGATGCGCGGTGGGACGTCCAAGGGGCCGTTCTTCCTTGCCCGCAATTTGCCGTCGGCGACCGATGTGCGCGACCGGGTACTGTTGGCCATCATGGGCTCGCCCGACATTCGCCAGATCGACGGTCTGGGCGGCGCCGATAGCTTGACCAGCAAGGTGGCCATCGTCGGCCCGTCAACGCGTCCCGACGCCGACGTCGATTACCTGTTTCTCCAGGTAGTCGTGAACGAGCCGCGCGTCGACGCCTCGCAGAACTGCGGCAACATGCTCGCTGGCGTCGCGCCGTTCGCGATCGAAAACGGTCTCGTTCCCATCACCGGCGACCGCACTCGCGTCCGCATTCACATGGTGAATACGCAGAGCATCGCCGTCGCCGAAATCCAAACACCGAACGGTCGCGTGCAATACAGCGGCGCCGCATCCATCGATGGCGTTCCCGGAACCGCCGCGCCTATCCTCCTCGACTTCCTGGACATCGCTGGTTCGAGCTGCGGAGCATTGCTTCCAACCGGAAACGCACTCGATGTCATCGATGGCGTCGAAGCAACGCTCATCGACAATGGAATGCCGGTCGTCGTCATGCGCGCATCCGACCTCGGCAAAACAGGCGCTGAATCCCCCGCCGAATTGGAAACGGATAAACCGCTCAAGGCGCGCGTCGAAGCCATTCGGCTCGAAGCCGGCCGACGCATGAACCTCGGCGACGTGACCCGCAAAACCGTGCCGAAAATGTGCCTCGTATCCGCGCCGAAGAATGGCGGCGCGATCGCCACACGCAATTTCATACCGCACACGGTTCACAAGGCCATCGGGGTCTTCGGCGCGGTAAGCGTCGCCACCGCGTGCGTGGTCCCCGGCTCCGTGACCGCCAACATCGCGCGCGTCGCCAGCACCGGCCGTTCGCGCCGCCTCGACGTGGAGCACCCCACCGGCTTCTTCACCGTCGAGATGGACGTCGAAGCCGACGGCACCGGCATTAAAGTTGAACGCGCGGCATTGCTGCGCACCACCCGCAAAATCATGGCCGGCGACGCATTCGTAGACGCCGCCATTTGGGACGGTCGTTAGGCCTTCGGCAGCCGCGGGAACACCCGCCGGGCGTTGCCCTCGAATATCTTCTTCTTGTCCTCGGCACTCAATGCCGAGCCCTCGATGTAACGTTTGGTGTCGTCGTAGTACTGCCCAGTGCGCGGGTCAATTCCCCTGACGGCACCCACCATCTCCGACCCAAACAGAATGTTGTCCAACGGCACCACCTTGAGCAACAGGTCGATGCCGGGCTGGTGGTAGACACACGTGTCGAAAAACACGTTGTTCTTCATCAGTTCTTCCAACGGCGGTCGCTTCAGGTCCTGTGCCAGGCCGCGATAGCGTCCCCAGTGGAACGGCACTGCCCCGCCACCATGAGGGATGATCATGCGCAGCGTTGGGAAGTCCTTGAACAAGTCGGCCGTCAGGAACTGCATGAACGCCGTTGTGTCGGCGTTGATGTAGTGGGCGCCGGTTGCATGGAAGTTGGGATTGCACGACGAGCTGACATGCACCATGGCGGGAACATCGAGCTCCACCATCTTTTCATATAACGGATACCAATGACGGTCAGTCAAGGGCGGAGAATTCCAATGGCCACCCGATGGATCCGGGTTCAAGTTGCATCCAATGAACCCCAGATCGCGCACACAGCGCTCCAGTTCCGCCGCGCTGTTGACCGGGGCGACACCGGGAGACTGCGGTAACTGACAAACGCCGACGAAATTCTCCGGGTACAAGCCACACACGCGCTTGATGAGGTCATTGCAAACACGGGACCACTCGAGGCTCGTGGACTCATTACCTATGTGGTGCGCCATCGCGGACGCGCGCGGCGAGAAAATCGTCAGGTCGGTACCGCGCTCGCGTTGCAACTTGAGTTGCGCTTTCTCCAGGCTCTCGCGAATCTGGTCATCGCTGATGTGGAGACTCGAGGCTGACGGCGTCAGCACCGGATCTTTCAGGCCCGAGATCTGAGCCTCGCGAAACTTCTGTAACTCGGCCGGCGCGGTCGTGTAGTGGCCATGGCAGTCGATGATCACGACTCGAGGCTCTTCTCCAGGCGGTCCAGGGTGCGCATGGCTGGCAGGACTTGGGCCAGGCTGGCGTTGGGCTCGCGTTTTTCCTTGATGGCCGCGAAGAATTCACGGTCCTGCAACTCGATTCCATTCATGGAGACGGCCACCTTGGTAACGTCAATCGGCTTCTGATAGCCGTCGACGAGATCGTCATAGTTGGCGATGTACGTTCCGTTGTCACAGATGTAGCGAAAGAATGTTCCGAGCGGACCGTTGTTGTTGAATGAGAGAGACAGGGTGCAGATTGCACCTGACGGGACTTTGAGGCCGATGCTCATATCCATGGCAATGCCCAACTGCGGGTGCTTCGGACCTTGCAGAGCCTGAGCCCGGGAGGCGGTCTCGCCCGTCTGGTATTGAAACAAATCGACGGTGTGACAGGCGTGATGCCACAACAGGTGGTCGGTCCAGCTCCGTGGCTTGCCCAGCGCATTGGTGTTGGTCCGCCGAAAAAAATACGTCTGCACATCCATCTGCTGGATTTTCAGCTCGCCGGCCCGGATGCGCTGGTGGATCCACTGATGACTGGGGTTGAAACGGCGGGTGTGGCCGCCCATGGCGATGACGCCGGTTTCCTTTTGCACCTGCAGGAGTCGCTCGGAGTCGGCGAGGTTGTCGGCAATGGGAATTTCGATCATCACGTGCTTGCCCGCGCGCATGCATTGCTCAGCCTGCTTCGCGTGCATCTGCGTTGGGGTCGCCAGGAGAACCGCTTCCACGCCCGGTTGTGCCAGGCTTTCAGCCAGATCGCAGGTCCAATGCAGAATGTTGAATTTCTTCGCTACTTCCGCCGTCTGCTCGGCATTGCCGCCGGCCAGCGAGACCACCTGGACGCCTTCAATCCTGGCCACCGCCTCCAGGTGCTTGACTCCGAAAGCGCCCTGTCCTGCCAATGCGATCTTCATGCTTCGTTCTCGAGAATGATGTGCCCGACCGCAGTGTTGGAGGCGGGGACGTGATAGAACCTGTAGACCTCGCGTACCTTCTCATCCAGGGCGCCGCGCATGATGAGCCACATCACCAGCTCTATACCCTCGGAGCCGGCCTCGCGGACGTAGTCGATGTGAGGCATCCGGGCGAGCTTGCGCGGATCTGCTGTCAGGTTGTCCAGGAAAGCGGTGTCGAAAGCCCGATTGATCAGGCCGGCACGCGGCCCCTGCAACTGATGCGACATCCCGCCTGTTCCAAAAATCATCACTTTCAGGTTCTGGTCAAACGACTCCACGGCGCGGCGGATGGCAAGGCCTAAGTTGTAGCAACGATTTCCCGTAGGCGGCGGATATTGCACGACGTTCACGGCCAGGGGGATGACCTGACACGGCCACTCCTGCGGTTGGCCGAAAAGCAGTGACAGCGGGACGGTCAGGCCATGGTCGACGGCCATGTTGTTGACGATGGTCAGATCAAACTCGTCGAGGATCACTGACTGAGCGATGTGCCACGCCAGCTCGGGGTGGCCTTTTACGACCGGCACCTTGCGCGGGCCCCAACCTTCATCCGCAGGAGCAAACTCCGCCGCGCAGCCGAGCGCGAAGGTTGGAATCATCTCCAGCGAAAACGCGGAAGCGTGATCGTTGTAGACGAGAATGATGACGTCCGGCTTCTGTTCCGCGATCCACTTTTTCGCTGGCTCGTATCCTTTGAACAGGGGCTGCCAGTACGGGTCGCCGGTCTTGCCGAGGTCGATGGCGGCGCCTATGGCCGGCACGTGTGATGTGGCGACGCCTGCGACTAACCTGGCCACTATTTTTTTGACTCCGGTGGTGTTGCGGGCTGCGACTTGCTGCGATTGCCGTCGATCGAGCGACCGCCGTTGAGCATCATTTTTGCGTAGTCCTCCTGCGAGGCGCCCGTCATGATGGCAGCCACCTGTTGGAATGACTTGCCGTCGGTTGAGAACAGCTTGGCAAGAAAGTAGATGTTGCCGCCCAGGGCGATCATGCCATTCCAGTCGCGCACGAGGACGGCATTGCGTTGCGCGTCAGTCAGCGGGAATTTCAGCAGAAAGGCGGCCTCGTCGGCTTTGAACGCGGCGCGGTTCTCGGCCTTCATCAACGACATGCAGAACATGTTGAGGTGATAGCCCTGCCGCGAGCGCTGCGCATCAAAAAGCGTCGTGCCCGGAATGTCATCGAACGGATTGAGCTCATCCTTCAAAGGAATACAACCTGTGTGGATTGTCGATGAGTATTTTACGCTGCACTGAGGCCTCCGGCGCAAACAGCGGCACCAGATCCACCAGATCCCCATCATTCGGCATGTGCCGCGCGATATTCGGATGTGGCCAGTCGGTACCCCAGAGAATCCGCTCGGGTGCTGCGGCAATCAAGGCCTGCGCGAACGGGACTGCGTCGGTAAAGGGCGGACCGCTGCTGGAGATTCGTTCTGCGCCGGAGATCTTGACCCAGCAACCGGGCGTGGTGCGCGCCAGGTTGACCAGGTGTCGGAACGGATCCTGCTCCAGGCCGGCCTTCGTCGGCACCCGACCCATGTGATCAATAATGAACGGCACTGGAAGGTTGCGCAGCAGATCGTCGTAACCAACGAGATCAATCGCATCAAAGTGCAGGTCAACGTGCCAACCCAGGGGTTTGATGCGGGCAATCACGCGATGAAACTCATTCATGTCCGGCACGCCGCCCAGGTGCTTCACGAAGTTGAAGCGCACGCCGCGAAAGCCTGCCTGGTGGAGATCTTCGAACATTCGATCGGTGAACGAATCGTCGGCGTTGGCTACGCCTCGATAACGGCCACCGCTTTGCGCGATGGCGTCGACGATAACGGTATTGTCAGTTGCGTGACAGCTCGCGTTCACGAGTACGGCTCGTCCCAGGCCCAGAATCGATTGCAATTCCTTGAACCTGGAGAGCGGCGCGTCGGGTGGCGTATACGTGCGATCGGCTGCGTACGGATATCGGTCACCTGGGCCAAATATGTGGCAATGGGCGTCACAACTGCCTGGCGGCGGGCGATACCTGGGGCTGCGAGTGTCGGCGTCTGGCGGCTTACAGCTGGGAATATTCGTCATGTTTGTTATCGTAGCGACGGGCCGAGCGGCACACAATCTGGGCCGACCGATGATCGAACCACTGGAATGAAGGCTATGGAATTTACCCACCTGATCAATGGCACAGCAGTCTCGGGCGATGCCACGCTAGAGGTTATAAATCCGGCTACGGGGGCGGTGTTTGCGCGTTGTCCGGCAGCCAACGCGGAGCAACTCGATGCTGCCGTGGGTGCTGCGCGTGCGGCTTTTCCGTCTTGGAAAGCGAGGTCGTTTGCGGAGCTTGGCCGGTGGATGTCGGAACATCCCCACATCGACAAGATTTCGTTCACGGGGTTGGCACGGCTTGGGTCAACCAACATCACGCAACGTCGGCGACGGTTCCATTTGGGGGTGCGAAGGAGTCTGGCATGGGACGCCAGTACTCGGAGTTGGGGCTGAAGGAGAATATGGAGCCGCAGGTGGTAAGCGTACTTAAGGACCCTGTGTGAGGCGGCTGCGGGCGGTCAGCCGCTTGCGGTTTGCATCACTTCAAGCAACGCGACGCCATAGCGATCCAGCTTGGTGGCGCCGATTCCGGTGATGTCGCGGAGCTCATCCAGGGAGCTGGGCAGGCGGTCCGCAAGTTCGAGCAGGGTGCTGTCGTGGAAGATGGTGTACGCGGGGACGCCGTGTTCCTTGGCCATGTCGCGGCGCCAGCCTCGCAGGGCTTCAAACACGATGGCGTTAGCGGTGTTGATCGCCCCAGCGCCGCTGCCGGCGGTGGCGCCCGCGCCCATCCCAGCTGCGCCGATTCGGCCGAGGCGCGTCTTATCGATTGCCCGACGCTCGCCGCGTCTGGATATCGGCTTCGCTTCCTGACGCCGCAGACTCAGGCGGCGCTCTCCGCGAAGCACCTCGCGGCTCGCCGCCGTCAGGCGCAGCGTATTGAATCGCTCGTGATCCACCTTCACGAGGCCATGCATGACGAGCTGCCGAAGTACCGAACGCCATTGGGTGGCGTCCAGCTCAGCTCCAATTCCAAACGTGCTCAACTTCTCGTGCCCGAACTGCTGCACCTTCGCCGTGCTCTTGCCGCGCAGCACGTCGATGACCTGCTGCGCCCCGAAGGAGAACCCACTCGCCTGCTCGCATCGGAAGATGCACGACATGAGCTTGCGTGCGGCATCCGTCCCGTCCCACTCCTGTGGCGGAGTGATGCAGTTATCGCAGTTGTCGCAGGCCTTACTGGACTCGTCGAAGTAATCAAGCAGCGCGACGCGGCGACATGAGATGGTCTCGCAAAGGCCGAGGATCGCATCTAGTTTGGCGGTGATGATGCGCTTGTAGCTTGCATCACCTTCCGATTGGTCGATCATCCAGCGCTGCTGAACGACGTCCGATAGCCCGTAGACCATCCATGCGTCTGCAGGCAAACCGTCGCGACCCGCGCGGCCGGTCTCCTGGTAGTAGCCCTCAATGCTTTTGGGAAGGTCAATGTGCGCGACGAACCGGACGTCCGGCTTGTCTATGCCCATGCCAAACGCAATGGTGGCAACCATGACGACGCCGTCTTCGCGGATGAACCGATTCTGATTGGCCTCGCGCGTGCCGTTGTCCAGGCCTGCGTGATACGGCAGCGCGTTGATGCCGTGTCCGGCCAGAAACGCGGCCGTCTCATCGACGGTATTTCGCGAGAGACAGTAGACGATACCGGCTTCGCCGAGGTGCTCACTCTTGATGAATTCGAGCAGTTGCTTGCGAGCGCTGACCTTTTCAGCGATGCGGTATCTGATGTTTGGACGGTCGAAGCTAGAGACGAATTCGCGAGCGTTCTGCAAATGCAGTCGCTCGACGATCTCTTTTCGCGTCAGAGCGTCCGCAGTCGCTGTGAGTGCTATGCGTGGCACGCCGGGGAAACGCTCAGCGAGCACTGCAAGCCGGATGTACTCCGGGCGAAAGTCGTGCCCCCATTGCGAGACGCAGTGAGCCTCATCGATGGCGAACAGCGCCAGTTTCGATGCAGCAAGCAGCTCCAAGCAGCGATCGGTGAGAAGCCGCTCAGGCGCGACATAGAGGAGATCGAGATCGCCCTGCCGCGCGCGACGCTCAACGGCCTGCACTTCGGACCACGTCATACTCGAATTGAGCGCGGCAGCGCGTACGCCTGCTTCATCGAGAGCCGCCACCTGATCCTGCATCAACGCAATGAGCGGCGACACGACCACGCCCATCCCCTCACGGATGAGCGCCGGAATCTGGAAGCAAAGTGACTTGCCGCCGCCAGTCGGCATCAGGACGAGCGCGTCACCGCCCTCGGCCACGTGCGAGACGATCTCCCGCTGCTGGCCGCGAAAGACGGGGTAGCCAAAGACGTCCCTGAGAATTTGATCCGCATCTCGCCCCTGGGGCGAGTTGACGATGGGTAACCCTGCTTGCATGTCGCGAGCATAGCGGCGCCTACAGTAGTCCGTCGAGCCGATCTATGTCATTGATCAAACTAGAAATGGGCGCTCGCATCACTGGCTGTGAAATCGGGTCTTTTTGACGAGCTATAGCTATTTTTTCTAGCCGTAATTGAATGGCTTTGGCTATTCACATATACTCATATTTGATGAGCTTTAACTATTCAGAGAGACCCACATGTTGCGCTCCTTAGCCCTGTCTCAGATCGATAAGACGCTCAGCTCGTGGCGGTCCCTGCCTCGCTTGCCGCCGACAGGCGGCTGGCTGCGTGCGGTACGCCAGACTCTCGGCATGACGACCCGCCAACTCGCCAAATCGGTAGGAGTAACCCAGGGCGCTGTCGTCGACGCCGAACGCAACGAAGCCAAGGGAGATATCACACTGGCGACACTGCAACGGTACGCTGCAGCGCTCGGTTGTGAGCTCAGTTATGTGTTGGTACCCAAGCGTCCGCTTCGGGAGATGGTCGAAGAGCGCGCAGACCGCATTGCGCGCGATCAAGTGTCGCGCATCAGACATTCGATGGCGCTGGAAGATCAGCAAACGGGTAAGGAACACCTGGAACTTCAGGTGGCGCAGATCAAGCGAAAACTGCTCGAAGGGAAGCGATCGCGGCTGTGGCAGTAAAGTTTGAATACGCGCCCGGTGCCACTCCGATTGATGCGGACGAAGCCGCCGGACTGCTTCCCGCACATATCACCTTGCAACGTGAGCTCAACGAGTACGAGGAAGCTAACATTCTCGAGGCGGCCGAATGGCTGTTTGGACGTCGCCGAGGCGACCCGCTGGACGAACGCTTTATCCACACCGTACACGGCCGCATGTTCAATCAGACCTGGAGGTGGGCAGGCGAAGCGCGTCGCTCGGACAAGAACATCGGAGTACGTTGGTATGAAATTCCGGTTCACCTGAATCAAATGCTCGGCGACGTTCGCGTCCAGATCGAGCACAACGCTTACACACCCGCCGAGATCGCCGCTCGCTACCATCACCGACTCGTTGCCATTCATGTATTTCCGAATGGCAACGGTCGTCACGCCAGGTTGATGGCCGATTTGCTGTTGATGCAGCTCGAAGGACGACGGTTTGAGTGGGGTCGTGAGTCACTGACCGCTGCGAACGAACTTCGCGCGCGTTACATCGCGGCACTACGAGCGGCTGACGCTGGCGACTGCCAGCCGCTTCTAACGTTCCTGGGACACTCCGGCGCTTAGAGTAGTCCGTCGAGCCGGTCTATGTCGTTGATCACTCTGAAGTGGCCGCCACCCTTCTCCACCTTCGTCTTCCACGAGTCCAGTCGCGACATGTACTCGCGGGGGTCGAAGTTGTCTGAACGGAGTTTGGTGACGTTGAGGGCTACTACGTCGAAACCCTTCAGGTCCAGCGGGATGTTGCGCACGTAGCCTTTAGCCAGGTCTTCCTTCATGTCGGAGAAAATCAGGATTTCCTTGTGACCCGGATTCTTCTCCTTCAGGAACTCAATGGCCTGCAGCAGGCCGCCGGTGATATCGGTGAACGGCGCCGGGGCTGATTCGTCAATGAACTTCTCGACCCGGCTGGCAAACGCCCGCTTCTGCTGATTCGCGGTGCTGGGACGATCATCGAAGGTCGCTTTCGCAATGATGTTTTTCTCTGTGAAGCTGGCGGTGTCGATGCGCGCAACCGCGAATGAGTCCGACGGCTGCAACTTCGACAGCGCCACGAGAATGATCTGCTCCGCCTTGCTGACCTGCCTGTTGTAGGTGCCTGAAGTATCGATCAACAGATACAACCCCGTGTTGCGAGGCACGTTCACCTGGCCGCAGGCGGCCAGCATGAGAACGAGCCCCCAAGCCGCGGTACGGCGGTATCGAGTAGTTCGACTCACGACTGGGCCTCCTGTTCCTGCCACGCGGGTGAGCGCGGCTCCTCCGGGAGGGGTGGCTGGTTCTGGTTCGCAGCCACCCGCGTCTCGATCCACAAAGGAACAAACAACGGCAGGTCATACAGACGCTCGGCGAGCGTGCCGATGTGCCGCATGCCATTCCCGAACACCCGCAATATGAGCGATACCGCGCGCATGATGCCGATGCCGATGAGCCCCAGCACGGTCCGCAGCGAGTGAATAAATGTCTCGAGCGGAATTGCCACGAACACGAGCGCGAACGGCAGGATGAATCCCATGCCCATCTGTGCGGCGGTGGTGATCCACAGGTGCTCATTCACAGTGCCCGCGACTCCGTCGCCGCGCAACAGAGCGCTCGTCGCGAGCTCGTCCTGCAACAACACTTCGCGCATGTACGCGAGCCCTGCTTCGATGCTGGCCATCAACAGCAGGATGACAAACGTGACAAACATCATCCGCCGGCGCATTTTGTCCGACAGCGCGCTGATGACCGGAAACAGTCGGGTAATACGCAGCGACTCCATGAGGAACAGTCCCATGGAGATCTCAACCATGATGATCACCAGAGCCGCGATATCGGCTGTGCGGAAGTTGCCGATAAAGCTGGTGCCGCCCACCATCTCTGCCATGGGACGCGCGATCAGCGTGAAGTTGATGGCAGCACCCGCTGCTGCCACCGACAACACGAGCGCCGACACAAAGAAGTACACCAGGGAGGAAGACGACAGGATGGAGACCGCGCGGTCTTCACCCTTCACAATGTCGTCGTACTCCTGCATGTGCCGGTCTATCGCAAGCGCCCGCTCCAACACACTTTCTACGTTCTTGTTGACTCGCCCCAGCGTTTCCTGAATCTGGCGCCAGTCAGGCATCATTTTGCGCAACAGCGCGTGACGCTCGCCGCTGGCTTTGCGGTAGTCGTCCATGGCTTCCGAGTGGGCCCGGATCATGGATTTGTGGATGTCCTCGAGGATCTCCGTGCCGCCATTCTTGGCGTCGAGATTGGCTATGACCTTGACGGCCTGCACCCAACCCGGCGCCTCCGGCGGCACCTCCACGGCTTTCTCCTGGTCCTCCTCGATACGGACGATGGATTCGCTCAGTGCACGGTGGAGAGTGGGGTAGTTGGCGAGGTCTTTGCGCACGGAATCGCCTACTCGGACGAATTCTCGTTCGACTATGCGTTCCTTGGCCTCGCGGCCGGCTGACAACAGCACTTCGCGGTTGCGAGCAGCCAGGCGTTCTTCGCCGCGCGCTACTGCATGTGAGGCCAAACGCAACCCGCGGCCGAGGGCGTCAGTGACTGCGCGAATCGCCTGATGTGCAGTACGACGCGCGAGATAAAGTGCTACCACCAACAGCGCCAGCAGTATGACTGCTGACACAGCGGGCCACGGCGTGATCGCTAACAAACTCGTCATGGACATGGGCATGCTCCGCTGCAATTGGGCGACAGTTATTGCGCGGCGACACCCTGACGTCAACGGCCCGAAAACCGTCGCAATTTGCCGCCAGTTTTATGTCATGGGCCGTGAGTATGTGAATTCGCAGAGGAAATTGCTCATCGGGACGCGACCGGGACTGTCTTTAATCCCACGCATCCTGAACTAATCGGAACTGCCCTCACTTCATAATGCGAGGCGCTTCTCAGAGTAGTTGCCGCAATGACACGCCTGTAGTTGTGGCTTCCGGGCCAACAATCACGTGCACCCAGTTGGGTGAGGCCTGCGCTACGCCGCGCAGTCCCAAAGAAAGGATGGCGGATTCGTTCACGGCTGTGGGGTCTACGATGTTGATTCGCAGGCGGGTCGAGGCGGCTTCGATCGCACGGACATTGGCGCGGCCGCCCAGGGCGGTCAGGAGGGAAGATAGGGTTGGTGTTGGGATGGGTGGGAGCGATGGTGGGGGCGCGGTTGGGCTGGGCGTGAGGTCGAGGGCCGCTGCGCCGGATGTGACGGGGGCTGCGGCGTTCCTGCCGGCCGTGGATGCCGCGGCTGATGCGGCGGTGGCGGGGCTGGTGGCTGCAGCCGCGCCTGCGGCCCGCAGGGCGATCTTCATCTCGCCGGCGACCTGGTCGGCGTCGGTGCCCACGACGACCTGTAGGGCCGTCGCGGACGGTCTAATCATGCCTCGTGCGCCAAGGCGCTTCAGCGCAGCCTCATCGACCACCGATTGATCAGCCATCACGAGCCGCAGTCGGGTTGTGCAGGCATCCAGCGCGACGATGTTGGCCGCTCCACCGAGCGCCTTTATGTACGCCAGTGCGCGATCCGCCGGCGCGCCGCTTTCGGCCTCTACCGCTACCGGCTCGTCCTCGCGCCCTGGCGTCTTCAGGTTCAACCATGAGATGACAAACCGGAACAGTCCGTAGTACAGCCCGAAGTATGCGAGACCCACGGGCAGCAGCAGCAGCGGCCGGGTCGCCTTGTTGAAATTGAGCACGTAATCGAACAAGCCGGCCGAAAAGCCGAATCCCAGGCGCACGTGCAACGCATTCATGATTACGAACGCAACGCCCGTCAACAGCGCATGCACCGCATACAGGGCGGGTGCCAGAAAAATGAAGGTGAACTCGATTGGCTCAGTGACGCCAGTCAGCAGTGACGTCAACGCAATGGAGCCCAACAGACCTGCCACCGCCTTCCTCCGCTCGGGACGAGCGGCGTGATACATCGCGAGGCACGCGGCTGGCAGCCCGAACATCATCACCGGAAAGAAGCCGGCCATGAAGGCGCCGGCACTGGGATCGCCGGCGAAGAAGCGCTTCAAGTCGCCCGTCGTGCCGTTGTAGTCGCCGAGCAGAAACCACGCAATGTTGTTGATGATGTGGTGCAGGCCCGTCACGATCAGTATTCGATTCAGCACACCGTAGGCGAACAAACCGAACGCCCCGGCATGCAGCACCGACTGGCTCAGCGCATCCATGCCGGTCTCAACCCGCTGCCACTCCCAACCAAACACGGCGGCGACCAGCAGTCCGGCGAAACCACTGGCAATCGGCACGAAGCGGCGGCCGCCGAAGAATGCGAGGTAGCTGGGCAGGCGGATCTCGCTGAATCGGTTGTAGAGGCCACCGGCAATCAATCCGGAGATGATGCCGACCGGGACGCTCAGCTTACCCAGCTCGTGCGCCTTGTATGCGGCGACAGCGAGATCGCGTGCCTGCCCCGTGAAGCTGGCTACGGCGTCGGGCGGCACGGCAATCAACACTTCGGCGCCCTTGGTCGTCACGAGGTAGCCCACTACGCTGGCGAGGCCGGCTGCGCCATGATTTTCGCGCGCCAGGCCAACCGCCACGCCAATGGCGAAAAGCAACCCGAGATTGGCGAAAATCGCGTCACCGGCGGCGGCCATGGAAGCGTAGTTCAACAAGTCAGGTTGACCCAGGCGGAGCAACAAGCCGGCGATGGGCAGCACGGCGATGGGCAACATCAGCGCACCGCCAATCCGTTGCAGACTGGATAGCATATTTTTCATGTGTTACTCGCGGGCGCGCCCGGTTGCGTCCAGACCCGAAACGGATTGCAGTGTCAGGGCGCGAACCGCTTCAGCGGTCTCTCGCTCCAACGCCGAGTTGGCAAGTGTTGTGCAGTCGTCCACATTGAGCGTTGAGATCAGCGCTTTGAGCTGCGGGATGACCGCGGGGACCATTGAGAGCTCGTGTACGCCCAGTCCGATGAGAATCGGCACGGCCACGGGGTCGGAAGCGAGCCCGCCGCAAACGGCGACCATTCGACCGTGGGTTTTCGCTGCCGCGACAGTGGAGGCGATCAGGCGGAGAACGGCGGGGTGAAGTGCGTCCAGCCGCGCGGCCAGTTCAGAGTGACCGCGATCCATCGCCAGTGTGTACTGCGTCAGATCGTTGGTTCCAACCGAAAGGAAATCGGCCTCGCGGGCAATGCGATCCGCCATCACTGCTGACGCTGGGGTCTCTATCATGGCTCCAATGGCGATGGGTTCGAGATACCCCTCTTCGCGCCGCAATTCGTCCAGCATCGTACGTATAGCGCGGATCTCGCCCACGTCCGTGATCATCGGCAAAAGTATTCGACATTGGCCCGTCGGGCGTACCCGCAGGATCGCACGCAGCTGAATGCGCAAGAGATCCGGTCTCCAAAGACTCGTGCGGACGCCGCGCAGCCCGAGTGCAGGGTTCTCTTCGTGGGGCAACGGCAGATAAGGAATCGGCTTGTCACCGCCGATGTCGAGCGTGCGGATGGTTAGCGGCCGACCTTCCAAGGCGCTTGCAATCTGCTGGTATTGATCGAGCTGCTCCGCCTCGTCCGGCGGTGCCGTTCGTTCAAGAAACAGAAACTCAGTTCTCAACAACCCGGAGCCTTCGGCGCCGTTGCGGACTGCTACGTGCGCCTCCGCCTCTGAGCCGACGTTTGCGAACACCTCTATGCGCGTACCGTCGGCGGTGTGGCACTCGCGTTGGGCGGCTAGTTGTTCGACGACGCGTCTTGCGCGCTTTTCTGCTAGTTGGCTGCGTGCCAAATCGACGTGCATCCGAGGGGGGTCGATATATAGCCAGCCAGCCTCGGCATCCAGGACGACAGGCGTCCCGGTAGGGATCCGAAGCGCTCCCGGTCCGGTCGCAACCATGGTTGGTATATCCATCGCCGCGGCGATGATTGATACGTGCGAGGTTGCGCCGCCGGCTGCGAGGCATATGCCGGCGAGTTTGGTGCTGTCTAGGGCGACCAGTTGCGAGGGTAAGAGCTCGTTGGCTATTAAGATGGACTCGGGTGGGAAATTGGGTCCCGCGTCTGTGTGGCCGCTCAGGGCGGACAACACTCGGGTTTCCAGATCGAGCAGGTCATCGGCGCGCTCTGCCATGCGCGGATCGTTCAGCGCCCGGAGTTGGTCGATGCCGTCGCGTAACACGGCACGCCAGGCGTAGCCGGCGCTCTTGCCCTTCTCGATGAGTGCGCGCGCACCGTCAATGAGCTCGGGGTCGTCGATGAGGCCAAGGTGCGCTTCAGCGATTTCGCGCGCTGCGCTGCTGTTAGAACTGACGGAGCGCTCGAGGTCGGCGCGTACGGTTTCGCGTGCCCGGTCGAACTCGGTGCCCTCGCGGGCGGCACCCGCGCCGAGCTCTGGCACTTCAATTGCCGCTCGGGCGAATTGGAAGGCGGTGCCGACGCCAAGACCGCGGCTGGCGACGACGCCTTTGAGAGCGCGGTCGGATGGGGTTGCGGCAGCGCGCGCGGCGGCGTTGGCCGCTGCCACAGATGCGGCGCCGCTGTTTGACGCGGGGTCGCCGGCCGCTGTTCGCGAAGTGCCGGCGGGGGTTGTGGTTGGTGGTACGCCGGTCGGCGCGGTGTCGGTTGTTGGCGATGCATCGGCGGCCGATGGAACGCCGGGCGTGCCGTTCGCGCGCGGCGGCGCAGTGGCGGGCGAGGTCGTCGACACGCCGGGCTGTGGCGCATCACTTGGAGGCGAGGTCGGCGACGCGCTTGGATGCGGCACGTCACTTCGAGGCGAGGTCGGCCGGCGCGCGGACGCGGCGGAGGCAGTTCCTCCCGTCACCGCCAACGTCGCCGCGCCCGCGTGGGAATCCTTTCCGCCGGCAATTGCTTGTTCTAGCGCTGCGACGGCTGTCTCGGCGTCGGCGCCGGACGCCTGAATAACAATGTGGTCGCCCTTACGGACGCCCAGCGACATCATTGCAACGGGGCTTTTCGCATTCGCCTTCCGTTCACCGAAGGCGATGTTGATATTGGCGTTGAGCTTCTTCGCGACCGCGGCCAGTGTGGCGGCGGGGCGTGCGTGGATGCCGTGCTCCAGCAGAACCAGCACGCTGCGCTCAACGAGACCGGGCTGGATTGCGCCGGCAGCTGCCGCGTGGGCGGCGTTGGCATCGGCACGTGAGGCCGGCGCGTGCGTCTCCGCCACGCCTGCCCGCGGGACGGAGGCGTTCGGGACACCGGGGTGCGCGGCACCAGGGTGGGTGGCAGCGGGATCCGCGTTCTCAATATCCGCCGTCTGCAACACCTCCATCAGGAAATCGCCCACGCGAAGCGAGCAATTTTGGCTGCGGCGGGAAATGGTGAATCCCATCGTGTCGGTGACCAGCACGGGCGTAATGAGGCTCTTCGCGCGACGTGCCAGCAGGTCCAGGTCAAAGCTGATCAGCCGATCACCGGCGCGAACTGTTTGTCCCTCACGGACGTGCAGTTCGAAGCCCTCGCCGGCCAGCCCGACGGTGTCGATACCCACATGCAGCAGAATTTCCGCGCCATTTTCGGCGCGTATCGTGACGGCGTGTTTGGACGCAGGTACCACCACCAATGTGCCATCGCACGGCGCATGTAATGATGTACCGGTTGGGTCGATTGCCACACCATCGCCCATCATGCGGCCGGAAAATACCGGGTCCGGCGCTTCCTCGAGGGGCGCACTCCATCCCTGCAGTGGCGACAACAGAATTAATTTGGATGGGCCCACGTCTATGTCTACTCCAGGCGAACCCAGTCGAGCACCCACATCGGGTCGAGCGATCGCTGGGTGAACTTCAGACACAAGTCATGCGTTCCGTCATGGTGCGCTAACGTCGCTGCGGGAAGCATCGTTACATCATCGTTTGCGATCGCGGGCTGCAGTGGCAGTAGCGCAATGCGTTCGCCATCACAACCATCGAGTCGAACTTCCAACTCTCCGGAGGGTGTCTGAGGCGGATTCAACTTGATGCCGTGGACGTCGGCTCCGAGCTGGAAATTGAACGGCACTTGTCCAACGGCTGCGACTACTCTTTGGGTGTTGCTCAAATCAACTGCGGGGTAGATCCAGCAGGGATTCATGATGTCGACGAGGAACGCAGCTCGTTGCCCGTCAACGGGCGCGTCATCCTCCAGGGACAGTACGACCTTGTCAGTGCAGCTTTTCAGCTCATGACTCGAAAGCGAACGAACCTCAGATATCACGTGATGGAGAACTCGATCTCCGAAAGCGTCTTGGGACGGCTGAATCCCAACCATCTCGTACCGCCACATCTGCTGCGGTAATCGAGAAAGGAAGTCGCCCCAATTGAGTCGATCGGCCGCAGACCAACTCACCTCGGCCACTGCGGCGGCGCGTGGGAAGGTCATGTACTCCACACGCTCTTCAGTTCGAATGTGCTCGGTCCAGATGTTCGCCTGTAAGCCCAGGATGTGCTTCCGACTATCGGGCGCCAGCGACGGGGGCATTGGATCAAATTTATAAACGTCTTCCAGGCTGACGACATGACCGCGTCCAGGTTGTGTGTCGAATGCAGCCTGTCGGTTATCGAAGTACAACGTTGGCGATGGCGACAGCACGGCGTCGTGGCCCGCCGCCGCGGCGGCGTATGCGCCTTCAACGCCACGCCACGACATGATCGTTGCGTCGTGCGGGATACCGCCTTCGAGTATTTCGTCCCAACCGATGAGGCGTCGATGGTGGGCGGTCAAAAACTTCCCCACCCGCTCTACGAAATAACGCTGTAACGCTTCCTCGTTGGACACGCCCAACTCGCGCATGCGTTCCTGAATGTGTGACGAGGCCTTCCACTGGTCCTTGACGGCTTCATCGCCGCCGATGTGGACGAACGTGCCGGGAAAGAGTTGGACGACCTCGGAAAGGACGTCCTCGAGAAATTTAAACGTGCTCTCGTCGGGGTTGTACAAGTTTGAATAAACGCCCCAATCGGATGGCACCACTGCGGGGGCTGGAGCAACGCTGGCCAACCGTGGATAGGCGACGACTGCAGCCGTCGCATGTCCCGGCATGTCGATCTCAGGAACGATTGTCACGTTGCGCTCAAGAGCATGGGCCACGATTTTTCGGACGGTCTCTTGGGAATAGAACCCACCATACAACCGCGGTCGGCCCGTGGCGGGATCGATATCCGCAGCGGGTGCTGCCCCTGCTGGCACACGCCACGCCCCAACGCTCGTCAACCGCGGGTACTTCTTGATTTCGAGTCGCCACGCCTGGTCGTCCGTCAGGTGCCAATGCAGGACATTGAGCTTGTGCAGGGCCATCCAATCGATGAAATGGAGAATGAATTCGGGCGATTGGTAGTGGCGCGCGGAGTCGAGCATGAGGCCGCGCCACGCGAACCTTGGTGAGTCGACGATTTTGACCGCTGGCACGGTCACGGTGCCCGACACCTCGCCTGATGTTGTCAGCTGCCACAAGGTGACAGCAGCGTACAACAGGCCGCGCGGGTCGCTGGCCGAGAGCACGACACCATCGGGAGAGACATCAAGCGTGTACGCCTCAGGGTTCAGCGCGGTGGACGAGGCGCCGTCAGGCGCTTTGGGCACGAGCGTCGACGCGCGAAGCTTGAAAACGATCGAGCCGGCGGTGGGCACGGCCCTCACGGCGGCAGCTGTCGACTCTGCCGCTGGTGCGGCACCGCGTGATGTGGCGGTCGCACGCACCGAGGCAGCGGCGGCTGGAGAGGTAGCGCTTGCCCCAGCTGCGGCGGCGGTCGCCAACCGGATCCCGCGCGTTGTCTGCATCAAGTCAACGAAATAAAGCGCGACCCGCGCAGCACGAGGATCGTGGGGGAGAACGACTCCCGTGCCTGTGCGGATCGCGAAACTGCCGGTGCCAGGCGCGACCTGGGCTGGCAACGGAATAACGTTGATGTTCGGGGCCAACGTCGCTCGCGCCGGCTCGCCGAGAGTGGGGGCCAACGCCGCGGTTGGCGCCGCTGAGATGGCGGGGCCGTAAACGACAGCGGAGAGGATCCCGACCAGCGCGCAGCGGCGGCAGGTGACAAACGCGGCGGCTGCGAACATGCTGACCCATATAAGTGCTGCGCCCCCCATCAAACTGCCCTAAACAAGCGGCCTTGAAGCGGGCACCATAGCGGGTCTACGCATCTGAGTCTGCACCCGGTTCCCGAGGTCTCGTTCATGCCAACAGCGCCCCATCCTCTTGTTCTCCGTGGTCGTGAAGCTCTGCAACGCGGCGACATGCGCGCGGTCGAAGCGGCGGCTGAGGAGCGTCTGAAGACTGCGGGACGTGACGTCAACGCCCTTGAGCTCCGGTTTATCGTGCAACAGAAACGCGGGCAGTTCGGCCAGGCTGCGCGGACGTTGGATACAGTGATTGGAATCGATCAGCGGGCGGATTGGGCTTACAACGAGCTGGTTCAGCTCTTCATGGTGCACGGCAAGCCGGAAGACGCTGAGAAGGTCGCGCGCGCGGCGCTTCGCGCAAACCCGCGCAATGCCCACGCTCACAATCTGTTCGGAACCATCCTGTCGGAGATGAATAACCTCCCCTCGGGCGAATGGCATTTCCGCAGCGCACTGGAGCTTTCCAGCCCCCAGGCGCCCGTTCTCATGAACCTGGGCCTCAACCTGATGAAGCAGGGCCGGGTCGAGGAAGCGGACACCCAATTCGCCCGTGCACATGACCTCGCCCCGAAGGACATGAAAACCCTCGCCTACTGGTCCACCCTGTATGAGGGCCGCGGCGACCTCAAACGCGCAGGAGAGCTTCTCGACCGGGCCGAGGCCGTCTCCTCGCCCGCGGAAGTGAATCTGCTGCGCGCCAACTTCCTCTCGCGGGTCGGACACCCCAAGGAGGCACTGGCGATTCTCGACGCTGCCGGAACGCTTGCGGGAGAAGCACATCTGGCTCGCGGGAGAGCGCACGACCGTCTGGGTAACTATGCCGCTGCCTGGCAGGACTTCGTTGCCGGCAAATCGAAATTGTTGAAGGAGTCCCCGGGCACGGAATACCGTGCGGATGCGGTTGACTCGCTGTTTGAGCGCTGCAAGCAGTTCTTTACGCGCGAGAATGTGGGCCTGCTGCCGCACGCAAAGCAGCGACCCGACACAGCGCAGCCCATTTTTGTCATGGGCTTTCCGCGTTCGGGAACCACGCTGGTGGAACAGATTCTGTGCAGCCACTCGGCTGTTGCAGCGGGCGGTGAGCTGCCGTTCGTTGCCGATATGAGCAAGCTGGCGGGCAGCATCTATCCTGGATCCGAACGATTCCCTGAAAACCTCGCGCACAGTTGGATGGCGGACTATCACTACACCGCCACCCTCTTCCGGGACTACTACCTCGCGCGTGCCGAGCAATACGGGCTCCTCAAGAGCGGCAGCACCTACTTCACCGACAAGATGCCGTTCAACGAGATCTACCTGCCGCTGATCAAGATGGCTTTTCCCAACGCAAAAATCGTTCGGGTCGTGCGCCATCCCCTGGACGTCTGTGTGTCGATGCTGTCGAACAATATGACTCACGGCTTCCATTGCGGCTACCGGATCGAGGACATTTCCAACCACCTGGCCGCGGCATACGACCTGGTGGAGCATTATGGCAAGGAGTTTGAGCTGAACGAGCTCGTCCTGCGCTACGAAACCCTCGTTGCCGATCAGGCGGGAGAGACACGCAAACTCCTCGACTATCTGGGCCTGCCGTTTGAGCCGGCCTGTCTCGAGTTTCACGAGAATCGCCGCTATGCGCCCACACCGAGCTATGCGCAGGTCACTGAGAAACTGAATGACCGGTCCATCGGCCGACACAAACACTACGCGCAGCAACTCGAGCCGCACGTGGCACGCCTGCGAAAAATGATGGCGGCCTACAGGTACGAATAGTAGAGACGGCCACGGAAGTTGCACCCGTGGCCGTCCCTAGGTTTCTCTAAAACCGCAGCTTCACACCAGCGAAGTACACTCGGCCGTTGTCGTAGATCGCGCGCGGATGCGACAGATAGTCCGCGTACTGAACGATCTTCGCGTCGGTCAGGTTCTGCGCTTCGAAGGTGACCGCCAGCCACTTCGTGACGTTCACGGAGCCCGCGGCGTCCAGCGACGTATTCGCTGTCTCATACAGGTTGGACGTACGGTCGAAGCTCAGGAAGAAGCTCGACCGCTGAGTCCAGGACAGGCGCGCGCTCACGAGATTGTTCTCGTAGAAACCCGTGAAGTTGTAGGTATTCTTCGAGTTGCCCGGGAACGGATCGCCGCTGTCCAGCGTGGCGTCCGAGTAGGTGTAGTTCGCCTGGAGGCCGAAACCTCCCCAGATGGGCTGGGTAATCCCGAGCTCCACGCCCTTCAACTTTCCACCGCCGCCGTTCGAGCGGACATTGACGGTGAACGGACAGTTGAACAGGTTGGGCCCAACCGTCGTACACGCCGAGGAAGGCGCCGACTGGCCGGTAAACGGCAGGACTTCGGCGACCGGCTTGTCGACGATGAATGACTGAATGTCCTTGTAGTAGAACGCCAGCGAGTAGGCGGTGTCCTTGTTGGGATACCACTCAAATGACAGGTCGGCCTGCTTGGCGCGGTACGGATCGATGTTCGGGTTGCCGGCCGAGCCGGTCAACGCGCCCACGTTCAAAGTCGTGCGCGGCACCATGTCAGTGAAGTCAGGACGGGACATCACTTTGGCGGCTGCGAAGCGCGCCACGATATCGTTTGTGATGTCGTAGGCAACGTTGAGCGATGGCAGAACGTCGTTGTAGGTCCGTTCGGCTGCTGTCGGAATGTACGCACCGAAGGGATTCGCAATGACGCCCGGCTGAGTTGGATCCGCAACGAATACCGCGCCGGTGGTGATCTGGTCGGTATGGACGATGCGCACACCGGCATTTCCACGCCAACGGTCGCCACCGAGGTTGGCCATGACATAGCCGCCCTGAGTTTTTTCCTGCGCGGTGAATCCACCCTGCGGATAAGGGACGCGGCCGGAGATCGCTTCCTGCTGACTGAGAATCGCCTGCGCCTTGGCAGGATCCACGATCCAGGCCTTGGTCAACGATCCCGAGTTGGCAATGTTGCTCAGGAAATCGCTTGGAGCCTGCCCGCCGTAGAACGCCGAGGCCGGAATCGTGTTGATGGGCTTGAAGAAATCGCCGTAGGTCGTGAAGTCACCCGAGGCATCGCGCTCGTGATTGCTGGCCTTGAAGCCCAACTTCACACTCTTCAGCACGCCGAGATCGAGCTTCTCCTCGCCGTCGAGATAAATGTAGGCTTCCTTGTCCTTATTAATGAAGACGTCGTCGTTGGCGAAGTCAAAGACAAAGGAATTCGGATTGGTCCAGTCGACCGTGGTGCCGTTAGCGTTCGGCAGCATGGTCACCCGCGGAGCGCCATGTGTGAAATCGTAGCTGAACGCGGCGGGAGCCCCAAACTCAGGAAAATACTGCGGATCGGTTTTGCCCGTGGCATCGGTGTAGCCGAAGTCCAGATGCAGGGTCAGGGCGTCCGTCGGCGTGTACTTTGTGTCGAGGTCGATGTTGTGGCTGGTGGTCTTGGCGATGCGGTGGAACGAGTCGTAGAACACGCCGAAGTCCTGCGTGCCACCGGCCTTCGACGCGACCGTACCGGACACGTAAGTGCCATGGTCGAGGACGCCGTTGGTGAGAGTACCGCCGTTGGCGATCGCGCGCTGCGGATCGACCAGATAGCTCTGGTTCGTGTTCTCGGCGTCGAAAATGGACAGAAAGCCGTTCAGGTTGAATTCGAGCTGGTCGGTCGGCTTGTACTGGACGTCGAAGTTGCCGCCCTTGCGGATACGGTCCTGTTGGAACAGAGCCGAGTTGATCAACGTCGGGACCAGATTGGGATCGGTGCTTCCCGCGGCCGTGGCGGACATCGGTGCGTAACCCAGGATCTCAAGGCCGTCACGGCGGATGTGGCGCTCCTGGTAGATACCGGAAACCAGCACGCCGATGACGTTGTCCTTGTCGTGCCAGCTGGCCAGCACCGTGCCGTAGGGATCGTATTTCTTCGAGGTGCTCGTGTACGCGCCTTCCATGGAAGCAAAGGCCGTGAAGGGATCCAACTCGAGGGGCTTGCGGGTCTGGATGTTGACCGTGCCACCGATGCCGCCTTCCTGAACGTCGGCCTGGGCCGTCTTCTGGACCTCGACCTTGCCGATGAGATCGGCAGGAAACATCAGGTAGTTGAAGCTGCGGGTGGCGCTCTGCTGATCGAGCAGGAACCAGTCCGCGGTAGACAACGAGTGGCCATTGAATGTTGCATTGGTCAGCGAGGTCAGTGTGCCGCGCAGGTTGATACGCTCGCCTTCGCCGAAATCGCGCTGGGTCACGATGCCCGGGACGCGCTGGAGAGCTTCCGCAAGGTTCTTGTCCGGGAATTTGCCCACGTCTTCGGCGGTAATCACTTCCTCGACGCCGATGGCCTGCCGCTTGGTTTCCAACGATTCGCGCACACTCGCGCGGTAACCGTGAACCACGATCTCTTCGACAGAGTTGTTGCTGTCGTCCGCCGAATCAGCGGCGGGAGCATCCGCTCGTGCAGCACCGTTGCGTCCAAACAGCGCCATGGCGACCGCTGTTCCCACCAAGGTAGACCTTGCGATTCTCATAGATTTCACA
>Ga0137415_10000888_pt1 | contig 29289 bp, 10 predicted proteins | sample CZODoug3_1_1_16f_FD_183082 | JGI IMG/M metagenome (GOLD analysis project Ga0137415, IMG submission 183082) | Vadose zone soil fungal communities from Angelo Coast Range Reserve, California, USA - CZODoug3_1_1_16fungal (Hybrid Assembly) | ecosystem: Environmental > Terrestrial > Soil > Vadose...
CGGCGTGTCGAAGACGGACGTAACGGTGAACCCCACGGTAGTCGCCGCGCTCGGCGACCCGGGCAACTCGCACGCCGGCTCGGTGCACGTCACCGCCGGATCGCTCACCGTCCGGGGGAGCACGCCGCTCAGCGGCGATACGGCCAAAGCCAAGGCCACCGGCTCCGCCGGCGCGCTCATCGGTGTCACCAGCACCGATGCTTCGGTGCACGACAACACGACGGTGAGAAGCTACGTTGGTGACAGCTCCGTTCTCACCGTATCGGGCGCCATCGACATCTCGGCCGTCGAGACGACGAAGCAGGAAGCCGAGGCGAACAGCAACGCCTTCGGCCTCGTCGCGGCCGGCATTGCCCAGTCGCACGTTTCCTCCAATACGCACACGGAGGCGTTCCTCGGCGACTTCGTCACCGTCGGCACCTCGCTCAACCCGAGCGGCAGCCTGAGCATCAGCGCGGTGAGCACCGACGACAACTTTGCCTTCACCAACGCCGGCTCCGGCGGCGCGATCGCCGGCGCGGCGGCGGTTGCGAACACGACCAACGACAGCACCACCTGGGCCGCGGTCGGCGCGAGCGACAGCATCCATGTCGCCGGCGACTTCAGCCTCGGCGCCGACCACACGGCGCAATACAACGAGCACATCACGACCTTTGCCGGCGGCCTGCTCGCCGGCGCGGGCGCCTCGATCAACCACGAGGTGACGGCGGACACCACCGCCGAGGTCGGTGCCAGCGCAACGGTTTTCGGCGGCACGGTTTCCATCAGCGCCGCGGACCACGCGGTGAAGCCGCAGCTTGCCGGCGGCATCGCCAATCTCGACGGCACCACGGGCGGTCTCGCGAGCGCTGCCGGCGTCGACGAGACGGCGACCATCACCTTCCACACGCACGTCAGCATCGACGACTACGCCACCATCGTGGTGCCGGGTCCGGCCACCAACAACGACGTCTTCGTGGTCACGGCGCTGAACACGTTCAACGTCTACGACCAGCTTGCCTTCACCACCGGCGGTGCGATCTCCGGCGCTGCGGTGTACGCGCGCATGCTCGCCAATGGCGCGCAGGGCGCCGACGAGGCGCATGTGACGGTCGGCACGGGAGCGAACCTCGTCAGCTCGGGCCGCATGACGCTCGCGGCCGACGGCAGGGGCAACCTCGACCAGGAAATCGCGACCAACACGTATGGCGCCGGCACGGCCACGCTCGGCCAGCCGACGGTCGATGTGCGGCCCGACAACCAGGTGACGATCAAGGGGAACGCCTCGGTTATCGCGTACGGCGACGTGAACCTGCTTGCCGGCATTGACTCGGCCTACAACACCGACTTCTACACGGAGATCGCGCGCTTCGACGGCTTCGCCGGCAGCGCGATTCCGCTCAGCGACGTGCATGCGGTCGACTACCTGTTCGAATACGACACCATCACCGTCGAGACCGGTGCGCACGTGCAGACCGCGCGCACGGCGAACCTGCTCACGCCGAGCCCCGGACCCAACGGCGACACGCAGATCGCGCAGGCCAAGGCCGAAAGCTGGGTGAGCGAGCTGCAGCAGGCGCTGCTCGGCGACGGCGCGCTGCTCGCCTACCAGAACGCCACGGCGCCGTCCTTCTCCTATGGCCTGATCGTCAACAACGGCACGGTGGAGACCGGCATCTCGCGCCACCAGACGCTGATCCTCGGCAATTCCGACCCGAACAATCCGGGCGGCTGGAACCAGGCGACGGGCGTCATCACGAACTACGCCGACAACGGCGTCGCCAACTCGCAGTCTGGCGGCATCACGTTCAACACCGGCACGGAATCGCTGAGCAACACCATCGTGGCGCAGATCGCGGCCGACGAGGAGATCCTCGCCAACTACGGCGCCACCAACCCGACGCTGCGCAACTACTACACGAACGCGATCGCCCAGCTGAAGGCCGAGCTGGCGCAGGACAACCTGGTCGATCCGGTGAGCGGCGAGCCGCTCAACGTCAACGTGATGACGGTGAACATCGACCCGGTGTTCGCGGACGCGGGACACATCTTCACCCAGGCCACGCAGCTCGACGGACACCACGGGCACTGGATCGCGCCAAGCGACGCGAGCGTGACGATCACGAACTACACGCCGGCGTTCGTCAACATCTTCGGCATCCAGATTCCCGACGACAACGGCGGACTGTACTTCAACGGCATTCTCGAGACGTCAGCGCTCGGCAACAGCGATATCGGCAGCCACAACGACACCAACCTGTTCTACATGCGCACGATTCTCGGCATCGTGCACCACCCGGAGCTCATCCCGGGAGCGGTGACGCCGACGTTCGACGACATACCGACGCCGACCACTACGCCGCCGCTCATCGTGGTCGACACCGTGCTCGATCTCGACCTCTACAACGCGAACAACGGGACGCTGTACCCGTGGCCGAACATCCACATCATGAGCTCGGCGCACCTGAGCCCCAGCGGCACGCCCGCGCAGGGCATCGTCAACAACGCCGGCACCGTGGTGCTCGCCACGGCGACGACCAGCGTCACGCATGACGACCTCGTCGCGCTCGGCGTCGATCCATTGCCGCCGGGCAACAGCCAGGGGAGCATCCCGATCGAAGGACCGGTGCTGGCCAACAGGCTGCTCATCAGCACCAACGGCACGCTGCTCATCAACCTGCCGGGGCAGGTGGAGGAAACGGGCGGCAGTCCCGAGTCGCTCTGGGACAGCCGCACGCTCGGGCCCACCGTCGGCACATATGGCGCCGGCGCCACCACCGCTGGCGGCGTGGTCGCGGCGACCAGCAGCGCGAACCCGTACACGGGCGCGACGATCAACAGTACCTACACGCACGCGCCGTTGGGCGCGGGCATCGATGCCGCGCAAATCATCATCCAGGCGGCGACGGTCAACCTGAACGGCACCATCCAGAGCGGGCACGCGACCTACACGCTCACGCTCGACCCGGCCACCAACGCGCAACTCGTCGCCGATCTCAACAACCTCGTCGGCAAGGTAACCAAGGTGACGCCGCTCGCGCACCAGCCGAGCGGCGACTTCCAGGTGTACTGGGAGCCGATCGGCAACAGCGGCCGCATTCTGGTCTCGCCGACCCGCGTCACCGGCGGCCATGTCGAGATCACCGGCAACATCGTCAACACGGGCAGCGGGCACATCAACGTACTGGGTGGCTACGGCAACATCCAGATCAACAACAAGACGAGCTACGACCTGCAGGTCCAGCGGCTCGACGTCTCTGCCCCGGGCGCGGGAACGCTGCTCATCAACGACACCTCGGGCATCGGCCAGGTCACGTTCAATCCGAACGCCCGCCGCAACCCGGCGAACGCGAGCGACCTTCGGCTGGTCGTCGACATTGCGAGCAGCACCATCGCGGTCGCCGGCAACCCCGGCCTCACGAGCGGCACCGCGGTCGTCTACGACAACCAGGGGCACACCTCGATCGGCGGGCTCGCCAACGGCACGACGTATTTCGTCAAGGTGCTCTCCGATGGCACGTTCCAGCTCTACCACGATGCGGGGCTGACGCAGCTGGTCACGCTGAGCGGCAGCGTGGCGCCGCAGATGGGACCGGTGCAGCGCTTCACCTACACGCCGGGCAACCTCGCGAGCGGCCGGCAGGCCGGCCACGTGTACACGACGCTGTATCAGGCGAGCAACGGCAACGTCGCGCTCACCACAGACGACGGCGTAAATCCGGCCAGCACCATCGACGGGCTGCCGCTCAGCGAGAGCTACTCGCCGATGAGCACCTGGCGCTACGGCTGGACCATCGGCATCAGCGAGCAGGTCAAGGCCTTCGCGATTGAAACGCACAGCAGCTGGATCGGCCTGATCAGCACCGGCAGCGGTTACACCGGACCTTTCACGACCACCATTCCGATCGGCGTGCCACAGCTCGTCGGCGCGGGCCCGTACTACTACACGGCGAACGACGGCCTCACCACCAACGGCTACAGCTTGAACCCGGTCACGATCCCGACCGGCACAACGACGTTCAGTTCCAAGCCGCTCGACACGAGCACGACCTGGTACGGCACGACGACTATCACCGTCGAGCACGATGCGTTCTTCGGCCAGCAGGTCCTGGACAGCCACGAGATCTCCAGCGCGCGCGCCGTCGGCATCCAGTTCATTGGCGACAACCACGGCACGGTCAGCGTCAGCTCGAAGGGCAATGTCTTCATCAGCGGGCCGATCCTCAACCCGACCGGCACGACGACCATCAGCTCGCAGGGCTCCATCGAACTGGCCGGCAATGCCGGCGTGGTGGGTGGCAATCGCGTGGTCCTGCAGGCGCAAGGCGGCATCGGCGATGTCGGCGGGCCTTTGCAGATCGACGTGGCGCCGACCTCGATTCCCTTCGACCCGAGTCATTTCGACGCCGTCAACAATGTCAACGTCGTCGACCTGGTCAACGACAAGATCGAGACCGGCCCGGTCATCGGCCTGAAGACCGGCGTTCAGCTCACCTACGACGCCGAGGGCAACAACGCCATCGGCGGCCTGACGAGCGGCCACGCATATTTCGCGAACTACGACGCCGTCCACGGCACGATTCGTCTCTACGACACGCAGCTGCATGCCTTCGCTGGCGGCGCGACCGGGCTTGTCAACCTCACCACCAACAGCGGCACCGGTACGCAGCAGCGCTTCACGATAACCACGCCGATCGCCACGAGCCTCGCGGCGACCAGCACGTTCGGCGACATCAACCTCGTCCAGGTGCCCAATGCCGGCGACCTGTTCATCGACGCGGTGAAGGCGCAGTCGCTCGGCACGGTCACGCTGGCTGCGCCGCAGGGCAGCATCCTCGTGGCCGGCGGCGGCCAGGGCCTGGTCTCGGGCGGCGCGATCAACCTCAGCGCCCAGGGCGACGTTGGCAACAGCACCAGCAGCCCGCTGGTCCTCGATTCGCCGAACGCGACCGACGTCGCGAAAGACAAGCTGACGCTCAGCGCGCTCGGCAACGTCTACCTGCAGGAGAAGACCGGGGACCTGCGCGTCAATTCGATCGTCACCCACGGTGACGTGTGGATCAACGTGCTGAACGGCAGCCTGATCGACGAGAACACCAACGCGCACGTCGACCAGCGCACCGAGTCGCAGCTGCTCGCCGGCGTGTGGAACTACCTGCAACTCACCGACGCCACCGGCTATCAGCAGCGGCTGCAGGCGGTGATCAACAGCTTCGTCTCGGCGAAGGAGCAGGAGTACCAGACCTACTGGCAGTTCCGCAAAGGGCAGGCCGATGCGTCGGTGTTCGACGTGACCTTCCAGGTGGCGCTGTCGCCGGCCGAGCTCGCCTACTACCAGGGGATCGGCTACAGCCAGTCGCAGATCGACACGCTGGTGAACGCGCGCACCGCCGAGTACCGCGTCCTGCATGCGCAGTACCAGGTCTACGACGACCCGATCGTCAACACCGCCGCGAACAGCATCTTCCTCGGCGCGAACGCAGGCGTGCGCTCCGGCGACCAGGTCACCTACGACGCCATGGGCCAGACGGCGATCGGCGGGCTGACCAATGGCAGCTCGTACTTCGTCTTTGCTCTCGATGACGGCAGCGTGCGCCTCTACGACAACGAAGCGCATGCGCTCGCCGGCGGCAACGCCGGGCTCGCGACGCTCGGCTCGGGCGCGACCGGCGGTGCGCAGCGCTTCACGTTCTCGCCCTCGGTGCATTTCAATCCGACCAGCCTGGGCGTCGTCGACACGGCGCGCAGCAGCGTCTTCGTAGGCCCGAACAGCGGCCTCACGAGCGGCGACCGTGTCACCTACGACGCTGAACCAGGCAATACCGCGATCGCCGGACTGACGAGCGGCAGCCAGTACTACGTCAACGTGCAGAACGGCGGCAGCGTGCGCTTCTACCTCAGCCAGGCGGACGCGACTGCCAGTTCCGGCGCGGGGAACGCGAGCTTCGTCGCGCTGACCTCGAGCGGCTCGGGCAGCGACCAGAAGCTGGTTCGCGACGGTACGACAAATTCAGCCGCGTTCAATCCGACGGGCACCACGATCCATCGCGACGCGATCGTGAACACCGCGACTGGCCGGGCGGCGCTCGCCAATAGCATCGTCGTTGGATTCACCAGCGGTCTGCAGACGGGCGATGCGGTGACCTACGACGCCGGCACGGGCAACGCCATCGTTGGACTGACGAGCGGCGGCACGTATTACGTCAACGTCCAGGGCAACGGCACGATCAAGCTGTACAACACGCAGGCCGATACCGTCGACAACAACCGCGCCGGCAACGGCAGCTTTATCTCGCTGACCTCGACCGGCAGCGGCATCGGGCAGAAATTCACCTTCTCGCCGTCGATCCACTTCAATCCGGCCGCGCCGAGCGTGGTCGACACCGCAAACAGCGAGATCCTGCTGCCGCCGCAAAACGGCCTCAGCACCGGCGATGCAGTGGTCTACGACGCTGGCCCGGGCAATACCGCGATCGGTGGCCTGACGAGCGGCAACACGTACTTCGTCAGTGTCCAGGCGAACGGCACCGTGCGTCTCTATGACGGCCAGACCGACGCCAACAACGACGCGCTCAACTTCAAGGTCCTCACGTCGAACGGCTCGGGCACCGACCAGAAGTTCGTGACCGCCGATACGGCGACGGTCAAGTTCGATCCGTCCGGGACCACCAACTTCATCTACGCGCCGACGCCGACCGAGGTCGGCACGTTGAAGAGCGGCATCAAGCAGTGGACGCCGGACCAGCTCCTCTACGGCATCGGCCAGGGGCTGATGAGCGACGTCACCAACCACACGCCGGTGGTCAAGGATCCGAACATCCTCACGCAGGGCACGGTGACGCTGAAGGCGAATCAGGGCAGCGTCGGCCAGAACGCCGGCAGCGTGCTGATCACACTGCCGCCGCCGCCCACGGGTTTCACGACGCCGCAACTGCTCGCGCTCGCGATCGCCGAGCGCACCGACGTGCAATTCCTCGGCGCCGATCCGATCCATGCGACGGTGAATTTCTCCGGCAACACGATCACCCGCACCGATAGCAGCAATTGGAGCGGCCTGTCAGTCGGCATGAGTGTCACCATCGACGGCGACAACGGGCAGGTGACGCGCAACGTCACCAACTCGAACGTCTTCTACAAGATCACCAACATCTCGGGCGCCGTGCTGACCGTGAACGCCACGCTCACGGCGGAAAACGCGAAACAGATCATCATCGCTCCGATCGTCCTCGACCCGAGCTTCGAGGCGCTGCCGCTCGCCGGGCAGACGACGCCCGCGCAGGAAGCGGTGAGCGTGCATTTCGTCGCCAACAGCTTCGACCAGACCACCGGTACCCCGGTGCCCGGCAAGATCGTGCGCGAGGGCGGCGGCAGCTGGCTCACGGACGGCTTCCAGAACGGCGATCTGCTGCAGGTCTCGGGCTCGGCGCTCAACTCGACCGGCCCGGGCCTCGTCTACCGCATCACCGGCATTACCGCCGACACGCTCACCCTCGCGAACGGCAGCGTGATCTTCGCCGAGACGACCGAGTCCATCAGCATCGGCCGCGGCAAGGCGCCCACGGTCGCCGACATCAAGATCTCGCAGGTGAGCCCGTTCAAGGTCAACGCCGGCGGCATGATCGACATCGAAGCCGGCAAGAGCGTCTATCTCGATTCCGACAAAGCTATCCGCCTCGATCAGGTGATCGCCGGCAAGGCGGAGAACTACGCCGACAACGTCCGCATTGCGACGATCGGCCAGGCGGGCGAGAGCATCCTCGACGCAACGAGCGGCACGCGGACCAACATCGAGGGCCAGAATCTCATCCTCGAGTCGGCGACCGGCACGATCGGCGGCACCGGCGGCGTCGCGCCGATCACCATCGATCTCGTGAGCGGCGGCACGCTCACGGCGCGCGCCCAGGGTGACGTCACCATCTCCGCGGTCAACGGCAGCCTGCCGAACGACAACTCGGGCACCATGTACCTGCAGCACGTGTTCTCGTCGGACGGCAACGCCTATCTGACCGCGTACAACTCGATCCTCGACCCGTTCGCGAATACCTCGACGGCCGGCAAGGCCGTACAGATCAACGCCCACCACATCACGTTGAACGCGATCAACGGCTCGATCGGAAACGTGGTCAGCGGGCTGCCGGATTTCATCGCCATCGAGGCCGACCAGACCTTCGCCGGCTCGGTCGACGCCACGGCGCACGGCAGCATCTATCTCTTCGAGACCGACCTGAACCTCTACGTGCACCAGGTTCTCTCGCAGGCCGGCGACGTGAACCTGCAGGCGGCGCTGTCGATCTACGACCAGGCCTTTGCCGGCTCGAACAACGTCCTCACCGGCGACAACCCGGTCACCGACATCTTCGGCAACAACATCACGCTGACGGCGCTCTTCGGCGGCATCGGCCTGGCGGGCGACCCGCTCGACATCTACAGCCACTACGCCTTTGACCAGGGCACGAGCGGGACGATCGGCACGCTGACCTCGACGGCGCTGCACGATCTCGGCCTCAACACGTACATCATCCAGAAATCGAACGCCGCGACGCCCGATCCGAACAATCTCTATCTGAACACCGTCACCACGGGGACGAACGAGGTCGCGTTCATCACCGCGCCGCTCGGCAGCATCCTGAACGGCAGCTCGGGCGGGCCGAACGTGCTCGGCGGCAATACGCTGCTCTTCGCGCGCGACAACATCGGCCAGGCGGGCAACCGCATCACGACGCAGGTCGGGAACCTCGAGGCGCAGTCGACCACCGGCAGCACGTGGATCGACAACAACGGCAATCTCGCGATCGGCGGCACGCTGATCAGCAGCAGCTCGGTCGGCCTCTCCTCCGGCGGCTCGGCGACGATCACGGCTCATAGTCCGATCACCATCAAGAAGAGCACCGTGACCGGCGACTCGTTCCTCGCCGTGGCAGTGGACGATAGCGCAGGCGGCGGAGACGATCTCGTCGTGAGCGCGCTCGACCTGAACGGCAATCCGCTGTTCATCCAGGCCGTCAACAACATCACGCTCATCGCCGGCGACAACCTCACCGTGCAGGGTCCGACCACCGGGGCGCCGAACGGGGCGCTGTTGCAGGCGGGTCGCGCCATCGTCCTCAAGGGCGGCACGAGCGCCGATACGGCCGGCAATCCGGTGCCCGATGCAACAGATCATGGCGTTTCGACGATCACGGTCGCCGGCACGCTCACCGCGCCGAGGATCGAGATCGACGGCGGGCCGTTCAAAGATGTGATCAACGTCTGGGGCACGGTCAGCACGCTCGAGACCGACATCAACGGCGGCGACGGCAACGACGTCATCACGCTCAACCCCGTCAACACGAGCGGCAACACGCTCGCCATCAGCGGGCGCGTGGTGGTCAAGGGCGGCGCGGGCGACGACCAGATCACGGTCAACCAGCTCAATACGCTCGATCTCGCGCACAAGTTCCTGAACGGGTTGGGCACGCCGGCCAGCGTGGTGACCGGGCACGAGACCAACGTGCCCGCGGCCGCGCCGCGCGACATGGTGTGGCTCGACGGCGAGGGCGGTTCCGACAGCTACACCGTCAACCTGACGGGTACGAGCGACTACATCGTCAACGTGCACGACAGCGGCGCGCCGGCGGACGGCATCGACACCCTGACGATCAACGGCACGCCTGTCCAGGGCAACGTGTTCCTGATGCGGGCGCAGTTCGTCGCCCGCATGCAGCCGATCGGCAATCCGGCCGACGGCAACTACGGCCCGAGCTACGAGCGTATCAACTACGACACGTCGATCAACCTGCTCGACGTGAACGGCGGCAGCGGCGCCGACTACTTCTACGTCGACGACAACAGCGCCATCACCGTGCTCGACGGCGCGGCCGGCGACGATCACTTCCAGTTCGGCCAGATGTTCGGCGCCGATCGCCAGCAGCCCAACGTCGCGCCGGGCGACGAGATCGCCACCGTGCTGACGACGTCCGGGCGGCTCTCGCGCGGCATCAGCTACGCCACGACCGCCTACGGCGGCGACGGCGCGGACACGTTCACCGTCTACAGCAACAAGGCGCCGCTCAAGCTGTTCGGCGAGGCGGGCAACGACACGTTCATCGTGCGTGCCTTCATCATCGTCGGCACGAACTCGGTGGCGACCTCGGACACGCTCGTGAACAGCGGTGCCGGGGACGACTACGTCGAGTACAACATCAACGCGCCGGTGTCGATCGACGGCGGCTCCGGCTTCGACACGGTCGTGGTCGTCGGCACGGAGGCGAACGACAACTTCGTCATCACGAAGGACGGCATCATGGGTGCCGGCCTCAACGTCCATTACACCAACGTCGAGAAGGTCGAGGTCGACGGCCTCGGCGGCAACGACAACTTCTGGGTGCTGAGCACCGACCCGAATGTCGTCACGGTGCTCGACGGCGGGCAGGGCAGCGACACCTTCAACGTCGGCGGCGACGTCACCGGCCGGGTGGTGGCCTACAACGCCGATGGCACCAGCGCGTTCATCAACCACAGCGTCGCCAGTCTCGATGGCGCCTACAACGGCATCTTCGCGCCGGGCGTGCCGGTCAGCGTTGCAAGCAGCGCGGCCGGCCAGGTGGTGGTGACGCAGAATCCGGGCGGCACCACGGTCGTGCAGGACGGGCCGGCCGGCACCGAGCAGTCTTCGTACTCGCTGCACCTGGCGGTCACACCGCCTACGCCGTCCACCATCTGGTACATGACCGTGGCCGCGGCACCAGCCCCGGCCAAGGACCGCGCCGCCGGCGCCGAATCGATCGAGCTCTCGACCGACGGTACGCACTGGTCATCGTCGCTGCTGCTGACGTTCAATGGCGCGGCCGCGGCGGGCAGCGCCACCGACTGGAACCGCACGCAGCAGATCCTTGTGCGCGCGACCTCGAACTCCGTGAAGTTCGGCGACGCGACCATCGAGATCATGCATTCGATACAGAGCACCACGCCGATCGCGGGCGGCCAGTTCAGCAACGTCGCCATCGCCAACGTGGACGTGCACGTGATCGACGCCCAGTTGCCTGGCCTCGTGGTCACCACACCGCAAAGCGGCCTGCATGTGGTCGAGGGCAGCCTGTCTGCCTCGTATACGACGCAGCTTCTCAAGGCGCCGGCGGCCGGCGAGACGGTCACCGCCACGCTCGCCGCGGACGATCCGCGTCTGCAATTCTCGTCTAGCACGCTCACCTTCGACAGCACGAACTGGAACACGGCGCGCACCATCACCGTCTCGGCGTCGACCAACGGCATCGTCAACGGTGAGCGGCTGTCCACCATCACCGCGTCCGTCTCCACCTCGCTCGCGACCGGCGGTGTGTACAGCAATGGCGTCGTCGACAATCCGCCGGTCAAGGTGGATGTCATCGACGGCGACTCCGGCGGCGTGCTGGTGCTGCAGCCGGACGGCAATACCGTCGTGTCGCAAGGGCATCCCGACACCTACACCGTTCAGCTCACGAAGCAGCCGAGTGCCGCCGTGACGCTCAGCGTGCTCACCGACGGGAAGACGCTCGTCAGTTCCGCCGATGCGCGCTTCACCCCGGCCAGCGGTTCGACACCGCCGACGGTGACCTTCAATTCGTTGAACTGGAGCAACCCGGTCACCATCACCGTGTCGGTGAACCCGAGCTTCACGCCGCCGTCCGGAACGGACGCGCAGCCGGTGCAGGTGTTCCCGGCGCAGCCGCACGTCACCTCGACTATCTACGGGCCGCTGCTCATCGAGGGCAATTCGACGGCGCCGCGCGCGCTGGTGCAGGGTGTGCGTCTGCCGACGGAGACCGACGTTGCGCTGCCAACGCCGCCTGCGGCGGAAAGCGACGCGACCAAGCACGACACGCTGAACGTGTTCGACGACGGCTACGCGGCCGGCGCGACCGGCCACATGGGCTCGATTTCCGCGGCCGAGTTTGCTGCGCTGAGCTCGCTCTATAACCCGGCGGTCGGGTCCGTGAGCATCGGGCAGTTCGGCGAGATCGACGGCCTCAACATGGGCGGTGCGCTCACCTTCACCAGCGGTCTTCCGGCGCCGATCACGTTCGCAGGCGGCATCGCGTACCGCAACGTCGACGTGGTCGACGTGATGCTTGGCACGGGCAGCGACACGTTCACTGTCGACTCCACCGTGCAGGGCACGATCACTACCGTGCAGGGCGGCGGCGGTGACGATACGTTGATCGCCAACGGCGGCGGCGGACCGAATTCACCGCTGATCCTCCTCGGCGACACCAGCCAGGACGGCAGCTTCTACAACTCGACCACCGCCAACCTCACCGGTGGAGCGCGTCAGTTCTTCAACCCGGGTAACGACACGATCGACGTCCACACCGATCCGAATTCGGTCACGATCTACGGCGGCAACGGCGCCGACACGATCTACGGCGGCGGCGGCGGCGATCAGCTCTTCGGCGGCTCTGGCAACGACACCATCTACGCCGGCACCGGCAACGATCACATCTACGGCGACGACGGCATCAACCTCGATCTGTCGAACCGCCTCGACCTCTCGGCGCAGATCATCAGCGTCGTCAATGCTCCGACAGGCACCGAGGTGCCGGCGACGCGCGACCTGCTCACCGCCGGCGCGGACACCATCTTCGGCGGCGCCGGGCGCGACATCATCATCGGCGACCACGGCGTGATCAGTCAGGTGGCAGGGACGAACCGCGTCCTCACGACTGGAAGCGTCACGCAGGTCTCGACGGTGCGGCCGGAGGACGGCGGCAACGACGTCATTACCGGTGGCAGCGGCAGTGCCATCGTGCTCGCCGGCTCCGGCTCCGATACGGTGACGCTGACCGCCGGCGGCACCAACGCCAATCTGGTTATCGGCGACAACGGCTTCGCCACCTTCGCAATGCCGGACGGCTGGCTCGGGCGGCTGCTGCAGGTGAAGAGCACGCAGACGGGCGCCGACGGCGCGATGTTTGGTGCGGCCGACACGATCACCACCGGCGCGGGCGCCGATACGGTCATCGGCGGCCTCGGCGCTGACACCATCAACGCCGGCGACGGCAACAACGTGGTCTTTGGCGACAGCGCGCAGCTCGACTACGCCGCGGCGACGGGCCTGCCGGCGCAGATGCAGACGATCGCACCGTCCTTCGGCGGCAACGACAGCATCGTCACCGGCGCGGGCAGCGATCTCATCTTCGGCGGCGCGGGGAGCGACTTGGTGCACGCCGGTGACGGCGCGGATGTCGTGATGGGCGACAACGGCCTGGCGCAGTTTGCCGCGGACGGGGTGCTCGTTTACCTGACCGGCAACGGCGACCGCAGCATTGGCGGCGACGATACGCTCTACGGCGAGGGAGGTGACGACATCCTGGTCGGCGGCACGGGCAGCGACGCCATCGACGGCGGCCTCGGCAAGGACCTGATCTTCGGCGACAACGTCACTCTCGATCGCACGGCCACGCGCGGCAATCTCACCAACCCGCGCTTCGAGGCGCTGAGCGGCACACAGCTCTACAGCACCGCGGTAGCGACCGCTGGACAAGTGCTGGTCAACGGCGTCTGGCAGCTGGATCCGAGCGGCGCGCCGGCGTGGAGCGACTTCCGCATCACGCTGCTCGATCACGCTGCGGGCACGGCCGCGAACCTCTACGGCAACGATTACATCGCGGGCGGCGGCGGCGACGACCAGATCTTCGGCCAGCTGGGCAACGACGTCATCCAGGGCGACGGCTCGATCGACGTGTCGCAGACGCACGGGCAGCGCGTCTACGGCTATCGCGACGCGACGAACGCGCTGCAGATCAACCCGTCGTTCGATGCGGCCACCGACGGCAGCGACTACATCGAAGGCGGCGGCGGCACCGATACGATCTTCGGCAACCAGGGCCAGGACGACATCATCGGCGGCAACTCGAGCCTGTTCAGCCTCGTTACGCCGGCGCAGCGGCCCGACGGCTCGGACATGATTTTCGGCGGCTCGGGCACGATGATCGGGCGCAACGACCCGGGCGACACCTCGGCGCAGGGGCATGCCAAAGACTCCGACATGATCCTGGGCGACAACGGCAACATCTATCGCATCGTCGGCACCAACGGCACCTCGACCGGCCATTACCTCAGCTTCAACTACGACAACTACGATTCCACGGCCAAGATCGTGGTGCGCGCCGCGCAGATGCTCGACTACACGCCGGGCGGCTTCGACTTCAACGCGGCCGCCGCGGCGAGCAACATCGGCGCCGCCGACGAGATCCACGGCGAGGCCGGCGACGACTTCATCTTCGGCATGGTCGGCAACGACGTGCTCTACGGCGACGGGCAGAACGACAGCATCGTCGGCGGCTACGGCGCCGACTGGATCTCGGGCGGCACCGGCGAAGACGGCATCCTCGGCGACGACGGCTTGATCTTCTCCAGCCGCAACAGCGGATCTTTCGGCGAGCCGCTCTATGGCATTGCGGCGATCCCGGCGGCGCAGGTCAACCTGCTGATCCAGGATTCGAATGACCAGGTAAACGCGATAATCAACGTCAACGGCGCGCTTACCTACACCGCTGACCTGACGCCGGACAATGTGGACCCGAACACGGCGTCGCAGAATGTGCTGTTCCGTCCGAAATACGCCAACGACATCATCTATGGCGGGCTGGGCAACGACTCGATCCACGGCGGAGCGGGTGACGACGCGATCTCGGGGGCCGAGGCGGCGGTGCTGTCTTACACGACCAACTACGATAATGCGACCGGCGCGCAGATCGGCACGGTGACGGAGAGCGACTTCTCCCATCCGTTCAACCCCGGCAACCCGCTCGGCTACAACCCGAGCACGACGAAGTTCGCGCTCTACGACGCCAACGATTCGCTGCGCGAGGTCCTGCTGACCCCGACGGGTACGTTGTCGAAGACCGGGACCGGCCTGAACTGGATCCTCAATTTCGATGCAACCGAGGGCCCGAAGGATACGCACTGGGTGACTGGCACCAATGGAAAACCGACCGATGGCGACGACCGCATCTTCGGCGACCTCGGCAACGACTGGGCGGTGGGGGGCACCGGCCGCGACCAGATCTACGGCGGCTGGGGCGACGACCTGCTGAACGCCGACGACGACCTCACGACCAACGGCACCCTCAACAACCGCACCGACACCGATCCGTCTTACAGCGACCTGGTCTATGGCGGCGCCGGTCGTGACGTGCTGATCGGCAACACCGGGGCAGACCGCCTGGTCGACTGGGTTGGCGAGTTCAACACCTACCTCGTGCCGTACTCGAATTACGGCCTACCGACGGTGCTCCGGTTGTCAAATCCGGCGATGCAAACCTTCCTTCTTCAGTTGTCGAAGAGCGACGGCGCCGACCAGACGCTGGCGGCGCAGCATGGCGGCGATCCGGCGCGGAACGGCGAGCCCTTCGGCGAGCTCGGAATGGTCGTGCAGGGCGACTCCGCCCGGAACGACCAGAACGGCGGACCGCGCGATCCGCAGGCCGGCAACCTGCAGAGCAAGGTCGACACCACGGCGTGGGGTATGCCCATCATGCAGGTCGCGGCGCAGCCCGCGCCTGGAACGCCGCCGGGCGTGACCTCGCTCACCGACAGCCAACTGACGTCGATCGTGATCGAGGCAAAGCAGCTGTGGGCCGCCGCGCTCGGCGCGGGCGATCCGCGCCTCACGGTCTTGAACAACGTCGACATCGAGGTCGGCAACTTGCCCGACGGAATGCTCGGAGAGACGACCGGCAATTCGATCCTCATCGACCGCAGCGCGGCCGGATGGGGCTGGTTCGTCGATCCGACGCCGCAGGACAACAGCGAGTTCTCGATACGTCTGTTAAGCGGCGCGCTCGCCGCGGACCCGGCCAGCGCGGCGTTTGGGCGCATGGACCTGCTCACGACGGTATCGCACGAGATGGCCAACGCCATGGGCTTCGCGGAGGACCATGGTCAGGACGTGACCGGCATGGCCCTGCAGGCGGGCGTGCGGGCACTGCCGGCAGGCGATGCGCACGTCCAGGTTTCGTCGTCCTCGGGCGCCGCCGCGACCCCGTCGCCGTACTACGACTCGACCGGGCCGTATGCATTCTTCGGCGCAGGCAATGCCGGCAACACGACCCCGGCGATCGATTGGAGCAACCCGGTCATCGATGCGTCCGGGCAGCGCAAGGCCGGGCGGGGGGCGCCGTCTTCTGCTTGGCTCGGCGACTTCCTCAACCATCTCGGCCAGAGCGAGACGCAGCGCAACCCGAACCTGGGCATCCGGGTGCAGATGGAGGCGGCGAGTAAGGTTTCGTCAACGCTGCGCGGGGGGTAGGGCCGCATGAGGTATAGTCAGAGGCTCTTGGGGGAGGGAACCGTGGGAACCCAGCTTCTGATCTACGAGACGGCAGTGCCCGTCTCGGCGGCCCGCCATCGCGACGCCAGCGTCGAGGTCGGTGCCAACTATGCGTTCGCGCGCAACGTGAACTCGGTGCCGCTGATGGCGGTCGAGTTTCCGCATGCGGCGCCCGAGTACGCCATCGTCTTCGGCGGGGCGCAGGATGCCTTGATGCCGGCCGTGATCCTGGGGGTGCGCGGCAACGAGAACCTGTACCTCGCGCAGGACGGCGGGTGGCCGTCGAAGTACATCCCGGCGTTCGTGCGGCGCTATCCGTTCGTGTTCTCCACCGCCGACGACGGCAAGACTTTCATGCTGTGCGTGGACGAGGCGTTCCCGGGCTTCAACCGCGAAGGGCGCGGCCAGCGCCTGTTCGACGGCGGCAAGCCGACGCCCTACGTCAATAACGTGCTCAAGTTTCTGCAGGAGTACCAGGCGCAGTTCCAGCGCACGCGCACCTTCTGCAGCAGGGTAAGGGAGCTCGAACTGCTCGAGCCGATGCAGGCCCAGCTTTCCATGGGATCCGGCGAGCGCCTGTCATTGGGCGGCTTCTGGGCGGTAAACCGCGCCAAGGTCAAGGCGCTGCCCGGCGACAAGCTCGCCGAACTGGCGAAGACCGACGAGCTCGAGCTTCTCTACCTGCACATGCAGTCGATGCGCAACTTCAACGCTCTCAAGGACCGTCTGGTCGTCGTGCAGGGCGGAAAAGCGGAGCGCGAGGCGCAGGCCCCCGCGGCCGCCAAGGACGTCGAAGCGAAGCATAAGTCCGCGAGCGGCAAGGGCACTAAGCGCGCCGCGGCTGACTGAGCCGGGTGCACGGGTCGATGGCAGGCCCTGCGCCCATCTACTCGCTGGCGACCGATGCCCGCGCCGAAGCGGCGGCGTGGGCGCGATTCTCTTCGGCCCGCGACGCCGCCGAGTTCTGCGCCAGCTGGCTCGCTATCCTGTGCGCTCAGGTCGATCGCGCCAGCGGCGCGCTGCTGCTGCTCGGCCCGGAGCGCGACGGCGCCTACCGTGCGGCCGCGGTGTGGCCGGATCCCGCGCGCAACATGCAGTACCTGAGCCCGGCCGCGGAGAAGGCGCTGAAGGAGCGCCGCGGCATCGTGGTGGCGCGCGACGGCGTCTCGGCGCTGACGCGCGAGCAGCCCGCCCTCATCGGCTATCCGATCGAAGTCTCGGGGGTGCTGCGCGGCGCGGTTGCGCTGGACCTTGCGCCCGGGCCCGAGCAGGATCTGCAGCAGGCGCTGCGCATGGTGTACTGGGCAAGCGCGTGGCTGGTCGACCAGTTCCGCCAGCAGGACCTGAAGGAGCGCGACACACGCCTGGCGCGCCTGGCGCTCGCGACGGACCTGGTGGCAAGCGCGCTTCAGGAGCGTCGCTTCGCTTCCTCGGCGCTCGCCGTCGCCAACGAGCTGGCAGGGCGGCTCAAGTGCGACCGCGTCAGCCTCGGCTTCGAGGAATCGGGCAGCGTGGAGGTGCAGGCGATCTCGCACACGGCGAGCTTCGATCGCAAGACCAACCTCGTGCGGCTGATCGGCGAAGCGATGGACGAGGTGCTCGACCTGGACGCGTCGATCGTCCATCCGGCGCGCGACGGCGACGAGCTGGGCGCGATCGCCCACAGCGAGCTGGCGCGCGAGTTCAAGGACCTCGCGATCTGCTCGGTGCCGCTCGCGCAGGACGGCCACGCGGGCGGCGTGCTGACGCTGGAGCGCAGCAGCGGCGAGGCGTTCGACGCGGAGGCGATCGAGCTGTGCAAGACCGTGGGCATGCTGCTCGGACCCATCCTCGCGCTCAAGCGCGAAAACGAGCGCGGCGAATGGCAGCGCCTGCGCGAAGCGCTGGCGGCCGGCGCGCGCGCGCTGTTCGGGCCGCGCCACCCCGGGGTCAAGCTGCTCGCGCTGGTCGCGGGCGCGGTCGTGCTGTTCTGCAGCCTCGCGGCGGGCGAGTACCGCGTGTCCGCGAAGACCGTCATCGAGGGCGAAGTGCAGCGCGCCGCCGTGGCGCCGTTCGACGGCTACGTCGCGCAAAGCCTGGTGCGCGCCGGCGACACGGTGAAGAAAGGCCAGGTGCTCGCCCGCCTGGACGAGCGCGAGCTGAAGCTCGAGCAGACCAGGCTCGCTTCGGAGCGCGAGCAGCTGATGCGCAAGCACCGCCAGGCGTTCGCCGCGCTGGACCGCGCCTCGATGGCGGTGATCGCGGCGCAGATCAACCAGGCGGAGGCGCAGCTCTCGCTGGTCGAGGACAAGCTGGCGCGCGCCACGCTGGCCGCGCCTTTCGACGGCATCGTGGTGTCCGGGGACCTGAGCCAGCTGCTCGGCTCTCCGGTGGAGCAGGGCAAGGTGCTGTTCCAGATCGCGCCGCTGGACGCCTACCGCGTGATCCTGGAGGTCGACGAGCGCGACATCGCCCACGTCCGGGTCGGGCAGCAGGGCGAGCTCGCCCTCTCGGGCATGCCGGCGCGGCCGATGCATTTCGCGCTGAAGCAGATCACCCCGGTGTCGACGGCGCAGGATGGGCGCAACTATTTCCGCGTGGAAGCGCAGCTCGACAACGCCTCGGTGCACCTGCGGCCGGGCATGGAAGGCGTCGGCAAGATCTCCGCCGGCGAGCGCAAGCTGATCTGGATCTGGACCCACCCGCTGGTGGACTGGCTGCGCATGTGGGCGTGGAAGTGGCTGCCATGAACGCGATGTCATGAGCGCGCCGCTGCTCAGCAACTCCTGGTATCGCGTCGCCGGCCTCAGGCCCAGGCTGCGCTCGCATGCGCGCCTGCACCGCCATCGCTACCGCGGCGAGGTCTGGTACCTGCTGCAGGACCCCGCGTCCGGCCGGGTGCACCGCTTCACTCCGGCGGCGCGCACCATCATCGCCGCGCTGGACGGCGAGCGCAGCGTCGAGGACATCTGGGCGCTGGTTGGCGCGCGCCTCGGCGAAGCCGCGCCGACGCAGGACGAGATCATCCAGCTGCTCGGGCAGCTGCACGCCGCCGACCTGCTGCAGAGCGACGTCACGCCGGACGTCGCCGAGCTGTTCGCGCGCGGCGAGCGCGAGGTCAAGGCCCGCCGGCAGCGCTCCTTCGCCAACCCGATGGCGCTGCGCATTCCCTTGTGGGATCCGGATGCCTTTCTCGACCGGATACCCGGATTGATCGGGCTCATCTGGAGCGGCTGGGGCGGAGTGCTGTGGCTGGCGATCGTGCTGCCCGCCCTTTTTCTGCTGCCTATGCACTGGCCGGAGCTGACCAACAACTTCTCCGACCGCGTGCTGGCCGTCGACAATCTCTTCGCGCTGTATCTGGTGTTCCCGGTGATCAAGCTGCTGCACGAGCTCGGCCACGCCACCGCCACCAAGGCCGGCGGCGGCGAAGTGCACGACATGGGAATCGTCCTGCTGGTCCTGCTGCCGGTTCCCTATGTCGAGGCGTCCGCCGCGACGACGTTCCGCTCCAAGTACCGGCGCGCCATGGTCGGAGCCGCCGGCATGGCCGCCGAGCTGTTCGTCGCCTCGCTCGCGTTCTACGCCTGGCTGCTGATCGAGCCCGGCGTGGCGCGCGCGGTGCTGTTCAACGTGATGCTGATCGCCGGCGTCTCGACCCTGATCTTCAACGGCAATCCTCTGCTGCGCTACGACGCCTATTACATCCTGGCGGACCTGATCGAGATCCCGAATCTCGCCGCGCGCGCGCTGCGCTACTGGGCGTACCTGATCGAGCGTTACGCTCTGGGCGTGCGCGACGCCGAAGCGCCGGCGCGCTCGCGCGGGGAAAAGGCCTGGTTCGTGTTCTACGGCATCGCCGCGTCGGTGTACCGCATCCTGGTGACTGTCGTCATCGCGCTGTTCATCGCCAGCCGCTTCTTCGTGGTCGGCGTATTGCTCGCCGGCTGGGCGCTGGTGGCGATGGCGGTGCTGCCCATCGTGCGGGGCCTGCGGCATCTCACTGGCAGCCCGCGCCTGCGCAGGCATCGGCGGCGGGCGCTTGCGGTTACGCTCGGCGCGGTCGCCGGACTGGCCGCGCTCCTGGTCGCGGTGCCCATGCCGTACCACTCGCACGCGGAAGGCGTGATCTGGTTGTCCGAGCAGGCGATGGTGCGGGCGGGCGCCAACGGCTTCGTGGACCGGTTGCTCGTCGAGCCCGGCACGCGCGTGACCGAGGGCGAGCCGCTCGTACGCTCGTTCGACCCGATGCTGGACGCGAAGCTGCGCCTGGCGCAGGCGAGAGTAGCGGAGCTGGAAGCCCAGTACGCGTCCGAGTTCGTCGCCGATCGCGCGAAGGCCGAGATCGCGCGTGAAAAGCTGGAAAGCGAGCGCGCCGCGCTCGCCCTCGCGAGCGAGAAGGCCTCGGACCTGATCGTGCACGCGCGCAGCGACGGCGTGTTCATCGCGCCGCAGGCGATCGACATGCCTGGCCGCTATTATCGCAAGGGCGAGCTGCTGGGTTACGTCATCGGCAAGGAGCAGCCGCTTGCCCGCGTGGTGGTGCCGCAGGACGCGGTCGACATGGTGCGCCTCGCGACCGACCGTGTCCGCGTGCGCCTCGTCGATCGCCCCGAGGTGATCGCCGAGGGCCGCGTCGTGCGCCAGGTCCCCGCCGGCGAGGCCTATCTCCCCAGCCGCGCGCTGGCGACCGAGGGCGGCGGGGAGATCGCGATCGATCCGCGCGACACCAAGGGTCCCAAGGCGCTGGAGCGCATGTTCCAGTTCGACGTCGCCCTCGCGGGTATTCCGCGGCTCGAGACCTTCGGCGCGCGCGCGTACGTGCGCTTCGACCACCGCATGGAGCCGCTGTGCCTGCGGTGGTATCGCGCCGTGCGGGTTCTTTTCCTCTCGCGCTTCGGTGTCTAGAGCTTCCATCCTGATCGACGGAGCTCGCCTGGCGGGTGCGCGGCCGTACGCCGAGCGCTCGGAGGAGCAGCCGGGATGGCACGACCGCGCTGCCGAGTTCCTTCTGGCCGCGCTGCTGCGGCCGCTGCGCGACCGGCTGCGCGATCCAGCGCGCAGGCTGCGGCGCATCGCCGAGCTTGCGGATCGGCACGAGCAGCGCTTGCGCTCGGCGACGGATGCCGACCTAGGCGCGCTCGCCGACGGCATGCGCGCGCGCCTGCGGCGCGACGGGTTCGCTCCCGAGCTGGTCGGCGAGTGCTTCGCGCTGGTTCGCGAAGCCGCGTCGCGCTGCATCGGCAAGCGCCACTACGTATCGCAGCTGCTGGCCGGCTGGGCCCTGCTGCAGGGCCGCCTGGTCGAAATGGAAACCGGCGAAGGCAAGACCTTCGCCGCTACGCTGCCCGCGTGCACGGCGGCGCTCGCGGGCTATCCGGTGCACGTCGTCACCGTGAACGACTATCTCGCCGAGCGGGACGCTACCGAGATGGGGCCGCTCTACCGCTTCCTTGGCCTGAGCGTCGGCGTCGTCGTGCAGGGAATGCCGAAGGCCGCGCGGCGCGAGGCCTACGCGCGATCGGTGACCTACTGCACGAACAAGGAGCTCGCGTTCGACTACCTGCGCGACCGCGTCGCGCTCGCGCGCCGCAGCAGCCGGCTGCACCTGGCCCTCGAGAGGCTGCGCGGCGACGCGGCCCGCGACGACGATCTGGTGCTGCGCGGCCTGCACTTCGGCATCGTCGATGAGGCCGACAGCGTGTTCATCGACGAGGCGCGCACGCCCCTGATCCTGTCCGCATCGACGCAGGCCGCCGGCGAGCAGGAGCAACGCCAGCGGGCGCTGGCGTTCGCCGGCGAGCTCGTCGCCGGTCAGGATTACACGGTCGACTTCGCCGAGCGCAGCGTTACGCTGGCGCAGCCGGGCAAGGCTAAGCTCGCCGAGCGCGCCATGGACCTGCAGGGCCTCCCGGCCTCCGCGCGCGCGAGAGAGGAGCTGGTGACGCAGGCGCTCAGCGCACAGATCCTTTTCCGGCGCGACCAGCACTATGTGGTGAGCGAAGGCAAGGTGCAGATCGTCGACGAGTCCACCGGCCGCGTGATGCCCGATCGCTCGTGGGAGCACGGGCTGCACCAGCTGATCGAGGCAAAGGAGGGCTGCGCGGCCACCGAGCGGCGCGAAACGCTCGCCCGCCTGACCTACCAGCGTCTCTTCCGGCGCTACCTGCGGCTGGCCGGAATGACGGGTACCGCGAAGGAGGTCGCGCGCGAAATCGCTGCGGTGTACCGGCTCGATGTCGTGCGCGTCCCGCTGCACCGGCCGTCGCGGCGATCGTACGGCGCGCCGCGCAATTGCGCTACGCTGGCGGAAAAGTGGAACGCGGTCGCAGACAGCGTCGAGCGCATGGCGCTGATCGCGCGCCGTCCGGTGCTGATCGGCACGCGCTCGGTCAAGGCCTCGGAGCAGCTCAGCGCCGTGCTCGCGCGGCGCGGCATCGAGCACGCGCTGCTCAACGCCAAGCAGGACAAGGCGGAGGCCGAGGTGATCGCCCTCGCCGGGCAGCCAGGCCGCGTCACGGTCGCGACAAACATGGCGGGCCGCGGTACCGACATCCGCCTCGGGCCGGGCGTCGCGGAAAGCGGCGGGCTGCACGTCATCCTGACCGAGTACCATGAGTCGCGGCGCATCGACCGTCAGCTGTTCGGGCGCGGTGGCCGGCAGGGCGACCCGGGAAGCTGCGAAGCGATCGTGTCGCTCGAGGACGAGACCTTCACGGTCCATGCGCCCGCTGCGGCGAGCCTCATGCGGCGACTCTTGGACAGTGGCCGGTGGCTGCCCGCCGTCGCGTATGGCTGCCTGCGCGCGCTGGCGCAGTTCGCCGCGGAGCGCAGGAGTGCCTACGTGCGGGTGCAGAACCTGAAGCTCGATCGCCGGCTCGAGCAGGTGCTGGCGTTTTCAGGGAGGGGAGAGTGAGGCAGGCGCAATTTATCAAGACTTTCGTGGTGGCAGCGGCGCTCGCGGCGCCGCTGGGCGCTCGCGCGGCTCCGTTCGAGTGCCTGATCCAGCCGAATCAGATCGTGGAGATCCGCAGCCCCGTGGAAGGTCTGATCAGCAAGGTCCACGTTCAGCGCGGCGATTCGGCAAAGGCGGGCCAGGTCCTGGTCGAGCTCGAGTCGAGCGCCGAGCGCTCGGCAGTGGAGACCGCGAAGTTCCGCTCGGAAATGACCGGGCGCATCACCGCCGCGAAGGAGCGCTTCGAGTATGCCTCGACGAAGCTGGGCCGCACGAAGGAGCTGCAGAAGCAGAATTTCGTCGCGATGCAGGCGCACGACGACGTGCAGGCCGAGATGCGCGTCGCGCAGGCGGAGCTGCAGGATGCGCGCGAGAACCAGAACCTCGCCAGGCTCGACCACCGCCATGCCGTCGACCTGCTGAACCTGCGCACCCTGCGCAGCCCCTTCGACGGGGTGGTGATGGACCGCATGCTCAATCCCGGCGACCTGACGCAGTACGGCACCGAGACCAAGCCGATCGTCAAGCTCGCGCAGATCGATCCGCTGCGCGTCGAGGTGGTGCTGCCCGTCGAGTACTACCGCAGGCTCAGCCTGGGCATGACGGGCGAAGTCAACCCGGAAGGGCTTGGCGGGCAGCATGCCGCGACGGTCAAGGTCATCGACCGCGTGTTCGACGCCGCGAGCGGCACCTTCGGCGTGCGCCTCGAATTGCCCAACAAGCGCGGCACTGTCCCCGGAGGCATCCGCTGCCAGGTCGAGTTCGCGCAGCTGAAGCCGCCGGAGCGAAGGCTGCCGTCGCCGAAATGAAGCCGCGCGCGCCCTGCTGGGGCGCCTGAAATGGACCGCACTGCGGTCAGGCTTTCGCTGCAGGAGGCGATCGGGCGAGCCGCGGCCTCGCAGCGCAGCGGCAATCTGGCGGAGGCCGCGAGTCTGTGCAGCGCGGTCCTCGAAGTGGCGCCCGAGCACTTCGAGGCGCTTCTGCTCAGCGGCGTTGTCGAGCACCAGCGCGGCAACGCGAATCGGGCAGTTCAGCTGCTGAGCCGCGCGCTGGCAGTCGATCCGCTATCGTTCGAGGCACTCGTGCATCAGGGGCTCGTGCTGAGCGCGCTGCAGCGGCACGAAGAAGCGCTGGCGAGCTACGACGCGGCTCTTGCGATCCGCCCCTCTTCTGCCGATGCGCTCTACAACCGCGGCAACGCTTTGCAGTCGCTCGGGCGGCACGAGCAGGCTCTAGCGAGCTACGACCGCGCGCTCGCTCTCAATCCGGGCGATGCGGAGGCGCTCAACAACCGTGGTGCGGTCCTCAACGAGCTCGGCCGGCACGCCGAGGCGCTGCTGAGCTTCGATTGCGCGCTCGCCACGAGGCCGGCGTACGCGGAGGCGCTCAACAACCGCGGTAATGCGCTGCGGGCCCTTGGCCGCCACGCGGAGGCACTGGGGAATTACGCCAAAGCGCTCGCCTTGCGCCCGGAACACCCGGAAACGCTCAACAACCGCGGCAACGCCCTGGGGGCAATGGGGCGGTACGACGAGGCGCTGGCGAGCTTCGACCGGGCGCTTGCTCTGCGCCCCAATTATCCGGAGGCCCTCAGCAACCGCGGCAACGCGCTGCACGCCTTGGGGCGCTACGACGAGGCGCTGCCGAGCCTCGATCGTGCGCTCGCCCTGCGGCCCGGCTCGAGCGAGGTGCTCTACAGCCGCGGCAACATCCTTCTCGCCCTGGACCGACACCAGGAGGCGCTGGCATGCTACGACCGGGCGCTCGCCCTGCGGCCGGCTAACGCTCAGGTGCTCAATGCCCGCGGCCGCGCCCTCTCGGCCATCGGCCGGCGTGAGGAGGCGCTCGAGAGCTACAACGAGGCGCTCGCCATCTCTCCGGACGATGCGGAGGCCGGCTGGTGCCGGAATCTCGCGGCGCGGATGCTCGCCATGCCGGAGCCGCTGCAGTTGGCGCTGGCGGCGCAGCGCGAAGGCAAGCCCGCGGAAGCCGTGCGCATCTGCCGGGCGCTGCTCGGGGCCGAGCCGGAGCAGATGGACGCGCTCCTGCTGCTTGCGCTGCTCGAGCACCAGCAGGGGAATCATGCCGCCGCACTGGGGCTCCTCGGCCGGGTACTGGCGATCGACCCAGGGTGCTACGAAGCGCTGCTGCTTCACGGACTCGTGCTGCTCGCCCTGCAACGTCCGGAAGAAGCGCTCGCGAGCTATGACCGCGCATTGGCGATTCGTCCCGACTCGGCCGATGCGCTCTACCATCGGGGTGGCGCGCTGCGGGCCCTTGGCCGCGACGCGGAGGCGCTCGCGAGCTTTGATCGAGCCCTCGCGATACGGCCGCGCTATGCCGAGGCGCTCACCAGCCGGGGCAACGTGCTGCAAGCGCTAGACCGGCACGGCGAGGCGCTCTTGACTTACCAGCAGGCGCTCGCTGTGCGGCCCGGCTACGCGCCGGCGCTCTACCACCGCGGCATTGCGCTCGAGGCGCTCAATCGGCATGTCGATGCGCTGGTGATGTACGGCCAGGTGCTGGCTGGACCGGCGGACTCCGCCGACGCGCATTGCACTCGCGGCAATGCGCTGCATGCCCTGGGACGGCTCGAGGAGGCGGTGGCGAGTTACGAGCGCGCGCTCGCCATCCAGCCGCAGCACGCAGAGGCGCTCAACAACCGCGGCAGCGTGCTGCGGGAACTGGGGCGGCTCGAGGAGGCACTGGTGAGCTACGAGCAGGTTCTCTCGTTCCGGCCCGACGACGCGCAGGCGCACTTCAACGCCAGCGTCACGCGGCTGCTGCTCGGCGATTTCGAGCGCGGCTGGGCGGAATACGAGTGGCGCTGGCAGGACTGGAGCCTGAAGCTTCCCCGGCATTCCATCGACAAGCCGCTGTGGCTGGGGCAGGATGGCATTGAAGGCAGGACGATCGTGCTGCATCCGGAACAGGGACTCGGCGATGCGATCCAATTCGTCCGCTATGCTCCATTGATCGCCGCGCGCGGCGCGCAAGTGGTGATCGCATGCCACGCGCTGCTGATCGATCTTTTCCGGACCGTAGAGGGGGTGCGCGCGGTGATCGACCCGGAGGGGCCGCGTCCGGATTTCGACTATCACATTCCGATGATGAGCCTGCCGCGGGCGTTCAGGACCGGTCTGGACAGCATCCCGGCCCAGGTGCCGTATCTCTCCGCGGCACCATCGCGGATCGAAGCCTGGCGCAGGCGGCTCGCTTCGCACGACGCGCGGACGAAGGTTGGCTTGGTCTGGGCCGGCAACCCCCAATACCCACGCGACCGGGCGCGATCCTGCCCGATCGTGCGCCTCGCGCCGGTGGTCGAATCGACGCAGTGCGCCTTCTTCAGCCTGCAAAAGGGCGCCGCCGCCGGCGCGGTGGCAAAACTCGATGCGAGCGGCGAGCGGGTGCTCGACTACACCGGTGAGCTGGAAAGCTTCGCGGACACTGCGGCGCTGATCGAGGCCCTCGACCTGGTCATCAGCGTCGACACGGCGGTTGCCCATCTCGCAGGTGCGCTGGGCAAGCCCGTATGGATTCTGCTGCCGTTCGCCTCGGATTGGCGGTGGATGCATCTTCGCGAGGACAGCCCCTGGTATCCGACCGCGCGGCTGTTCAGGCAGCCGAGAAGCGGCGATTGGGACAGCGTTCTGGAAAGAGTGGCGGCCGAGCTCGCGCGTTTCACCGCGCCAGTCTAACAAGCTATAGTCTTGCGCGAAGGAGGCGTCCATGATCGCGGTCATCTTCGAGTTCACGCCCGCCGCAGGCAGGTTCCCGGAGTACATGGACCTGGTCGCCGACCTGAAGACCGACCTGGAGAAGGCCGACGGGTTCATCTCCCTTGAGCGCTTCGAGAGCATCACCACGGCGGGCAAGTTCGTTTCGCTGCAGTTCTGGCGCGACGAGGAGGCGGTGGGCAAGTGGCGCAACCTGCAGAAGCACCGCGCGGCCCAGGCGAAAGGCCGCGCCGGCATCTTCGCGTCCTACCGGCTGCGCATCGCGCAGGTGCTGCGCGACTACACCATGGACGAGCGCCGCGAGGCGCCCGCCGACAGCGTAAAGGTGCACGGATAGACCACACTTTCCTTTTCAAGGAAGGCCGCTGGCGCGCCGAGGGCGAATACTGCGACGCCGGCGGCGGCAAATTTGCGGTGTCCGGGGAAAATTCGGTGAAGCACGCGGACGGCCAGTGGCTCTTCGAGGCGGTCCTGCGGCTGCGCGGCGAGCCGACGCGGGTGTACCAGAACCGCTACGACATCGAGCCGTTCTCGCCGGGCGCGCGCTCGACGCACTGGAGCTCGACCCATCCCTCGCTCGGCCCGCTGCGCGGCCGCTTCGTCCTCGCCGGCGACGCGATCCTGTCGTTCTATGCCAGCTCCACCGGCCGGCACCGCGGCTTCGAATGCCTGCAGCAGCGCGACGCGCGCCGCTACGCGGTGCGCGGTACACTGCTCGAGGAAGACAAGATCCTCTCCACCTGGGCGCTCGATCTCACCCTGGCCAAGTAAATGCCGGTCTACGACATCAGGCAGCTGAAGGAAGAGTTCGTCACGCCGCGGCATTCGAGCGCCTTCGGCAGCCTGATCACCGGCGAGAGAATCGAGCTCGGCCTGCTGCGCTACAAGGCCGGCGAAGGCGCGAAGGAGCACGCGCACCCCCAGGAGCAGATCCTGCTCCTGCTGAAGGGGAGAGCCCGGCTGACGCTCGGCGCCGAGGTGTTCGACCTAGGCCCGGGCCAGGCGGCCCACATTCCACCCCACCTCCCGCACAGCCTGTCGGTGCTCGAGGACGCCGAGGTCGTCAGCGTCAAGAGCATCGTCGGCGGCGCGGGGCACAGGATCTGAGGAGACGCGCATGAAGCGAGAAGCGGCCCTGACCCCCGGCGCGAAGAAGGCCGGCGCCGGCGAATACGTGTTCGACTTCGACCGGCTCGGCCAGATCATGGGCGGCCCCGGCTACTCGCCGGTGTTCGGCGGCTGCGTCGAGGGCGAGCGCATGATCGTGGCGCGAATGCGCGCGCCCGCCGGCAAGATGGGCGATCCGCACTCGCATCCCAACGAGCAGTGGATCTACGTGCTGGAGGGCGAGTTCGAGTTCCGCATCGAAGGGCAGGTGCACCGCGTCGGCACCGGTGGCCTGATCTACGTGCCGGCCAATCGGATCCACCAGGGCGGCGCGACCGCTGCGCGGGACGCAATCTTCTTTACCGTCAAAGACGCGTCACACGGCTTGCATGGCGTCAAAGTCGGCGCAGGTCGGGCAGCGCGAACGGCCGCGCCGACTCGAAAGCGCGCGCGGCGCGCAGCACCAATGCGTCGGCGTAGCGCGGGCCGACGATCTGCAGGCCGACGGGCAGCCCGGCGCGCGTGAGGCCGCAGGGAACCGACGCCGCCGGCTGCTGGGTCAGGTTGAAGGGGTAGCTGAACGGCGTCCAGTCGGTCCAGCGCTTCTGCAGCATCGAGTCGGCGACGTCCTTGCCGGCCTCGAAGGCAGTGATCGACAGCGCCGGCGTGAGCAGCAGGTCGTAGTCGCGATGGAAGAGATTCATCTGCGCGCCGAGCGCGCCGCGCTTTTGCTGCGCCTCCAGAATTTCCATCATTGAAAATTTCTTGCCCTGGTCGGCCATGTCAAGCAGACCGGGATCCACGAGTTTCCTTTTTTCAACTGAAAGATCTTTTAGAAGAAAAGCCGCCCCCGGGAACCAATGCGCCCGGAAGATCGGCTCCGGGTTTTCGAACCCGGGGTGTCTCTCCTCGACGTTGGCGCCGAGATCAGCAAACACTTTGACTGCTTCACGCACTAATACTGCGACCTCCCCGTCGACCTTCGCATAACCCAGGTCGGGCGAGAAAGCGATGCGCAGGTCCTGCACGCCGTGCTCGAGCGTGGTGCGGTAATCGCGCGCGTCGTAGGGCAGGGCGTGCCAGTCGCGCGCGTCGGGAAGCGAGAGGACGTCGAGCATCAGCGCGGCGTCGGTGACATTGCGCGCGATCGGCCCGACGTGCGCGACGGTGCCGAAAGGCGACAGCGGCCAGGCCGGAACGCGGCCGAACGAGGGCTTGATGCCGAACAGCCCGGTGAAGGAGCA
>Ga0137415_10000889_pt1 | contig 29286 bp, 29 predicted proteins | sample CZODoug3_1_1_16f_FD_183082 | JGI IMG/M metagenome (GOLD analysis project Ga0137415, IMG submission 183082) | Vadose zone soil fungal communities from Angelo Coast Range Reserve, California, USA - CZODoug3_1_1_16fungal (Hybrid Assembly) | ecosystem: Environmental > Terrestrial > Soil > Vadose...
CGCTACGAGCCGTTCGGCAACGTCCACCTCGAGGCGCTTGCCAGCGGACTGCCCGTGGTGACGAGCGTGATCGCAGGCGGCGCCGAGGCCGTCGACGAGCGCTGTGGCGCGACGGTGGCGCCCGAGGATCCGGCCGGGCTCGCGGCGGCGCTCGAGAAACTGCGCGGCCGGAACCCGGCCGAGCTCCGGGATGCCGCACGGGCGGCCGCCGAGCCGTTCAGTTTCGCGCGCCAGGTGGCGGCGCTGGAAGGCGTCTATCGCCGTTTGCAACGCAACCGCTGATTTTCCTTGAGCAAACAACACCGACAGACTAGACTGCCCCAGTGGGTGATCGCGCGGCTGTCTTCATCGACCGCGACGGGACGCTGACGGAAGAGGTCGGGTACGTGAACCATCCCTCCCGGCTCCGCCTGCTGCCGCGCTCGGCCGAGGCCATCCGTCGCCTCAATGCCGCCGGCATGGCCGCGATCGTCGTGACCAATCAAGCCGGCCTCGCGCGGGGCTACTTCTCGGCCGACGTGCTGCGCGCCACCAACGACGCGCTCGTCGCCGGGCTCAAGGATGCGGGCGCGCATCTCGACGGCATCTACGTGTGTCCACATCATCCGACCGAGGGCGCGCCGCCGTACCGCGTGGTGTGCGAGTGCCGAAAGCCGGCGCCCGGACTGCTCCAGCGCGCCGCGGCCGAGCTCGGCCTCGACCTCGCGGCCTGCACGATGATCGGAGACAAGGCGAGCGATCTCGTCCCCGCGCGCAGCGTCGGTGCGCGCGCGGTGCTCGTGCTCACCGGCTACGGCCTCGGCGAGTGGGAGTACCATCGCGCCGACTTCGGCGTGGCGCCGGACCACGTGGCGGGTGACCTGCTCGACGCCGTCGACTGGGTGCTCGCCGGGCGGACGGTGGCGGCCCCCGAGGCGGCGCAGCCCCGGAGACCGTGGTGAGCGGCGGCGGTGTGAACGCACGGCTGCGCGCGCTCATCGAAGGCTTCACCGGCAGGACGCTCGTCGTCGTCGGCGACCTGATCACCGACGAGTACCTGTACGGCAAGCCCGCGCGCATCTCGCGTGAGGCCCCCGTGCTCATCCTGCGCTTCACCGAGCGCGAGGTCAGCCTGGGCGGCGCCGCCAACGCGGCGCACAACGTCCACGATCTCGGCGCGCGTGTGCTGCCGGTGGGCGTCGTCGGCAAGGACGCCGCCGGCGACGAGCTGCTCGCGCTGTTCCGCGGCGCCGGCATTCCGACCGACGGCATCGTCCACGAGACCGGTCGCGTGACGCCGGTGAAGACGCGGATCATGGCCGGCGGCTACCAGGCCACGCGACAGCAGGTCGTCCGCGTCGATCGCGAGCCGGCGCACGAGCCGCAGCCGATCACGGAGGACGCGCTGCTGACGCGCCTGACGTCGCTGGCCGCCCGCGCCGACGCCATCCTCGTCTCCGACTACGGCTACGGCACCGTCACCGCGCGCGTCTTCGATCGCATCCGCACGATCGCGCGGCGCACCGGCGCGGTGGTGACGGTCGACAGCCGCTACGGTCTCCTGCGCTTCACCGGCGTGACGGCGGCGACGCCGAACGAGGCCGAGCTGGAGCACCTGGCCGGCGGGCCGACCGACGACGAGCGCGAGGTCGACAAGGCGGGCCGCCAGCTGCTCGAGCGTCTCGACGCGCGCTTCCTGCTGGTCACCCGCGGCAGCCGCGGCATGGCCCTGCTCGAGCGCGACGGGGCGACCACGTTCATCCCCGTCCACGGCACCGACGAGATCGCCGACGTCACGGGCGCCGGTGACACCGTCATCAGCGCGTTCACCCTGGCGCTGGCCTCCGGCGCGCCGGCGCTCGAGGCCGCGACGCTCGCCAACGTCGCGGGCGGCATCGTCGTCATGAAGCGCGGCACCGCGACCGTTTCGCCGTCGGAGCTCCGCCAGTCACTCGGTGGCAGCGCCTGAACTTGCCGTGATGAGCGTCGCCGAGGCCGCTCGCCTAGCCGAGCGCCTCCGCTCAGCGGGCAAGCGTATCGTCCTCGCCAACGGCTGCTTCGACCTCCTGCACGTCGGCCACGTCCGCTATCTCGAGGCCGCCCGCGCGCTCGGCGACGTGCTCTTCGTCGGCATCAACGGCGACGCGGCGGTGGCGCGGCTGAAGGGCGCGGGGCGCCCCCTGATGCCGGCGCGCGAGCGCGCGGAGGTGCTGGCGGCGCTGCGCGCGGTGGACCACGTCGTCGTGTTCGACGAGGACACGGCCGACGCGCTCGTGGCGGCGGTCCGGCCCGCCATCCACGCCAAGGGCACCGACTACACGCCGGATAGCGTGCCCGAGCGCGACACGGTGCGCGCCCACGGCGGCCGGGTCGTCATCGTCGGTGACCCGAAGGACCACGCGACGCGCGACGCCATCCAGACGATCGTGGAGCGGTTCGCGCGTGCCCGGTGAGCCGCGCGCCGTCGCCCTCGTCAAGCTCTCGTCGCTGGGCGACGTCATCCACGCGCTGCCCGTGGCCGAGGCGCTCGCGGCCGCCTTTCCCCGCACGCGCCTGGCCTGGCTCGTCGAGCGGCGCGAGGCGGCGCTGCTGCGCGATCATCCGGCGCTCGACGAGGTGATCGACGTGGACACGCGCGCGTGGCGCTCGGCACGGACGCCGGGGCAGGTGGTCGAGGTGGTGCGTGGGGTCGCCGCGTTGCGCCGGCGGCTGCGTGCCGCGAAGTTCGACGTGGCGCTAGACCTCCAGGGGCTCGTCAAGTCCGGCGCCGTCGCCCGGGTCACCGGCGCGCCGCTGCGCATCGGCTTCGCCGCGGGCTGGAGCCGCGAGCGGCTCAACGCGCTCTTCACGAACCGGCGCGTGACGCCGCCGCCCGAGGCGCGCCACGTGGTGGACCAGTACCTGTCGCTGCTGGCGCCGCTGGGCGTCACGGTGGCGCCCGGCCGCGCGCGGTTCCGGCTGGCGACGCGCGCGGCGGCGGAGTCGCGGATCGACGACTTCTTCGTCGGCGTGGGGCTCAAACCACGGCACCGACTCGTGGTGCTCAACCCGGGCGCGGGCCGGAGCAACAAGCGCTGGCCCGTGACGCGCTTTCGGGCACTGGCCGAGCGCCTGTGCCACGAGGCCGGCGCACAGGTGCTCGTGCTCTGGGGGCCCAGCGAGCACGACGCGGCGCGCGCCATCGTCGAGATTGCGCCGCCGCGCCCGGCCCTGGCCCCGTCCACCGATCTCGACGAGCTGACCGCGGTGGCCCGCCGGGCCTCCGTCATGGTGGCCGCAGACACCGGACCGCTGCACCTCGCGGCCGCCGTCGGCACCCCGTGCGTGGGCCTCTACGGCCCGACCTCCGGGGCGCGCAACGGGCCGTACGGCGCCGGGCACCGCGTGCTCGCGGCGCCCGACGGCCGGATGGCGTCGATCGAGGTGGCGCCCGTCCTCGAGGCCGTCCTCGAGGTGCTCGCGCGATGACGCCCCGGCTCCGGCTGTCCGTCGTGGTGGTCACGCGCAACGAGGAGGAACGACTGCGCGCGTGTCTCGAGGCGGTCGTGTGGGCGGACGAGATCGTCGTCGTGGACGCCGAGTCGGAGGACAAGACGGTCGCGATCGCGCAGGAGTTCACCGACCGCGTCGTCGTGCGGCCGTGGCCCGGGTACGCCGCGCAGAAGAACACGGCGCTGGACCTGGCGACCGGCGACTGGGTGCTGTCGCTCGACGCCGACGAGGTCGTCTCGCCGGAGCTCCGGGCCGAGATCGCGCGGGTCCTGGCCTCCGACGGCCCCGCCGACGGCTATACCGTCCCCCGGCGCAACATCTTCTGCGGGCGCTGGGTGCGGCACGGCGGGCTCTACCCCGACCGCCAGCTGCGCCTGTTCCGGCGCGGCCGGGGCCGGTTCGAGGCGCGCGCGGTCCACGAGTCCGTGCGCGTGGATGGCCGCGTGGAATCCGTGGCCGGCCACCTCGAGCACCGCTCGTATCGCGACGTCAGCGACTTCCTGTTGCGCGCCGACCGCTACTCGACGCTCGCCGCGGAGGAAGCGGTGGCGCAGGGGCAGCGCGCCGGGGTGTCCGCCCTCGTGCTCCGCCCGCTCGGGCGCTTCCTCGCGATGTACGTCGTGCAGGGCGGCTTCCTCGACGGCTGGAGGGGGTTCCTTCTGGCCACGCTCTATGCGTACTATGTGCTGATTCGGTCGGCGAAGATCTGGGAGAGGACCAAAGGCTGATGGCGAGAGAACGCGTGCTGTCGGGAATGCGCCCATCCGGACGCCTGCACCTGGGCAATTACCTGGGGGCGCTCGCGAACTGGGTCAAGCTTCAAGATTCCTACGATTGCTTCTACTTCTCCGCCGACTGGCACCTGCTCACGGACCGCCTCGACACCTCGCAGGTCCCTCAGCACACGATCGAGATGGCCGCGGACTGGCTGGGTGCCGGTCTCGATCCCGAGCGCTCGACGCTCTTCATCCAGTCGCTGGTGCCGGAGCACGCCGAGCTGCATCTGCTCTTCTCGATGGTGACACCGGTCTCCTGGCTCGAGCGCGTCCCGACGTATCGTGAGCGGATCGAGCAGCAGGAGATCACCTCGCCCTCGTACGGGCTGCTCGGCTATCCGTTGCTCCAGTCGGCCGACATCCTCATGTACAAGCCGAAGTGGGTGCCGGTGGGCATCGACCAGGCGCCGCACGTCGAGCTGACCCGCGAGGTGGCGCGCCGCTTCAACAACGCGTTCGGCGAGGTGTTTCCCGAGCCCGACGTGAAGCTCACGGAGATCCCCAAGGTGCCGGGGACCGACGGCCGCAAGATGTCGAAGTCGTACGGCAACGACATCGAGCTGGCCGACTCGCCGGAGACGATCCGCGCCAAGGTGCGGCCGATGATGACGGATCCCGCGCGCAAGCGGCGCTCGGATCCCGGCAACCCGGATATCTGCCCCGTCTTCGACCTGCACAAGATCTTCACGCCCGAGGTGGACTTGCAGTTCGTGGCCAACGGCTGCCGCACCGCGGGCATCGGGTGTCTGGACTGCAAGGACGTGCTGCTCAAGCACATGCTGCCGCCGCTCGAGAAGATCCGCGTGCGACGCCAGCAGTTCGTGGAGAAACCCGATAGGATCGTGGAGATTCTGCACGACGGGAGTCGCCGCGCACGGACGGTGGCGGGCCGAACGATGGAGGAGGTCAGGGCGGCGGTGCACCTGACCCCATGATGGTGAATGAGACCGAGCTCAGGCTTCGCGTCGGAACCTTCGATGGTCCGTTCGATCTGCTGCTCCACCTGTGCCGCACCAACGAGATCGACCTCGCCGCGCTGCCCGTGCGGACGATCACCGACCAGTACCTCGCGCACCTGGAGGCGATGGAATTCCGCGACCTGGAGGTGGCGGGCGCCTACCTCGTGATGGCGGCCACCCTCATCTATCTCAAGTCGAAGCTGCTCGTCCCGCCCGACGAGACGGAGGAGCAGCTCGACGACGAGGGGCTGCTGCTCAAGCAGGAGCTGGAGGACCGGCTGCGCGAGTACGCGCGCGTGAAGACGCAGGGCGCGTGGCTCGCCGCCCGTGAGGCGGAGATGGCGCTGATCTGGGGCCGCCCGGGCGCCACCCTGCCGAGCCCGGACGATCTGCCGCTCGAGGACCTGAGCGTGGACTGGCTGTCGCGCGCGATGAGCAAGCTCATCGAGGAGCAGCGCCGGGCGCGTCCGCGCGACGTGGAGCCGAACCCGCCGTCGGTCCTCGAGCGCATGACCGAGATCCTCTCGGTGCTGCGCGACACGTGGTCGCTGCTCTTCAGCTCGCTCGCGGGCGGCGAGCGCAAGCGCTCGGACATCGTGGTGACGCTGCTCGCGGTGCTGGAGCTGGTGCGCCAGGGCCGCATCAAGACGCAGCAGACGGAGCTCTTCGGGGAGATCGTGATCGAACGTCAGGCCGTGCGGGCCGACGGGGAGGCGCCGAGTGCCCAATCCGATTGACGTGGTGGAGGCCCTGCTGTTCGCGTCCGACGCCCCGCTCGAGGCGGAGCGCATCCGCGAGGTGCTCGACCTCGAGAACGTCGCGGCCGCCCGCGAGCTGGTCGGTCAGCTCGTCGAGCGCTACGAGTCTCAGCAGCGCGGGCTGGCCATCATGGAGGTGGGCGGCGGCTGGCGCATGGTCACGCGGCCCGAGCTGGCGCCGTGGCTCGTGCGCCTGGCGCGCGCGCGCACGCGCGTGCGGCTCTCGCGGCCCGCGCTCGAGACGCTCGCCATCGTCGCCTACAAGCAGCCGGTGTCGCGCCCGGAGATCGACGCCGTGCGCGGGGTGAACTCGGAGGCCACGCTCGACAATCTCCTGGAGCGGCGGCTGGTCCGCATCGCGGGGCGCAAGGAGGCGCCGGGCCGGCCGTTCGTGTACGAGACGACGCGCGAGTTCCTCGTCGCCTTCGGCCTGCGTGACCCCGGTGACCTGCCGAAGATCGAGGGCGAGCTGGTGATTCCCGAGCTCGCGGCGGAGGCGGCGACGGCCGATGGCGAAGCTCAGGCTCAACAAGATCCTGGCCCAGGCGGGGCTCAGCAGCCGACGGGGAGCTGACCGGCTCATCGCCGACGGCCACGTCGCCGTCAACGGCGTCGTCACCCGCGAGCTCGCCACGCTGGCCGATCCCGAGCGCGACGTCGTCACCGTCGACGGCCGTCCGCTCCCCCGCGCGGAGGCCAAGCACTACCTCGTCCTGCACAAGCCCGCAGGCTACGTCACGACCGTGAGCGATCCGCGCGGGCGCCCCGTGGTCGCCGATCTCGTCCGCGACGTGGACGCGCGGCTCTATCCTGTCGGCCGCCTCGACTGGGACGTCGAGGGGGCGCTACTCATGACCAACGACGGCGCGCTGACCCATCGCCTGCTCCACCCACGCTACGGCCTGCCGCGCGTCTACGAGGCAGAGGTCGAGGGCCGCGTGGGGCCGGGCGCGCTCGAGCGCTGGCGGCGCGGCGTCGTGCTGGACGACGGGCCGGCGCGGCCGCACGAGGTGGAGGTGCTGCATGGCGGCCGCGACGCGACGCTCGTGCGGCTGACGTTCACCGAGGGGCGCAAGCACGAGGTCAAGCGCTACTGCGCGGCGCTCGGCCACCGCGTGCGGCGGCTGCGCCGCGTGGCGTTCGGGCCCGTGCGGCTCGGCGACCTGCCGCGCGGCCGTTATCGGCGGCTCACGCCGCGCGAGGTCTCGGCCCTGCGCTCGGCCGCCGAGGGCCCACGGCCGGCCGAGATGCCGTGAGTCGCCGCGCTAACTTGCCCCCCCGCGGGCGTTGGCCTATAATCCCCGAGTATTCTCGATCGCAGCGTGGGCAGGTGTCCCTATGGACCTGGCCGACTGGCGGACCAGGATCAACGACCTAGACAACCAAATCCTCAACCTCCTCAACCAACGCGCCGAGGCCGCCCTTCAGATCGGCAACCTCAAACGACGGCAGGGGACGCCGTCGTATGTCCCGGAGCGGGAAGCTGAGATCCTGAGGCAGTTGTCCGCGCAGAACAGCGGGCCGCTCACCGCCGACAACCTGGCCGCGATCTGGCGCGAGGTCCTGTCCGCGTGCCGCGCGCTCGAGGGGCCGCTGACCGTCGCGTATCTCGGTCCCCAGGCGACGTTCACCCACCAGGCCGCACTCGGTCGCTTCGGCGCCACCGTCGACTTCCGCCCCGCCCGCACGATCGTCGACATCTTTGACGAGGTCGAGCGCGGTCGCGCCGCGTTCGGTGTCGTGCCCGTGGAGAACAGCACCGAGGGCGCGGTCAACGTCACCCTCGACCGCCTCATCGACTCCGAGGCGACCATCTGCGGCGAGATCTATCTGGAGATCGCGCAGCAGCTCCTCTCGCGCGCCAGCGACCTCGGCGAGGTCAAGCGGGTGCTCTCGCACCCTCAAGGCCTGGCGCAATGCCGCGGCTGGCTGGCCGCCAACCTGCCGGAGGTGCCGACGGAGGAGACGACGTCCACCGCGGCCGCGGTCGAGGTGGCCGCGGGCGATCCGACGGTCGCCGCCATCGCCGCCGAGCTCGCGGGCAGCCTCTATGGCGTGCCCATCTTGAGGGCGCGTATCGAGGACAACCGGCACAACGCCACGCGCTTCCTCGTGATCGGCCCGCCGACGACCGCGGCCGCCGCCGGCCGACAGGCGATGGGACCGAGCGGGCGCGACAAGACGTCGATCCTCTTTGCGATGAAGAACGAGCCGGGATCGCTCTATCGGATCCTGGAGCCGTTCGTGGGGGCGGGCCTGAACCTGAGCAAGATCGAGTCGCGTCCGGCGAAGAGCCGGGCGTGGGAGTACGTGATCTTCGTCGATTTCGAGGGCCATCGCGAGACGCCGGCGGTGGCCGCCGCGCTCCGGGAGATCGGGGAGCGGACGCTGTACCTGAGGGTCCTGGGCTCGTACCCCGCGGCATAAGGAGAGGGCATGCACACGCAGTGGGAGTCGCTCGCCAACACGCACATCCTCGGGATCGCGCCCTACGAGCCCGGGAAGCCGATCGAGGAGACGGAGCGCGAGTACGGCGTCCACGACGCGATCAAGCTCGCGTCCAACGAGAATCCGCTGCCGCCGTCCGAGCGCGTGCAGCAGGCGATCGCCGCCCAGCTCGGCCATCTCAACCGCTACCCGGATGGCAGCGGCGTCTACCTGCGCCAGGCCCTCGCCAAGAAGCACGGGTTCACGCAGGACCAGATCGTGCTCGGCAACGGCAGCAACGAGCTGATCGAGCTCGCCGTGCGCACGTTCCTCAAGCCGGGCGACGAGGCGATCGTGCCGCACCCGTCCTTCGTCGTCTACCCGATGATCGTGCAGGCGGCGGGCGGCATCCGCGTGATGGTGATGCTGCGCGATCACCGGCTCGACCTGGAGGCGATGGCGCGGGCCATCACGCCGATGACCAAGATGGTCTTCGTGGCCAATCCCAACAACCCCACGGCCACCATCGTCAGCGCCGACGAGGTCGAGGCGTTCATGGCGCGCGTCCCCGAGCGCACGATCGTCATCTTCGACGAGGCCTACATCGAGTTCGCCATGGCCGCCGACTTCCCGGACGCCTTCAGCTACATCCGGCAGGGGCGCAAGGTGATCGTGCTCCGCACGTTCTCGAAGGCCGCCAGCCTCGCCGGCCTGCGCGTGGGCTACGGCGTCGCCGACGCCGACGCGATCTCGCTCATGAACCGCATCCGCCAGCCCTTCAACGTGAACTCGCTCGCTCAGGCGGCCGCGCTCGCCGCGCTGGAGGACGAGAACCACGTGCTGGAGTGCGTGCGGATGATCGAGGCGGGCCGCCACTACCTGTACGAGGAGTTCAAGCGGCTCGGCATCCGCTACGTGCCGTCGCGGGCGAACTTCATCCTGGTCGATGTCGGCCGCAGCGCCTCCGACATCTACCAGCGCCTGCTCAAGGAGGGCGTGATCGTCCGGCCGATGACGCCGTTCGGGATGGAGTCCGCCCTGCGCGTGACCGTGGGCACGCCCGAAGAGAACCGCCGGCTGGTGAAGGCCCTCAAGACGGTGCTGGGGAAGGCCCCCGCGTGATCGGTCGGCTGGTCGTCATCGGCGTCGGGCTCCTGGGCGGCTCCGTCGCCCTGGCCGCGCGCGCGAGCGGAGTGGCGCGCGAGATCGTCGGCGTCGGGCGCGACCGGCAGCGGCTGGAAGGGCCGCTGCGCGCGGGCCTCGTGGACCGCATCGCCACCGACGTCGCGGCCGGCGTGGACGGCGCCGACTGCGTCGTGCTCGCCGCCACCGTGCTCGCCAACGAGCGCCTGCTCGAAACCATCTGGGCGCGCGTGCCCGCCGGGGCGCTGGTCACCGACGTCGGATCCACCAAGCGCCGGATCGTGAGCGCCGCCGAGCGCCTGGCCGCCGGCCGCCCGCTCGCGTTTCTCGGCAGCCATCCGATGGCCGGCTCGGAGAAGAGCGGCTGGCAGGTCGCGCGGGCCGACCTGTTCCGCGGCGCCACCGTCATCGTGACGCCGACGGATGCGACGGAGCCGCGCGCGATCAAGGGCGTCAGCGCGCTGTGGGAGGCGCTCGGCGCCCGGGTGAGCGCGCTCGATCCCGAGACCCACGACCGCACGGTGGCCGCCATCAGCCACCTGCCGCACGTGGCGGCGTGGGCGCTCGTCGACGCCGTCGGCCGCTTCGAGCCCGGCGCGCTGGCGTTCGCGGCGCGCGGTTTCAAGGACACGACGCGCATCGCGGCCTCCGACCCGCCGATGTGGCGCGACGTCCTGCTCGACAACGCCGACGCCGTCCGGGCGAGCCTCGGCGCCTTCCGCGCGGCGCTCGACGAGCTGGAGCGCCTGCTCGCCGCGGGCGACGCGGCCGGCATCGAGACGTTGCTGGCCCGCCTCAAGACGACGCGGGAGGGCCTGGCGTGAACTTCCGCGTGCGTCCCGTGCGTCGCCTGTCCGGCGAGTGCGAGGTGCCGGGCGACAAGTCCATCTCGCACCGCGCGGCGCTGCTCGGCGCGCTGGCCGAGGGCGTCACCGAGGTGCAGGGCTACCTCGAGGCGGAGGACTGCCTGCGCACGATCACCGCGATCCAGATGCTGGGCGTGGAGGTCGCGAAGAAGGGGCCGGGCCACTACCGCATCGCGGGCGCGGGGCCGGGCGGCCTCGTCGAGCCGGGCGACGTCGTCGACTGCGGCAACTCCGGCACCACGGTGCGGCTGCTGATCGGCGTGCTCGCCGGCCAGCCGTTCTGGACGCTGCTCACGGGCGACGACTCGCTCCGCCGGCGGCCGATGAAGCGCGTCGCCGAGCCGCTCACACGCATGGGCGCAACCATCGTCGGCCGCTCCGACGGCGGACGCCTGCCGCTGGCCGTCCGCGGCGCCGCGCGACCGCGCGCGATCGCGTACGACACGCCCGTCGCCTCGGCCCAGGTGAAGTCGGCGATCCTGCTCGCCGGGCTCGCCGCCGACGGCCCGGTGACGGTGCGCGAGCCGGCGCCCTCGCGCGATCACTCGGAGGTGATGCTGCGCGCCTTCGGCGCGCGGCTCGAGCGGCCCGATACGCGGACGGTCACATTGCACCCAGGCCCGCTGCGGGCCGCCGCCGTCCAGGTGCCCGGCGACATCTCGTCGGCCGCCTTTGTCCTGGTGGCCGGTCTCATCGTGCCCGACGCGCGCGTGACCGTGCGCCGCGTGGGCGTGAACCCGACGCGTACGGGCCTGCTGGACGTGCTCGCCGCGATGCGGGCTCCGCTCGCCACGGCGCCGCAGGGCGCCGACGATGCCGCCGGCGAGCCGATGGCCGCGCTCACGGTGGGCCACGCGCCCCTGGCCGCGACGACGATCGCGGGGCCACTCATCCCGCGGCTCATCGACGAGGTGCCCGCGCTGGCCGTGCTCGCCGCCACCGCGCGTGGCACGACCGAGATCCGCGACGCCGCCGAGCTCCGGGTGAAGGAGTCGGACCGCATCGCGGCGCTCGCGCGCGAGCTGGCGAAGATGGGTGTGCGGATCGACGAGCGCCCGGACGGCCTGGCCGTGCCCGGTGGACAGCACTTCCGCGCCGCGCGCGTGGCCTCGGGCGGCGACCATCGCATGGCGATGGCGCTCGCGGTGGCCGGCCTCGTCGCCGACGGCGAGACGGTCGTCGAGGACACCGCGTGTGTGCACACGTCGTTTCCCACGTTCGTGGACACGCTGAACGCGCTCGCCGGTGGGCCGGCGATCACGGTGGAGGCCTGATGGGCCCGCGCGGCCTCGTGGTGACCATCGACGGACCCGCCGGCGCCGGCAAGACGACGGTCGCGCGCCGGCTCGCCGAGCGGCTGGGCTACGAGCTGATCCCGACGGGCGCCATGTACCGCGCGGTCGCGCTCAGCGTGCTGCGCGCCGGCATCTCGCTCGACGACACCGCGGCGCTGGCGCGGCACCTGGCGCCGCTCGACGTCAGCATCGAGCACGGGCACGTGAAGCTCAACGGCGAGGACGTGACGCCCGAGATCCGGAGCCAGGCGGTGGCCGATGCGACGTCGACGCTCTCGATGCGCCGCGAGGTGCGCGACAAGGTGACCCCGCTGCAGCGGCGCGCCGCCGAGCCGGGCGGCGTCGTGCTGGAGGGCCGCGACACGGGTACCGTGGTGTGCCCGGATGCCGACGTGAAGTTCTTCGTGACCGCGGCGCTCGAGAGCCGCGCCCGTCGGCGCCACGCCGAGCTGGCCGCGCAGGGGATGAGCGCCGATCTCGACACGATCCGCGACGAGGTCAAGGTGCGTGACCGGCAGGACACGACCCGCGTGCTCGCCCCGCTGGTGAAGGCGCCCGACGCCATCGAGATCGACACGAGCGACCTCTCGGTCGACGCGGTCGTGGACCGCATGGCCGCCATCGTCGCGGCGCGGCGCGCGGCCCCGGCGCGCAGCGCGCTCTACAGCGTGTGCAAGCCCATCGCCGTCGTGATCATGCGGACGCTCTGGCGGGTCGAGGGCCGCGGCATGCACCACGTGCCCGCGAGCGGCCCGGTGCTGCTCGTGAGCAACCACTCGAGCGTCCTCGACCCGCCGTTCGTCGGCGGCATGGCGCCCCGCCCGCTCACGTTCCTGGCCAAGGCCGAGCTGTTCGCGGTGCCCGGCTTCGGCCGGCTGATCCACGGCCTGAACGCGCGGCCGGTGCGCCGCGAGGGGGCGGACGCGGCGGCGCTGCGCGCGGCGCTGCGCGTGCTCGAGCACGGCGGCGCGCTCCTCGTGTTCCCCGAGGGCACGCGGGGCGAGGAGGGGACGCTGCGCCCGGCGAAGCCCGGCGCGGCGCTGCTCGCGGTGCGCAGCGGCGCGCCCGTCGTGCCGGTCTACGTGCGCGGCAGCGGCCGCGCCTGGCCGCGCGGGCGGCGCCTTCCGCGGCCTGCTAAGGTGGTGGTGACGTTCGGCCCACCCCTGCGCTTCGAACGTCCAGCGGAAGCCGACAAAAAGGAGTATTACGACTCGGTGAGCCGCGACATCATGGCGGCCATCGCTCGGCTGCAAAATCACTGAGGGGAGGACCTGGCGGCATGGCGAAGGATGAACGGAGGAACCTCGGCGGTTCGCGCATGGAGGGCGCAGAACCCGAGGAGCGTATGGAGGACTGGTTCAAGGAAGGCAGCACCACCAGCGAGTTCGAGGAAGGTGAGGTCGTACGCGGCCGTGTGGTCCACGTGGGCACGAGCGAGGTGCTCGTCGACGTCGGCTACAAGAGCGAGGGCGCGATCCCGATCGAGGAGTTCCACCGCCATGGCGCCTTGCCGAAGGTCGGCGAGGAGATCGAGGTCTACCTCGAAGCCAAGGAGGACTCCGAAGGCCTGATCGTCCTGTCCAAGGACAAGGCCGACAAGATCAAGGTCTGGGACGCGATCACCCAGGCGTACGAGAAAGCCCAGCCGGTCGAGGGCCGCGTGGTGGAGGTCGTCAAGGGCGGCCTCGCCGTCGACGTCGGCGTGAAGGCGTTCCTGCCCGGCTCGCAGGTGGACCTGCGCCCGGTGAAGAATTTGGCCTCGATGGTCGGCCAGACCATCCGCGCCAAGGTCATCAAGCTCAACCGTCGCCGCGGCAACGTCGTGCTCTCCCGCCGCTCCGTCCTCGAGGAGGAGCGCGAGGAGAAGAAGAAGCACACGCTCGAGGTCCTGAACGAGGGCATGGTGCTCACGGGCACCGTGAAGAACATCACGGACTATGGCGCCTTCATCGACCTCGGCGGCATCGATGGCCTCCTCCACGTGACCGACATGTCCTGGGGACGCGTCGGTCATCCCTCTGAAATCTTTCAGGTGGGTGATCAAGTGGAAGTCGTCGTTCTCCACTTCGACCGTGAGAGCGGCCGCGTGTCGCTCGGTTACAAGCAGAAGTCCAACGACCCGTGGGAGACGGTGGAGACGCGCTTCGCGCCCGGCACCAAGACGCAGGGGCGGGTGGTGAGCCTCACCAACTACGGCGCCTTCGTCGAGCTGGAGCCCGGCGTCGAGGGCCTCGTGCACGTCTCCGAGATGTCGTGGACGCGTCGCGTGCGGCATCCCAGCAAGCTGGTCAACGTCGGCGACGAGGTCGAGGTGATCGTGCTCGACGTCAATCGCGCCGCCAAGCGCATCTCGCTCGGCATGAAGCAGGTCGAGCCCGATCCGTGGACGACCATCGAGGAGCGCTACAAGCCGGGCACCCGCGTGAGCGGCAAGGTGCGCAACCTCACCGACTTCGGCGCGTTCATCGAGCTGGAGCCGGGCGTCGACGGCCTGCTGCACATCTCGGACATGTCGTGGACGCGCAACGTCGGCCACCCGTCCGAGGTGCTCAAGAAGGGCCAGGACATCGAGACGCAGATCCTGAACATCGACCGGGACAACAAGCGGATCTCGCTGGGCCTCAAGCAGATCCAGCCCGACCCGTGGTCGACGGTCGCGCAGCGTTACCCGATGGGCTCGCGCGTGACCGGCAAGGTGGTGCGGCTCACCGACTTCGGCGCCTTCGTCGAGCTGGAGCCGGGCGTGGATGGGCTCCTGCACATCTCGCAGATGGCCCATCGTCCCATCGCCACCCCCGGCGAGGTCGTGAACGTCGGCGACGAGCTGACGCTGCTCGTGATCCGGGTGGATCCGCACGAGCGCCGCATCGGCCTCAGCCTCAAGGAGCTGGCCCACGCGGTGGCCCCTCCGCCCGAGGCGCCGGACGATCGCGGCGGCGGCGGGCGCAAGGGCAAGCGCGGCAAGAGTCGCGAGTACGACTACGACGACGAGGAATAGGTGAGCCGTCGGCTGACGGTGCTCACGGCCACCGTGCTGGTGTTCCTCGGGGTGGCGGGCTTCTTCCTGCTCGCGGGCGGCTCGTGGGGCCGCGGCGGCGACGGCGGCGGCTCGCTGTTCGGTCCCAAGGTCGCCGTCGTCGAGCTCGAGGGCCTCATCGCCGAGACCGACGACCTCGTGCGCGAGCTGCGCCAGCACCGTGAGAACCCCAGCGTCAAGGCCGTCGTCATCCGCATCAACAGCCCGGGCGGCGTGGTCGGCCCGACGCAGGAGGTCTACGACGCGATCCGCCGCGTGCGCGAGGCGGGCAAGCCCGTGGTCGCCTCGCTCGGCGCGGTCGCGGCATCCGGCGGCTACTACATCGCCGTCGGCGCCGATCAGATCTACGCCAATCCCGGCTCGCTCACCGGCTCCATCGGCGTGATCATGCAGCTCGCCAACCTCGACTCGCTGATGAAGAAGGTCGGCGTCGAGTACGTCGTGGTCAAGGCGGGCGCCTTCAAGGACATCGGCAACATCGCGCGGCCGATGACACCCGAGGAGCGCCGCGTGCTGCAGACACTGCTCGACGACGTGCACGGCCAGTTCATCGACGCGGTGGCCAAGGGCCGCAAGCTGCCGCGCGAGCAGGTCGTGCAGTTCGCCGACGGCCGCGTGTTCTCCGGCACGCAGGCGCTTGCCCTGAAGATGGTCGACGCGCTCGGGGGCCTCGAGGACGCGATCAACGCCGCCGCGAAGCTCGCCAAGCTGCCGACGCCGCCCTCGGTCGAGCGGGCGCGCCGGAGGTTCTCGTTCATCGAGCTGCTGCGCAACGAACTGGGCCTGCCGGCCCCCGGAAGTCTCCTCCGTCCGGCCCTGCCGGTGTTCAAGACCCCCTTATACCTGATGGACTGACGGCTAACTCCTTAATGACGTTGACATTCTTCAAACGCCCGTGCTAGCGTTCCCTGCCAGGGGAGCCAACACGATGACGAAAGCGGACCTCATCGACGAAGTCTCGAAGCTCTCGAATCTGACGAAGAAAGAGACCGAGACGATCGTCAACACGATCTTCGACAACATCACCGACGCCCTTGCCAAGGGCGACAAGGTGGAGTTGCGGGGATTCGGCAGCTTCCGCATCCGGCACCGGAACTCGCGCAAGGGCCGTAATCCGAAGACCGGCAGTGCCGTGGACGTTCCTCAGAAGCGCGTTCCCTTCTTCAAGGTCGGCAAGCGCCTGCGAGAGCTCGTCAACGCGTGAGGGTCCGCCCGGCGCCTTGAAGCGCCTCTGGGCTCCGTGGCGCATGGCCTGGATCCGGGGCTCGCGCCCCGCCGCCGGCTGCGTCTTCTGCACCGCGCGTGACGGCGTCGACGACCGCGCCTCGCTGGTCCTGCTCCGCGGCGCCCACGCGTTCCTCATCCTCAACGCCTACCCGTACGCACCCGGGCACCTCATGGCCGTGACCAACCGCCACGTGGCCGCCGTCGGCGAGGCGCAGCCGGAAGAGCTGACCGACGCCATGACCCTCGTGCAGCGCGCGGTCGCCGCGCTCAGCCTGGAATACCGTGCCGAAGGCTTCAACGTCGGCCTGAACCAGGGACGCGCGGCGGGCGCGGGGATCGAGGATCACCTGCACGTGCACGTCGTGCCGCGCTGGGGCGGCGATCACAGCTTCGTGACGGTCGTGGGCGACACCCGCGTGCTCCCCGAAGAGCTCACGACGACCTGGGACCGCCTGCGGAGGCACGTGGCATGAGCGGCGCTCCGTCGGGTGCCGGGACCGACACCCCGATGATGCAGCAGTACCGGGAGCTGAAGCGCCGCTTTCCCGACCACCTGCTGTTGTTCCGGCTCGGCGACTTCTACGAGCTGTTCCTGGAGGATGCCGAGCTGGGCGCGCGGCTGCTGTCGATCACCCTCACCTCCCGGCAGGGCGCGCCAATGGCCGGGATCCCGCACCACTCGGCCGACGGCTACATCGCGCGCCTCGTGCAGGCCGGGCAGAAGATCGCCATCTGCGAGCAGATGGAGGCGCCGGGCAAGGGCAAGAAGCTCCTCAAGCGCGACGTCGTCCGCGTGATCACGCCGGGCACGCTGACCGACACCGCCTATCTCGCCGGCGCCGCCAACAACTATCTGCTCGCCGTCGCGACGCAGGGCGGCGCCCCGGCCGACAGAATCGGCGTCGCCCTGCTCGACGTGTCGACGGGCGAGTTCCTGGCCGGCGAGGACACCGATGCCGAGGGCGGCGTGCTGGCGGCGGCGCTGCTGCGACGGCCAAGCGAGATCCTCGTGCCTGAGGCGCTGCGCGGTGGCGGCGCGCTGCTCACGCGCCTGCAGGCGACCGGCGCCGCGCTCACGTTCGGCGATCCCGCCGTCTTCGCCGGCCGTCGCGCCGCGGCCGAGCTCGCCGCGCACTTCGGCGTCGCCTCGCTCGACGCCTTCGGCGTCGGCGATCTCACCCTCGGCCTGTCCGCGGCCGCCGCCGCGCTCGCCTACGTCCGCGCGACCCAGGGCGAGCGGCTCGGCCACCTGGCGAGGCTCGGGCGCCTCACCGCCGCCGACTGCCTCACCCTCGACGAGACGGCGGTCGAGACGCTGGAGCTGCTGCGGGCCGCCGACGGCACCGTGCGCAACTCGCTCGTCGGCGCGCTCGACGAGACGGTGACGCCGATGGGCGCGCGCCTGCTGCGCCAGTGGCTGCTCCAGCCGCTGCGCGATCCGGCGCGCATTCGCGAGCGGCAGGACGCGATCGGCGCCCTCGTCGCGGCGCCGGAGACGCGCTCGCGGCTGCGCGCCGGGTTGCGGGGCATCGGCGATCTCGAGCGCCTGACCAGCCGCGCCACCCTCGGCGTCGCCCACGCCCGGGACCTCGTCGCGCTGCGCGGCTGCCTGGCGCCGATCGACGGCGTGCGCGCGGCGTGCCCGGCGCCGGCGGCGCCGCTGCTGGAGGGCGCGCGGGCCGCGCTCGCCGAGCTCGACGACCTGCGCGCGCTCCTGGAGGCCGCGCTGGTCGACGAGCCACCCCTCACGCTCGCCGACGGCGGCGTGATCCGCGAGAGCTGGAACGAGGCCCTGCACGCCATCGTGAGCGACGCCGCCCAGGCGCGGCGCTGGATCGCCGGGCTCGAGGAGCGCGAGCGCGCGCGCACGGGCCTCTCGAGCCTGCGCGTGCGCTTCAACCGCGTGTTCGGCTACGGCATCGAGGTCAGCCACGCGCAGGCCTCGCGGGTGCCCGACCAGTACGTGCGGCGCCAGACGCTCACGGGGACGGAACGCTACGTGACGCCGGAGCTCAAGGACTACGAGGCCAAGGTGCTCGGCGCCGAGGAGCGCCGCCGACGGCTGGAACAGGAGCTGTTCGAAGAGGTGCGCGGACGCGTGGCCGCCCGCGCCGCGCCGCTGCTGGTCACCGCTCGGGCGCTTGCGCTGCTGGACGTCGCCGCCGCGCTCGCGGAGGTGGCGCACGTGCGTGGGCACGTGCGCCCCGAGGTCGATGCGGGCGACGCGCTCGAGATCGTCGAGGGCCGCCATCCCGTGCTGGAGGCGCGCTCCGGCGAGCCGGTCACGCCCAACGACATCGCGCTCGACGCGCAGGCGCGCATCATCATCCTGACCGGCCCGAACATGGCCGGGAAGTCCGTCTACCTGCGGCAGGCGGGGCTCATCGCCATCCTCGCCCAGATGGGCGCGTGGGTGCCCGCACGCTCCGCGCGCATCGGCGTGCTGGACCGCGTGTTCACGCGCGTGGGCGCCCAGGACAATCTCGCGCGCGGCCAGTCGACCTTCCTCGTGGAGATGGTCGAGGCGGCGTCGATCCTCAACAACGTCACGCCGAGGAGTCTCGTGCTGCTCGACGAGGTCGGGCGCGGCACCTCCACCTTCGACGGCCTGGCCATCGCGTGGGCGGTGGTGGAGGACCTGCACGATCGGATTGTCGGCGCCAAGGTGCTCTTCGCCACGCACTTCCACGAGCTGACGCAGCTGGCCGGGCGGCTGCCCGCCGTGCGCAACTTCCACGTGGCCGTGCGCGAGTGGAACGACGAGATCGTCTTTTTGCACAAGGTGCGCGCCGGCGGCACCGACCGCTCCTACGGCATCCAGGTCGCGCGGCTGGCGGGGCTGCCGCTGCCGGTGATCGCGCGCGCCAAGGCGCTGCTGGCGCGGTTCGAGGAGCAGGGCCAGGCCACCGCCGAGGCGGCCGACGCCGTGCAGCTCGGGCTCTTCGCCCCGCCCGCCGCGCCCGACCCGGTGGCCGCGGAGATCGCGGCGCTGGATCTGGCCCACATCACGCCGATGGAGGCGCTGAACCTGCTGGCGAAATGGCAACAGGGGCGGCGGGGCTCGTGATGCGAATTCGGCGGCTGCCGGATCATCTGGTGAACAAGATCGCCGCGGGCGAGGTGGTCGAGCGGCCGGCCTCGGCCGCGAAGGAGCTGGTGGAGAACGCGCTCGATGCGGGCGCCGGCGCCATCGCGGTGGACCTGCGCGACGGCGGCGCCGCGCTCGTGCGCGTGACCGACGACGGCGCGGGCATGACGGCGGAGGAGCTGCCGCTGGCGCTCGAGCGCCACGCGACCTCGAAGCTGCCGAGCGACGCCGACCTCGACGCGATCGCGACGCTCGGCTTTCGCGGCGAGGCGCTGGCGGCGATCGTCGCCGTCTCGCGGTTCACCGTGACGAGCCGCGCGCGGGGCGCCGCCGAGGGGCTGCGGCTGGCCGGCGAGGGCGGTGCGATCGCCCAGCGGCTCACCGTCCCCGGCGAGATCGGCACCACCGTGGAGGTCCGCGACCTCTTCTTCAACACCCCCGCGCGCCTCAAGTTCCTCAAGTCGGCGACGACCGAGCTCGGCGCCACGCTCCGCGCGCTCACGCAGCTGGCGCTCGCGCATCCGGAGGTGCAGTTCCGCGTCGCCCACAACGGCCGCGCGTCGCTCACGGCGCCCGCGGCCAAGGACGTGCGCGAGCGGGCGGGCGCCGTCTGGAGCTGGACGATCGCGCAGCGCCTGCTGCGCGTGGATCGCGCCGAGCACGGCCTTCGCGTCCACGGCTTCGCCAGCCCGCCCGACCTCACGCGGGGCGGCCGCGACGACATCGTGATCATCGTCAACGGCCGGCCGGTGCGCGATCCCGCGCTGCTGCAGGCGACCCTCGCGGCCTACCGTCCGCTGCTCGCGCGCGACCGCTTCCCGCTGGTCGTGCTCGCCGTCGACATGCCGGCGGTCGACGTCGACGCCAACGTGCACCCGACGAAGGCCTGGGTGCGCTTCCGCCATCCGCGTCTCGTGCAGGAGATGCTCGCCGCAGCGCTTCATGCCGCGCTCCGCGCGCCCGACGTCGTGCCGACGATGGGCACGGCGGCGACCGCGATGTGGAGCGGCGGCGCAACGACGGCGGAGGCGGGCGCGCAGGGTGAGCAGCACGCGCTGTTCGCCGAGACGCCGGCCGCCTACGCGCCGGGACGCTTCGGCCGCGTCCTGGGCCAGGTGCAGGACACCTTCATCGTCGCCACCACCGACGACGAGGTCTTCTTTCTCGACCAGCACGTCGTCCACGAGCGCGTGCTCTTCGAGCGGCTCGAGACCGAGCTGGCTGTCGGCGCGCCGCCGTCGCAGGCGCTGCTCTTCCCCGAGACCGTCGACCTGCCGCCGGCCGCGCGCACGCTGCTCGAGCGCTGGCGCCCCACGCTCGAGCGGCTGGGCTTCGCGTTCGAGCCGCGGCCGGGCGGGGCGCTGGTCGTCAGCGCGGTGCCGGCGCTGCTCAAGGGCGATGAGCCGCGGCGCCTGCTGGAGGCGGCGGTGGACGAGCTGGGCGGGCCCAAGGCCGACGCGCCGGCGATGGAGCGCGCGCTCGCGTTCGTGGCGTGTCGCGGCGCGATCAAGGCCAACACGCCGCTGGCGCGCGAGGAGATGGAGCGCCTCGTCGGCGACCTCGGCCAGACGCGCACCCCCTACTTCTGCCCCCACGGCCGCCCGATCGTGAGCCGCGTCTCCATGCACGACATCCGTCGCGAACTGAAGCGGACATGGTAGTGCGAGCCGAGGCCGTTCGACGGCCGAGGCGAGCCTGTGAACCTGGTAGTGCGAGCCAAGGCGTTCTACGCCGAGGCGAGCCTGTGATGGTAGTGCGAGCCGAGGCCGTTCGACGGGCGAGGCGAGCCTGTGATGGTAGTGCGAGCCGAGGCCGTTCGACGGGCGAGGCGAGCCTGTGATAGCCCGGGTAGTGCGAGGCGAGGCCGAAGGGTAGACTGCCACTGATGTCCGACAAGCCGCCGCTTCTCGTCATCGCCGGCCCCACGGGCGTGGGCAAGACGGCCGCCGCCGTCGCGCTCGCCGGGCGGCTGCCGATCGAAGTCGTGTCGGCGGACTCGCGCCAGGTCTACCGCGGCATGGACGTCGCGACCGGCAAGCCAACCGACGAGGAGCGCCGGACGGTGCGCCATCACCTGGTCGACATCGTGGATCCCGACGATCGCTACGACGCCGCGCGCTTCGCCCGGGATGCGCGCGCGGCGATCGGCGCGATCCGCGAGCGCGGCCGGCTGCCGGTCGTCGTGGGCGGCACCGGACTCTACATCCGCGCGCTCCTGCGCGGGCTCGATCCCGCGACGCCCGCGGATCCCGCGTTCCGCGCCGAGCTGGCGGACATCGCGGCCCGCGAGGGCCGGCCGGCGCTGCATGCGCGGCTGGCTGCCCAGGCGCCCGCGCTGGCCCGGCGGCTGCATCCGAACGACCACGTGAGGGTCATTCGCGCGCTCGAGCTCGTGCGGGCGGGCAGTCCCGTCGGGCAGGCTCAGACGCGCTGGCGCGAGCGCGTCGCCGACTGGGACGTCGTCTACGTCGGCCTCACGCTGGATCGCGCGCGGCTCGACGACCGGCTGCGTCGGCGCGCGCAGGCGATGGTCGACGCCGGCCTCGAGGGCGAGGTGCGCGGTCTCCTGGCGCGTGGCTACGCGCCGACGCTGGCCGCGATGCAGGGACTCGGGTACCGCGAGTTCGTCGGCGTCGTCCAGGGGCGACTCGACGCGGAGGAGGCGCTGAGACTCATGCGGCGCGACACCCTGCGCTACGCGCGCCGGCAGTGGACGTGGTTCGCCCGTGAGCCGGAGCTGGCGTGGATCGACGTGGAGGCGGCCGAGGCCGCGGGGGGCGTGGCGGCGGCGATCGAGGCGAGACTCAAGCAGGAGGGCCGGATCGGGTGAGACAGCGCGTGAACGGCGGCACCGGCCGCGGCCACGAGGTGGGACGCCTGCGCGAGCGCGCGATGCTGGCCGCGCTGCAGCGGCAGAAGCAGCGACGCGTGGACGTCGAAGAATCGCTCGAGGAACTGGCGGGGCTCGCGGCGGCGGCGGGCGCGACGGTGGGCGAGCGTGTGATCCAGGAGCGGCAGGCGGCGACGCCGTCGCTCTACTTCGGCAGCGGCAAGGTCGAGGAGATGGCCGAGGCCGCGCGCGCCGGCGGCGTGAATCTGTTCATCTCGGACGATGCGCTCTCGCCGATCCAGGAGCGCAACCTCGCCGAGGCGCTCGGCATCAAGGTGATCGACCGCACCGCGCTCATCCTCGACATCTTCGCGCAGCGCGCGCGCAGCGCCGAGGGCAAGCTGCAGGTCGAGCTGGCGCAGCTCACGTACCTGCTGCCACGGCTCGTCGGTCAGTGGAAGCACCTCGAGCGACTGGGCGGCGGCATCGGCACGCGCGGCCCGGGCGAGACGCAGCTGGAGTCCGATCGCCGGGTGATCCGCCAGCGCGTGCAGAAGCTCAAGCGGGAGCTGGAGGGCCTGCAGGCGCACCGGCGGCTGCAGCGTGCCAGCCGACGCCGCTCCGGCGTGCCCGTCGTCGCGCTCGTCGGCTACACCAACGCCGGCAAGACGACGCTGCTGAACCACCTGACCGGCTCGCATCTCACCGCGGCCGACCAGCTGTTCGTGACCCTCGATCCGGCCGCGCGGCTCGTGGAACGGCCGGCGCGCCGGCCGTTCATCCTGACCGATACGGTTGGCTTCATCCGCAAGCTGCCGCACGAGCTGGTGGCGGCCTTCCGCGCGACGCTGGAGGAGCTGACGGAAGCCGACGTGCTGGTACACGTCGTGGACGCCAGCCATCCGGCGCTCGAGGAGCACATGGCCGCGGTCGACTCGCTGCTGCGCGAGCTGGAGGTGGCGGATCGACCGACCGTGCTCGCGCTCAACAAGATCGACCGGCTCGACGAGGCGCAGGCGGGCGCCGTCCTCGCCGGCCGCCGCGCCGCCGTCGCCCTGTCCGCGGCGACGGGGGAGGGCGTGGAGACGCTGCTCGACGCGGTCGAGAAGGCGCTGCCCATCTCGGGTGTGGTGACGCTGCGCATCCCGCACAGCGACGGCGCGGCGCTGGCTCTCTGCTACGAGCGCGGGCGCGTGCTGGCGCGCGCCGATCAGCCGGCGCACGTCACGCTGGAGGTCGAGCTGCCCGGGCCGGCGCTCGCGGCCGTCGCGGGCTATCGGGTCGAGCGCGTGTTAGACTGACGCCTTAAATGGGCCTCGCCAACTGGCTGACGGTACTACGCATTCTCTTGATCCCGGTCTTCGTCTCGCTCCTCGTCTATCGCAAGCCCGGGCCGGCCCTGGTGGTGTTCGTGGCGGCGGCGCTGACCGATCTCCTCGACGGCTACGTTGCGCGGCGCCATGGGCTCTCGAGCCGGCTCGGCGCCTTCCTCGATCCCATGGCCGACAAGCTGCTGCTCGTGTCGTCCTTCGTGACGCTCACGTGGCTCAAGGCGCTGCCGTTCTGGATCGCCGCCGTCGTGATCAGCCGCGACCTCATCCTCATGGTCGGCGCGCTCGTCATCCACATGGCGGGCGGCCGCATCTACCCGCGGCCCACGCGGGCAGGGAAGATCGCGACCTTCTTTCAGATCCTCACCGTGCTGACGGGCCTCGCGACCCGCTTCGCGCACGTCGGCCCCGCGCTGCTCGCGGTCATGGGGCTGGCGGCGGCGTTCACGATCGTCTCGGGCCTGCAGTACATCGTGCAGGGCATGCGCTTCCTGAACACCGCGCACGCCGCGGAGCGGGAGGCCGATGAAGCCTCGTTCCTCCGCTGAGGGCGTCGTGGTCGCGGCCGTGCGCGCCCGCACGCCGGCGGCGGCGGCCGGGCTCGTGCCGGGCGACCGGATCCTCGCCATCAACGGCCACGCGCTGCGCGACGCCATCGACTTTTCGTTCCACGGCAGCGACGCGCGGCTCGCCCTGAGCGTCGAGCGCGACGGCATCCGCCACGCGCTGCGCCTGGCGCGCCGACCCGACGCCGACCTGGGCGTCGAGCTCGAGGCGCCCCGCGCGGCGGAGATCGCCACCTGCGCCAACAAGTGCGTGTTCTGCTTCATCCACCAGCTGCCGAAGGGGATGCGCAAGAGCCTCTACGTCAAGGACGACGACTTCAGGCTGTCGTTCCTGCACGGCAACTACATCACGCTCACCGACCTGGAGGAGGCGGAGCTCGCGCGCATCGTCGAGCAGCGGCTGTCGCCGCTCTACGTGTCGGTGCACGCGACCGATCCCACGCTGCGCTGGGAGCTGCTCGGCCGCCCGCGCGTGTCGGCCGAGATCCTGCCGCGGCTGGAGCGCCTCGCGAAGGCGGGGATCCGCATGCACGCGCAGGTGGTGCTCTGTCCCGGCCTCAACGACGGCGCCCACCTCGAGCGGACCGTGCGCGAGCTGGCGCCGCTCTATCCGCACGTGGCGACGACCGCCGTCGTGCCCGTGGGGCTCACGCGCCACCGCGAGCGGCTGCCCGCGCTGCGCACGCTGACCGAGCAGGAGGCGCAGGCACTCGTGGGCACGGTGGCGGCGTGGCAGTCCGAGTTTTCCGCGCGCCTCGGCAGCCGCTTCGTGTTCCTCGGCGACGAGGTGTATCTCCAGGCGGGGGCGCCGCTGCCCGAGGCGGACGCCTACGAGGGCTTCGCGGTGGCGGAGGACGGCATCGGCCTCGTGCGGCGCTTCGAGGACGGCGTCGCGCGCGCGCTGCGTCGCCGGCGCGCGGTGGGCCGCCCCCTCGACGTCACGCTCGTGAGCGGCACGCTGTACGCGCCGCGGCTCGAGCGTCTCGTGGCCTCGATCCCCGGGGCGATCGCACGGGTGGCGGCCGTCCCGAACCGATTCTTCGGCGGCACCGTCTCGGTCACCGGCCTGCTGACCGGCGAGGACATCGCGCGGCACCTGGCCACGCTGGGCGCGCTGGGCGAGGCCGTCGTCGTGCCCGCCGTCGCCCTGCGCGACCGTGACGGCGTCTTCCTCGACGACATGACCCGCGACGACCTCGCCGCGGTGTTGCGGGTGCCGGTGCGTGTCGTCGAACCGAATCCTCTCGGTCTCTTACGCGCGATAACGGGCTCCAGCATCGCTCATAGCGGGGGGCTCGCGACGGACCCCCCGGGCCCCCCATCTGCAAATCGCCCGGTGCCGGTCGCGCGATGTTGCGCCCCGTAATCGCGATCGTTGGACGGCCGAACGTCGGCAAGTCCACGCTGTTCAACCGCCTCGTCGGACGGCGCCAGGCGCTCGTGCGCGACACGCCGGGCGTGACCCGCGACCGCCTCTACGGCCAGATCCATTTCGAGCGCTGGCAGGCGACGGTCATCGACACGGGCGGCTTCGATCCCGGCTCCACCGAGCCGCTCGTCGAGGGCGTGCGCCGGCAGGTGCTGGCCGCGGTGGACGACGCCGACCTCATCGCCTTCGTCGTCGACGCGCGGGCGGGCGCGACGGCGCTCGACGAAGAGATCGCGCGGCTGCTGCGCAAGGCGAACAAGCCGGTGGTCCTCGTCGCCAACAAGGTGGACGACCTCGGCCAGGAGCCGGCGGTGGCCGACCTCTATCGACTCGGCTTCGGCGATCCGCTCGGCGTCTCGAGCGAGCACGGCCGCGGCGTCGCCGAGATGCTCGAGGCGCTGCGCGACCGCACGCCCTCGCCCACGGCGCCCCCCCGCGGCAAGCCGCCCGTCGCCATCGCGGTGATCGGCCGCCCCAACGTCGGCAAGTCGTCGATCGTCAACGCGATGCTGGGCACCGAGCGCGTGCTCGTCCACGATCAGCCCGGCACCACGCGCGACGCGGTGGACACGCCGTTCGTCTACGAGGGCCGGCCCTACGTGCTCGTCGACACCGCCGGCATCCGGCGCAAGGGCAAGGTGACGGAGGCGCTCGAGAAGCTCTCGGTGGTCATGGCACTCAAGAGCCTCGAGCGCTCGCAGGTGGCGCTGCTCGTCATGGACGCCACCGAGGGGCTGACCGCGCAGGATGCGCACATCGCGGGCTACGCCCACGAGGCCGGGCGCGCGATCGTCGTCGTCGTGAACAAGTGGGACCTCGTGCCACGCGGCATGGTGAGAAAGGCCGAGGTCGTCGAGCAGGTGCGCGACCGGCTGCCGTTCCTCGACTACGCGCCCCTGTGCTTCACCTCCGCCACCGAGGGCCAGGGACTGCGCGAGCTGTTCGAGACGATCGACCGGATCGCCGCGGAAGCCCAGAAGCGGGTGCCGGCGGACGAGGTCACCGCCGTGCTCCGCCAGGCGCTCGACCGTCGTCCGGTGTCGGTGGCCGGCGAGCCGCTGACCATCCAGTCGGCGAACCAGGTGAGCGTCGGTCCCCCGACGATCGCCGTGCGCGTGAACCGGCCGGACGGCGTCCATTTTTCCTACGAGCGCTATCTGGCCAAGTCGGTGCGCCACGCGTTCGGCTTCGAGGGCTCGCCGCTGCGGCTGTCGTTCCGCCGCGCCGGACGCGCCCGCCCGAGCGCGCCGAAGGCGCGCCGCTGAGCCCCACACGCCGCAGCGCCTCGGGACTCTGGCTCATGATCTCCGGCGTCCTGCTGCTCGCCGGCGGCGCCGGGATCCTGCTCGCGAGCCCGCGCCATCGCGTCCTCTATTTCGGTGAGCCGCCCGCCGCGGCGCCGGCCACGGCCCCGGCGCAGGTGCTGTCGGCCGTCGGCGGCGGCCAGGTGCCGTACCCCGACGCCGCGGGCCGGCTGCGCGTGCGCATCAGCGACCGTGACCCCGCGCGGGTGCCGGCCGAGGGCGTGCCGCCGGGCTGGATGCTGAAGGAGTTCACCGGCCACGCGGCGATCGAGCTCGTGCGCGCCGACGGTCGCCTGGCCGCGCGCCTGCGCAGCGAGCGTGCCTCCTTCGCGCTGTACCGCGACGTCGTCGTCGAGCTCCGGGAGTTCCCGTATCTGTCGTGGTCCTGGAAGGTGCTGAAGCTGCCGGCGGGCGGCGACGTGCGCGAGGCCGCGCGCGACGACCAGGCCGCGCAGGTCTACGTGATCTTCCCCCGCTGGCCCTCGCCGCGAACGGCGAGCGACGTGCTCGGCTACGTCTGGGACTCGCGGGCGCCCGTCGGCACGCGTATCAAGAGCCCGCGCGCCGACAACGTTCGCATCGTCGTCGTCGAGTCGGGCGGCGCGCGGCTCAACGAGTGGCGGGCCTACGAGCGCAACGTGGCCGCCGACTACGCGGCGCTCTTCGGCCGCCAGCCGCCCCGGGTCGGCAAGGTCGCCGTCATGATCGACTCCAACGACACCCGGGGGGAGGCCGAGGCCCTGTTCGGCGACCTGATCTTCGCCAGGACGCCCCAGGGACGCACGGAAATCCCAACCCGCGTGCTAAGATAACGCGCATGACGCCGCCAGCCGACGATCGTCACGACGACCTCTACGACGAGACGCCGCCGCGCTCGATCTTCGCGGCGACGTGGTTTCGCGCGCTGCTGGTCCTCATCGTTCTCGGCGTGATCGGCGCCGTCGCGGTGCCCTACATCCTCGACGCGATGAACCCGCCGGCGAAGCCGAGCGTGGCGTCGCGGTCGACACCGACGCCCACGTCACCGCCGGCCGCCGTCACGCCGTCGCCGTCCGCGCCGGCCTCGCCCCCGACGAGCGCGCTGTCGACGCCGTCGGACCGGGCGCCGGGCACGACGGTGCCACCGGACCGCGCGCCGGCCGACCGACCGGCGACGGCGATGCCGGCGACGCCGCACAAGCCGTTCGCCGCCGACAAGACGCCGACGGCCGAGAAGCCCGCGCCGAGCGAGAAGATGACGGGCGCGCCGTCGACGGCGAGCGACAAGGCGGCCGAGAAAAAGGACGCGCGCGTCGCGGCGGCGACGTCGGACGCGAAGCCCGGCGCCGAGCCAAAATCGGCCACGGCGACGAAGCGTGCCGCGACGAGCCGCGCCAGCAGGGCGGCCGCGCCGAAGGGCGGCGCGGCCGGGGCGTGGTGGGTGCAGGTGGGCGCGTTCCGCGACGAGAGCACGGCGAAGAAGGTCGCGGCGAAGCTGCGCGAGCAGAACTATAAGGTCGAAGAATCGGTCCGCGGCGGCGGTGAGAGCTCGGCGCGCTTGGCCGCGATCGACAAGTCCGCGCCCGCGGCCTCGGCGCCGAACCCGGCCGGCGCCGACCTGTACGACGTCTTCGTATCCGGACTGTCGGCGGCCGAGCTGAACACGCGGCTGACCGCCAAGGGGCTCGCCGCGGAGCCGTCCGGCAGCGGCGCCGTCATCAAGCCGAGCCTGCCGCTGCGCGACGCCGTGGCCCTCTCCAAGGATCTGGCCGTGGAGGGCTTCAAGGTGCAGGTGCGACGCGCGGCCGGCACCGCGGCCGCGCCCCAGCCCGCGCCGCGCGCGGTCGCGAGGCGGCCGGCGCCGTCGGCGAGCGGCGAGACGCTCTACCGCGTGCGGGTCGGCGCCTTTCCCGATCGCGCGACGGCGGTGAGCACGCTGAAGGAGCTCGAGGCCAAGGGCTACAAGCCGTTCATCGCGCGGGGCGGGCCGTAGCCGTCTCCACGAGGAGGTGAGTCTCCACCGTGACCAAGAACGATCTGGTCAACGCCGTTGCCGCGCACGGGCTGAGCAAGCGCCAGTCCGCGTCGGTGGTCGAGTCGGTCTTCGACATCATCTTCCGCTGCTTCGAGAAGGGCGAGGACGTCAAGATCGTCGGCTTCGGCCACTTCCGCATCCGCCGCAAGGCGTCGCGGCGGGGCCGCAATCCCCAGACGGGTGACTCCATCGAGATCACCGCGCGCAAGGTCCTCACGTTCAAGCCCAGCAAGGGCCTCAAGCAGCGGATCAACACCACGGCCGCCTCGCACTAACGCGCCGTGGCGTTGGAGATCGCGGAGAAGCTGTACTACCGCATCGGGGAGGTGGAGGAGATCGCGGGCGTCCCCGCCTACGTCCTCCGCTACTGGGAGTCGGAGTTCAAGCTGCTGCGGCCCAAGAAGAATCCCGCCGGCCAGCGCCTCTACCGCCGCCGCGACGTCGACCTGGTGCAGCGGATCAAGACGCTCCTCTACGACGAGCGGCTCACCCTGGAGGGCGCGCGCAAGCGCCTGGTGGCGGAGTCGCGCAAGACCCAGCCGCAGCAGCTCGAGCTCGGCATGCGCGAGGCGGCTTACGCGGAGGCGCTCAAGCGGGTGCGCGACCGGCTGGCCGCGCTGCGTGCGCGGCTCACGCCTTGAAGCGGCGCGGTGTTTCTGGGAAGATTCGAGCCTGCGACGTCGGGGCGTAGCGCAGCCCGGTAGCGCACCGGACTGGGGGTCCGGTGGTCGCAGGTTCAAATCCTGTCGCCCCGACCATTTTTCA
>Ga0137415_10000892_pt1 | contig 29262 bp, 26 predicted proteins | sample CZODoug3_1_1_16f_FD_183082 | JGI IMG/M metagenome (GOLD analysis project Ga0137415, IMG submission 183082) | Vadose zone soil fungal communities from Angelo Coast Range Reserve, California, USA - CZODoug3_1_1_16fungal (Hybrid Assembly) | ecosystem: Environmental > Terrestrial > Soil > Vadose...
GTACTGCCGATTCCGCCCACCGCGAGGATTTTTCCGTTCTGCAACATGCTGGCCGTGTGCTGAGTGCGGCCCACATTCAAGCTTCCCGTCGATGACCAGGTGCCCGTGGCTGGATCGTAAAGTTCACAAGCGGCAAGGTTGATGGCTGCCCGTTTGGGCCGCCCGCTTCCGCCCGCCAACAACACCTTGCCACTGGATAGCAGCGTGGCGGTAGCGTCATACCGTTTGTCGATCAGGCTGCCAGTCAGCGCCCAGGAGTTCGTGGCCGGATTGTATAGTTCCGCGCTACTGAGACGCGCACCGTTCGGGTCGAGACCACCGGTGACCAGAACCTTGCCGCTCGGCAAGAGCGTTGCCGTGCTCTGCGCGCGCGCGTTGTTCAGGTTTCCAGCCGAAGACCACTTGCCCGTGGCTGGATTGTAGACTTCTGCCTGGGCGATCCTTCCTGAGGTCCCGTAGCCAGCGGCAACCAGGACGCGGCCATCCGACAACAGCGTCGCGGTCTGGAAATCGCGGGCGATGCTCAACGAGCCAGTCGTCGCCCAGGTGCCCGCGTTAGGATCGTACAATTCAGCGGTCGCCGTAACGGTGTTGCAGGAAGAAGCATTGCAGCCGCCCACCACCAGGACTTTGCCGCTACTCAACAAGGTGGCCGTGTAGAAATAACGTGGCACATGCAGGGAGCCGGTAAACGACCAGGTGCCTGTCGACGGATTGTAAAGTTCCGCACTGGTCGTCGTGCCGGTGCAATTGTTCGTGCATCCTCCCGCAAATAGCACTTTTCCATTTGCTAAGGTGACGGCCGGCGCTGCGTAACGGGCCGTGTTGACGCTGCCGGTCGCGGACCAGGTGCCGAACGCGGCGTTGTAAACTTCGGCCGTTCCCAGAACTCCAGAGACGGAGAAGCCCCCGACCACCAGTACGTTTCCATTCTGGAGAACGGCGGCACCCTGGCCGGATCGCGCGTTGGCCAGGCTGCCGGTCGTGCTCCACGTTCCCGACTGCGCAAATCCAGGCAGAGTGGCGATCAGGGCCACGAAGACAAGTAGAGCGACGATTTGGGGTCGCGTCATTTCCTTCCTCCTTGGGAGTACACGATGCAGCAAACTCCCGCGCGGCTTCCGCTTTCCTTCAGGTTCCACACTGTGCAAACTTTGGGTCTAGCAACGGGGACAGGCGCTTCGATTTGTAGATCCCCTTGGGGTTTTACCGTTCCCATCGTAGTGTTCACTGGGGGGCTTAAGCGCTTCGGGAACACCACGCGTGCCGGTCGCTGTGCGCTACAAACGGTGCCTCTACCTGGGCAAGCACGAGGCTGCGCACGAAAAATAGTAGGCCTAGGGCCTGGAGTTGGCAACCGTCAAGCGAAGGACCTATTGTAAAAAGATTGTTTCTTTTGCCAAGATTTTTGGGATCTGCGATTCAGCGACGACTCCGAAGCAAGAACCTGGACGCCACGAAAGGAAAAAATTAGTCTATTGGCGACGCCCGCCCGTCTTGCTCCTCTTCGGGAAAACTTCGGCTACACCCCCCTCTGGCATGAAGGGTGAGGAGTTCGGGTCCTTGGGCCTCCATGGGCGTATGGAACTGGTTCGGATCTGGTCAATGCATTATGAAAGAGCGCCCTGCTTCAGAAGGACGAAAGGATAAGAGGTAAGGAGGACGAGTTAAACAAAGGGCTTGATGTGTTGACGGATCCAGTCGAGGATCTGGGCAAAGCGGAATTCGTGCCGCTCCATCGAGCCATCGATGAATGCGTGTCCATCCAGGGCTTCGACCTCGATGTAAAAGCCGTTCCGCCGCAGGAAGACATCGGTGGCAGTGAAAGCGATGCGCTTATTACCGTCGAGGAAGTCATGGTTGTTGCCGAGCGACTCCATCAGCGCGGCAGCTTCTTCTTCGATGGAATTGTAATAGCCGATTTGAGGACGAAAAATGGCGGCCTCAACAGCGCCCTTATCGCGGACACCATGGAGACCGCCGAAAATCTCGATCAATCGATGCTGCATCCGGTAGACTTCCGCTACCGTGAGGTAATCCGCCATTTACTTGGCGAGACGCTGCAACAAGTCACGGTTGCGAGCAACCGATTGCTCGAAGGCATCCATCACCTCGGGGCGGACCAGGTGCTGGGATGGAACCACGTTGTGCAGGTAAAACCCGAGCGCCTGCTCGAGAACATGCCGCTTCGTTTGCCCATTTTGCTCGGCAACCGCAACAAATTCATCGTAGAGCTTGGCGTCGATCTCAGGAGTGAACTTCTTGGTCGTCGTGGCTGGCATGGTCCCCCCACCTCCCTGTTCGACTCCTATCTTACCTATCTACCATGATAAGTCAAGGTAAATATTGATTTATCCATATCATTGATAATAAATGCCTTACAACTCTCCGAGTTGATCCTAGCCTCTCGGACAATCCGAAGAAGCTATGGGCTTGAGTCCCCGATAGAATCATGGTTGGCATTTGACAACCGCGCTGCTTGACTGTCTCAGAATGGACTGGCTTCGTCGTGAATCTCCGATGAAACCGCTAGAGGGAAATTGCGAACCGGGGCACAACGTCGCTGCAGCAAACCGCGTCTGCAAAGGGCGGAGGGTCAGAAGCTCGCGCTCAACTACAGGGGCTGGACATCAGGAAAGATATCCGGTCGTGGGAGAGATATTTTTCCTTGACATCCTTCTCTATAGAGAGACATCAGGCCATTGTGCTCAGAACGCGTCAGTGAGTGCTATTACCACAACCAACGATGGACTCAGGAAGAATCGCTATTCTAGGAATGCAAGCTCCATTGTCACAGTGTCGGGGCTGCTGCCTTTAATACTGATGACAGGGCTCGCCAAAGGCCCCTATGTACGCAACTTTTTCAGCGGACCCCGGCCAATCCTCAATTACGCTCAGAGCCCGGTCGTGAGCGTTTTGCGGCTCTTACTTTTCACAGCGTCGGGGCAGCCAACATAATAGTGGTACAAAGACATCGCTTTTCGACCACCCTGATGAATCACAATCCCATGTTCTTGGTTCCCAGCAACCAGTCGAATATAGGCAGGAAAATATTGAAGTTCTTTTGCGGCCTAGCATGGTGCGACAAATGATGCGCCCTGCACGCATCCGGCAGCCATCTTCCGTCGTGGATTCGCAGGTGGACCTCTATCCCCACCACTATGTAGGTCAGGAACGCAGCAGCTACCCCTGGCAGTACCCGCAGGTGGAACAGGTGGTCGGCAGCAGCAATGAACAGAACATTGCTGATAAAGATGGCAGTCCAGAATCCGAATGTCATTGTGATGTGCTCAGGATCGGAGGGCGCAGAATGATGCAGTGTGTGACGCATGGCAGCAGGCTGGTACAGGCTAGGCCAGTGCATCGCCCAGCGATGATATGCGTACTCGATCCAGTTCGACCATATCAACCCGGCGAAGAAGCCCATCAAGAATCTCATTTGATCACCACCACCGCTTGCTCGCGGCCTTTGCGATAAGTGACGGCAGCGTTACAGCAGTGCGGCGGGCTAAAGGATGGCTCGCAATCGACAAGACGAATGCTGGTGGCGCATTCTAGTAGGATGTTCACGTTAGGCTGGAATTGCGCAGGTCGGAATCGCGAGGCGCAGTCGGGAAGGATAGCTATCAGCAGCACGCTGACCCAGGCCCGGCCCACCATGAAACGCGTCTCCTCGATGTGGGAGGGCTTGCTGCTGGGACGCCCGTCGAACAGCGTCCCTCACAACTGTTCATCGTCAGCGTAGATTCATTAGAGGGGCATGTAAATGGCCTGCGTGTGCTACTCTGCACGGCCCTTTCAGGCTATTCCAGTCTTCGAGTGCTCCTTCTTGGAATTGGTTGGACCGAGTCGGAAAAGAAACGCGCTTACATCACAACCAGATTGTTGGTGAATGGCGATTTTACGTCAACTATCGCGGTGGGCCGGTTTCTTGGGGTGTCGAGACACTTGCCACAGCTGCCAAATCTCAGAAGCAATTTGTGCATACCGCTCAGGCGGGCCAGCGCTTGCCCCGTCGAACCAACGAACAAATTCCCCATGCACAACCCGACACACGTCGTCGGCAGACTGGCAGTCCCCTAAGTGCGGCAAGACGCATCCACAGTATGGCCGCGTCGTTCAAACCGCCGGTATTTGACGTCTCTCGCTGCACCCTCCGCTCGCGACCGAAGATCCACCGGCAGGTCGTGGCCAGAGATCCTCGAAGTTGCTGGACAGGTTGCTGAGGTGACGGAACCGCTGGGATCTACGGTGACGTGGACGAAAACACCCTCGAACGGTTCCCCTCTCTTCGAAGGAGGCAACTCGATTCGAATGAGGGGAAAATCGCTGATTCGATGACTTTGAACTTCTTCGTCGCCAACTGAAACGGGCGACCGGAGTACTTGCGCTGTGGTTGCCACCTGTTGCGCTCCGTTGGTCCAAAGTGCCAACCCTGTGAAGACCAGCACCCATATTGCATTGGAGATGCCTACGCATGATCGCCACAGCTCCCGGCACGCTCAGACTGGCAACCCGGCGCACCACTCGCGCAGCCCTACACAATACCGGGTGTCTGCTCCGCGCTCGGGCGCATGGGCCGCCTGTTGGCATAACCAGGCGTCGCTCACAACCGAACTCTTCAGCATGCGCTTGCTCGGCCTCACCTCGATTATCTTTTTCTGTCACGCTCGTATAATTGGACGGATATGAACAGAATGCTTCGTGTTCTGTGCTGCGTCCTCATCGGAGCTGGTTCCCTTTCCTCAGCTCAAGTGCAATCGAATCATGAGATGGCCTCGACGCACTCAAACCCAGCGGCACAAGCGACAGTGCAGGTCCCCGCTATGGACGGTGGAGCCGGTCCCTGCTCCCTGGAACTGACTGTGGCTGGTCCCGATGGCAAGCCGGTTTACGCCGCTAAGATCAAGGTCCACATCGCCTATGGCTTTGGCGGAATCCGCAGGCTCGATCTCGAAGCCGGAACGAACTCGGACGGCAAGGTAAAGTTCACCGGACTTCCCGCCCGAGTGCGCCGTCCTCCACTGGAGTTTCATGTTTCGAAGGATGAGTTCGTGGGTGTCGCAACGTACGATCCGTCAGCGGAATGTGAAGCGAAACACGGAATCACAGTGGCCACGCCGAAGGCGCAAGAAGGCCGTTAGGTTCAATCTTGGAAGTTTTCCAAGGTTTTTTCTGAACGCCGTGCACCCTTTGGTTCAAGGGGAACAGCCTGGTTTGATCGCCGGAAAAACCGATTGTGATGTGCCGTTTTGCCAGAAACTCACGAACGTGACTGGAACGGTTTCCCCATTCAGCATATTACCGAGCTGCACGATGCTGACCGAGCCTTGGATTGTGGATCCCGTCGCCATAGCACCACAGATGAACACATCGCCGCAGCCTGTAGAGAACAGAAGCAATGGAACGACCAGAACGGGAGAGAGGAGGCGCCTCACAAATCACCCGCAACCAGAGTGTTCCGCAACCTCAGTCATGGGCTGCGCAACTGACTACCCCTACACCTCGACGTGGACAGTTTGGTGTAAGGAGGCGTTTGCACTCAGAACCGGGCCAGCCCCTTACCACCCTACCCACCCTTCCTCTTGGCGTCCGGGTCGAGCGAGGTGACCCGGCTCGCGTATTGGCTGCGACGAGGCGCGCATCCTTCGCGGCAAGGCGCGGCCTGGAGCCAGAAACCCCGACGAGAGAACCCGGCCTTGCGTAACTAGGGTGTCGATCAGGGATGGACTAGACTGGCGTAGACACGGAGTACTCAATATGAAAATAACGGCCGTTGTCGGCACTTCAGTGCTGGGCCTACTTCTGGGAACAACCGCTCCCGCCAACGCACAGCATGGCGGCGAGGATCGACGGCACGCTGGCTCCCAGGACCAGCAAAGGAATGAGCATCAAAAGGAACACGGACGCCCGTCTAAGCAGCACTCGGACAAACGCCAGGGAAATGAGCCGGCGCAAGGGCGCGAACAACACCACGACGAACAACAGCGGGCAAATTACAACAGGCCAGAACGGCAGCAACCCCATCATCAGCAGGGGAATCGGCCGGAGCACATGCGCGAGGCGGAGAGGCACGAACACGAGCAACACGGCAGACAGCGAGATGTTTGGCAGGACCACCGCGCGCGGAATTGGCAGAGTGAACATCGTGGCTGGCGCGAACGGGGGGGTTACAGGGGCCACCGGATTCCTGATGATCGCTTCCGTGCGCATTTTGGCCGTGGCCACTGGTTTCGCGTTCGCAACGCCCCAATAATTGTCGTGGACGGATACCCTCGATTCCAGTACGGGGGCTTCTGGTTCAGTCTCGTTGATCCGTGGCCGGAATACTGGTCGCGCACTTGGTACGAAACCGACGACGTCTATGTGGACTACGTCACTGACGGGTATTACATGTATAACCGTCGCCATCCCGGAATCGCTATCGCCGTCAACGTCTCGTTCTGAGCGGCACCAGAGGTCCTTTAGGATTGATGCGAAAACAACTGCTCGGTTGTAGTCGTACCTAGATCATTGAGGTGAGGGCGCAGACCGTCTGATGTCAGTTCCCACGGAGGAAAGGGACGAGAAAACGAAGAAATAAAGTTAGAGTAATAACCTTGGTTTTGAATACGCCAGCCATTTCTTGGCACAGCCACCCCCCGAACAGGCGTGTTCTAGCACACCCGGCAGCCACGCCGCGAGAGATCATGAGTGCCTGTTTTCACCAAAACCCCTCGCGAGGTTCTTGCGAATACTGATGCGGCGACTCGGTGACGACGCCCATAACGCGCGTTCATGACAATTCGTAATGTGCCTCGGCCGCGTCGACGCCCTAAATTTTACTTTTATGGAGGTAGAGTCCGATGCGCGGGATGCGCCTGTTCTTCTTAGCGACGCTGGTTTCCCTGATGCCACTGGCTGGCCTTGCCCAGAACCCGGAGTCCCTGGGCGATGCAGCGAGACGACTGCGTCAGAACAAAGAACAGAACTCGACCCCGGAGGCGCTGGCCAGCGATCCCGTCCGGGTGAGTGTAGGGGGAGCCAAGCCGCAGGCTGCCGCAAAACCGGTTTCGGCCCTCCAACTGTTTGCGTGGGTGGCCGGAGGAATGCCGAACGACTATCTGGTGAGGCAGATCCGGGCTGGCGGTCTTTCCTTTTACGCCGACAATGACGTAATTGAAAGGGCACAGAATGTGGGAGCTGATCCGGACCTCGTGAGCGAACTGGAAAAGGCATCGCAAACCGCCTCGCTGACAGATGCCGCGGATTCCGAGACGACCAAAGGTATAGTTCAAGCCGCCATCGCGATGAAACGAGAGGAATACCGAAACGCGCAACGCCAGATCCGAGCTTTATTGCGGGGCGACTCCAAGAATCCCGACCTGTATCTTGCGCTGGGGAACGCGTATCAGCAACTGGAGGACTGGGCCAATGCAGGAGCGGCCTACGCGCGCGCGGTGCAACTGGCGCCCGATTTTGGCTACGCCTACGGACAACTATCTTTCATGGATTACAAAGTTGGAGACGCCAACGGAGCGCAGGCAGCCGCAGAGGAGATGATCCGATTGCAGCCGGACAGTGGCGACGCGCACAAGTTTCTGGGACTCAGTATGGAAGCTGCAGGCAACTACGGCGGCGCCCTGGGTGAGTTCCATCAAGCAAAGGCGCTGGAACCGAGGAATGCCGGTGTCTACTACTACGACATGGGTCTGGTGAAGGCAGACCAGCAAGAATGGCCGACTGCGGTCGAGGCCTATGAACAGGCAATTGCGCTAGGGCCGGTTCGCTGGTATTTCTACAACAACCTCGGTATTGCGCTGGGCAAGGTAAACCGGATTGATGAGGCTGTGGCCGCCTTTGAAAAAGGCATGGAACTCGCGTCGTCCCGGCCCGAAGTGCGTCAGAGTCTTGGAGCTGTTCTGTGCAACGCCGGGCGCTACGAGCGGGCGGCGAAAGAGTTCCGGGAGCTCCTTAATCTGGCCCCTGATTGGAACATGGCGCGCCCCTGTCTCTACCGGTCTCTCATGCGGACCGGGCATCCCGACGAAGCCAAGCAAGTGATGGAGGACTACAAGAAGTATTCTCAGGATCACAATACTTGGTAGTAAACCGGAGCGGGGAACACGCTGGAGGATGAAACTCACTGTGCTAGGAACTCTAGTTGGCGAAGGATAGCCTTCTCGTCAACTATCTTGCGCACTCACGCAGTCAAGAGGCGTCAAATGCCGGGTCTCCGCGAGCGAGCGATGCAAAATCAATGGCGCGCACGACTGCATCCAACTGCTGTTCGCGCTGGGCTGTTCCTCCGGCGCACGCGGGGATCAATGGCCACGCCGCGAGAATCTGCCCGCGCATCCATCGCGGTGACGGACGGTTGGCGGGCGGCACGATCAGCAATCTGCTGGTCGCAGTTCGGGTAGGCACGGGCTGGCCGTCCAGAGGAACCGCGATCAGGTATTTGTCGCCAGGATGCGCAAAATAGGTTTCTGCATGTCCTGGTCCCCCGCGATAAAGGACCGACCCGTTCGAAAACAGCGCAATCACCAGAGCAGCATTGCTGGCAAAAGACAGGTCAAGCTGTACCTTCGCTCCGAGAACCGAGTAGCCGTCGAGTTTCTCGGGAATCTCAATGCCGCGTCGCAAAACCCGGGACCGCTGGACACAACTCATCCCTGACGCTTTCCCACTGCGAGTCGTCCAGTGAGGGATCTTCCGGATGCGGAACTCGTCACGAAAGCGCCAGTCGGCCAGCGCCAAGGTTCCGAGGGAGTGCAGTCGGTCGAGACCTGGCTGGTGTGGATCCGCTGCTTCGGTGGCCCGCGGATCGTTCCGGGCGAAGGTCATGATTCCGGCGAAAAGAAACATCAGAGAGCAAGATCAGGAATGAACGTTACAATGCGGGTATGCCAGCCACAATGCTGCACCTCAGCTTGGTGAACAGGAGTCCACAGTTTCCAGCATGTGTTTGAGCCTTCGTACCTTCTGCTCGAATTCGAATGAGGTTTTGGCTAGGTCTTCGTGAACGCTTTTCACGCGACCACTATTCGCCGGCCCAGACATTCCGAGAGAAGTGTGAATCTCGCGCGCGGCCGTCCGTTGCAAAATGGACTGTACGTTGTCCGCATCCACGCCGCCGCCCGGCATCACCACCATCCGGTCTCCGGCGACTCGGACCAGTTTCGCCAGAGTCTCGATGCCATCGGCAACTCGGGCTTCGCCTCCCGAAGTAAGGATTCGCTCCGCCCCTGTCTGGATCACTGCTTCCAGCGCGACATGCGAATCCTCGCACAGATCAAAGGCTCGATGGAAAGTTGTGGAGAGAGGATGCGCGAGATCAGCAAGCTTGCGAGTGCGTATGACATCCACTTTGCCATATTCATTGAGAAGCCCGAGCACCACTCCGTCCGCACCCAACCGCCGGGCGACGCGGATATCGCGTTCCATGATCTCGAACTCGTCGTCCGAATACACAAAGTCTCCGGCGCGAGGACGGATCATGATGTGAATGGGCAACCGAACCTGCTGACGCGTGGCCTCGATCAACTGCATGCTTGGAGTAATCCCCTCGGAAGACAAGTCGCCACAAAGTTCAATGCGATGGGCGCCGCCACGTTCCGCTGCAATGGCGTGGTCGATCGATTCCACACAGACTTCCAGAACCACGTCTTTGCGCATTCTCAGAACCCAGGCAAGAGCCGGAGGCTGCAAAGGCAGCCCCGGCTCTGGTGCGATGGAGGGGGGTGGAATTAAAAAGTATATTTCGCAGTCATTTGAATCGTGCGCGGATTCCACAAACGCCGCAACCCTGATTGTAAAGACTCGGGAAGCGGTTGGCCGCCAGGACCGGCGTCAATGGCAACCAGCGACCCGAAATTGCCCGCCTGGAGGTTGCCCTGAATGCCACCACCTCCGTTCGGACCGCCATTAATGTTGGAATGCCACAGCGAGAACACATTGAATATTTCCAGGCGATACTGGAACGTCTGCCGTTCCGTGATCCGGAAACCCTTCGAGAAGGTTACGTCGCCTCGCATGAAATATGGTTGTCGGATGCTGTTGCGGGTGACGTCGCCGTATTGATTGCCAGCCGCGGCCGCGAAGGCGGCAGGATTAAACCAGTGGAAAATGTTGCTCTTGAAATTGGCTTGCGGATAAACAGTGGGATCAAGCGCACCGAATACCGGAGCATGCGGATCGCCCACCTGGTTAGGGCGGCGAAGGTCAGCACGCACACCGTCTTCGCCATTCCCGCCCAGACCAGCAAATACGGTCTCGGGCATACCGGATGCGACTGTGTAGATTCCGCTGAATTCCCATCCCCCCAAAACCCAGTTGCCCGGTCCAAAGGACCACCTGCGACCTTTGCCAATCGGCACCTCAAAGGACCCACTGCCAACGAAACGATGGGTCTGGTCGAACGAGGCCGGTCCATAGTCGCAGGAAAAGCAATTGTTGTTTTGGAGTGTGAACGAGCCCGTCGGAAGATTGTTGATGGCCGATACGTTATCGAGCGTACGCGACCAGGTGTAATTGAGCTGGTACTGCAGGCCTCGCGTGAATCGCTGGTTCAGCCGAGCCTGTAACGAGTGATAGTTTGCACCGAACAGGTTTGCAACCGAGTACGCGTGCGAACTGATATTCGAGAAGCGGTTGCGAGCCAACGCCGGTATGAAATTGGGATCGCTGGCGCAGCTTGGATCTCCGGCAGCTTCTTGAACCGTTCGGTAACGGTCGCATGGATCGTCGATGGCCGGCATTGTCGCCGCGTTGTAGTACCAGTATCCGGGCTGGCGAATGGAGTGGCTCCCGACATATGCGACATCCAGCAGCAGGTTGGGCTTCAAAGCGTACTGCGCACCTAGCGTCCACTGCTGGTTATAGGGGCTGCGGTTCTTGAGCCAATTGATCTGTGGATATGGCACCCAATAAGGGAAGCCATTCGCGCCCGCTCCGAAGAACGAGTAATCGAGAGTAGATGGCAACCACAGCGTATCGAGAGGATTCGGAGCCGCTGGTGTTGCGCCGGTCGAGGTCGGGTAAAACGCTGAAGCTCCAATGTAGGTGCTGATGTTGTCGTAAGAAGTTAGCCCGTACCACTGATTCTGCAAATCGTAGAACAGGCCGTACCCGCCGCGCACCACAAAGCGGTCGGTGTCCAGCGGACGCCAGGAAATTCCAATGCGAGGAGCAAAGTCTTTGTGATCTGGTGCGACCAGCTTGTTATCGACACAGCAACGCGCCAAACTCGGGATGAATCCAGGCTGTTGTTGAATGGCGTCTACGGTATTCTTGTTGGCCCACAAGAAACCACCCCCGTTGGTCGGGTCGAGTTGTGCGCCGCTGTTGTTGATGTCGTGGTAGGCCGGTGGAATCTCGTACCGCAGACCAAGATTCATCGTGAGATTGGAAGTGAGACGCAAATCATCCTGGAAGAAAAAGTTCCAGTTGGTTGCGCGGACGTCGAAGCGGTCTGAGCCTCCCGGAGCAGGCCCGCTGATGCCGATGGGATTGCCCAAAAGGAAATCTGCGATCGAACTGCCAGCTCCGGGTGTGGTGTAGGAACTGTTGCCCGAAAGCGTCGGATTGATGCCGGTATAGGAACCATCAAAGTTGACCTGGCCCGTGGAACCGAACGCCGCGATCATATTGAGCATGTAGCGGCGGATGTCGGTTCCCACGGTAAACGTGTGTTTCCCGTGCACCCATTTCAGATTCTCTACGACTTGATAGTTGTTTTCTTTCTGGGTCCACCCGGAGTTGGTGTTTCCGATTGCTTGAAAGCCGTTGTAAACGATGTTGGGAACTCCAAACAGAGCCGGGTTGCCGGGAACGTTGGCGAATCCGAGCTGTGCCCCAAAGTTTGGACCGTCGGCCGCATCCGATCCGTTGCGCCACTTCATCCAGTTGTAGCCTACCCGGAACTCATTGAACATACTGGGCGTGATGGTGTGCTGCCAATTGAAGCCAAGGAGTTGATTTTTCTGGTACTTGAGTTCGCCCGTCAAAGGCATGATGCTGGGGTTGTGAAATTTCTGCTCGCCCAATATTCCGGTCACGTAAAGCCGATCCTTCGAGCCCAAGTTCTCGTCCATGCGGAATGTGTCGTTGTCGGTATCGTACGGATCGTTCAGGGTAGCGACGTAGTTTGTGCATGCACCCGACCCGTTGCCATTGGTTTGCGCGCACGCCGCCATGTTGGCGATCGGCACGTTCGGCAACGGCAGCAGGTTCATGTAACTCTTGGCCACATTGCTGAAACCACTCGCAATCTGATTGCCCGCAAAAGGCTGCCGCGTGGCTGGATCCCCCCCCGTCTCAGTGGCTGGATCATAAAGGGGAATCAGCGTGCCGCTGGCATCACGCCAGTCCGAGAAGTCACCGCTTCGTTCGGCTTGAGTTGGCACGAGCGCGCTGGAGGTACGAGCCCGGCGGCGGCGGCCCGCTTCGTAGGAGAAAAAGAAGAACGTTTTGTTTCGCCCGTCGTATAGCTTCGGAATCAGCACCGGGCCGCCAAACGTAAAACCGTATTGATTCTGTCGGAACGCGTTTTTCGCCGGTAATGGAACTCCATTAATCGCGTGTTCCCACGCGTTCATGGGGTTCTGCGGCTGGAACACGTCATTCTGGATGTAATCGTAAAGCGTACCGTGAAACTGGTTCGCGCCAGACTTGATGGCCACGTTGACCTGCGCTGATCCTTGTCCGTACTCCGCCGAGTACAAGCCGTTCTGCACTTTGAATTCTTCGATCGCGCCTGAGTTCGGAATGTTGTTGGCGGTCGAGAAGTACTGGTCGTTGTCAGAAACACCGTCCACCAAGTAGCTCACGGATTCGGTGCGAGTGCCGTTCACACTCACGGAAGTAAAGTCGTCGTTCAAACCATGTTGTGCCCAGTAGAGAGTCGAGCTGCCCTGCACCTGGGTCGCACCGGCCTGGATGCGAAGCAGGTTCGTGAAGTCGCGGCCCGCAATCGGCAGGCTATCGATAAGGCTGCCAGGAATGACTTCGCCGGAAGTTACGTTATCCGTTTGCACCATCTGGGTGTCGGTGCGCACCGTAACCGTTTCCTGCGTGGCACCCACTTGCAGCTGAAAGTTCTGGCGCAGCGTTGCGTCCACTTCCACCCGGAGTGCTCCCGCCTGCACCTTCTTGAATCCCGGCGCTTCCACAACCAGGTCGTAGCGACCTGGGATCACATTCACGAACACATAGTCGCCAACCGAACTCGTCTGGGTGGCGTTCCTCACCGCGGTCGCGAGATTGGTGATGGTCACCTTCGCACCCACCAGCGCCGCTCCCGAAGGATCGTTGATATGCCCAAGAATGGTCCCCTGCGAGTTCTGGGCAGACAGGTATCCGGCCGACAACAGCACCAGAACCACTGATAAGCCGAGGCAAACCCCGACCGCGACTAGTTGTTGAGAGCGGGAATTTGGGTTCATCTGCATTCTCCTTCGACACTGCTTCCGAGGTCCAACGGGATAAACATCTCGATCACCCGGGATGAAGCCGCACCTTAGCCGGGGGATTTTTCCTCGAGTCCGCTAAAAACCCCACGTTCCTTGCTCGACCATGGAGACCCGAACCCCAAAAAAACACCAAAAAAGGCACGCTGCCAGCCGCTATGGCGCGAACATTAACGCCTCTCTTTTTTCGTTGTCAAGCACAAACTGATCGTTTATGCACATAACGATCAATTTTATGATTTGTTTGATCGAAGTAAGTAATAATTGGTCGAGCGACTGTCCGGTCAGGGGTTTTCGTGTATCCTCCCGCTGGTCAAGCACATAACCCATGTCCGCCCGTCAGCAACACCGCTCCGAAAGGATTCTCAAGCTGCTCCTGCAGAAGGGTTCCGTCACTGTGGAGGAGCTGATCGAATCGCTGGAGGCCTCGGCCCCCAGCATCCGGCGGGACCTTACTCGTCTGGAAACCAGAGGCTTGATCAAGAGAACGCACGGGGGCGCCTCCCTGGTGCAGGAGCTGCTCTACGAGCCGTTTCGCTATGACACCGCTTTTCAAACCCGTGAGCATCGGCTGGTGAAGGAGAAAAGGCACATCGGTGTCGCTGCGGCAGAGCTGGTGGCTGAGAACGAAACGATCGGTCTGACCGCTGGGACCACAGCCACGTGGGTCGCTCGCAGTCTGCGTCACCGTAAAAACATCACGGTTGTGACAAACGGCGTCAACATCGGCATGGAGCTTTGCAATATGCCGGGACTCAAGGTTCACCTAACCGGCGGATACGTTCACTGGCCATGGTCGTTTTCACTGGTCGGCGCGGCTGCCATTAATTTCCTGGGTGAAATGTTCCTCGACAAGCTTTTTCTCAGCGTGTCGGGAATTGATGCCGACAAAGGCGCCACGACCAATGAGTCCGATGAAGCTCTCACGTTCCGCGCCATGGCAAAGCACGCCAAGCAGGTGGTTGTCGTGGCGGACTCCAGCAAACTCGGAGTAGTCACACCATCGTTGATTTGCCCGATTGAGGACGTCGATGTGCTGGTTACCGATGGCGGCGCCTCCGACCAGGCGATCTTGGGGTTCACGGAACGCGGCATCAACGTCATTCGAGCGTGAAGCGCTTCAGCCCGACGCATCGCCCGTTTCCCCGCACTCAGTGTGCGTTGAGGTTGCCGCCCACACTGAACAGCTGGAACTCCCGAATGTGCGCCTCTGAGGAGGAGGCCAGGATATTCAGACGAACCCGGGAAGCCGTGACCGGTACAAAGTTGTCGATTCGCTTGTGGCCAATCGCTCGACCCTCCACCGCCACCTTCCAGTCCGTGACATCCCAGACTTCGACTCGGAAGTGTTGGACATGCTGGCCGTCATTGAGCCATTCCATGATCATTGCGTGGTCAAACGTAACCGGCTTTGGAAACTCCACCTCTAGCACGGAGTGGTGTGACCCCACAGGCGCCGACCAGAAAGTGTCCAGATCTCCGTCCAGGGCACGGTCGGCTGCACTATGACGTGGGATGTGCTGGGCCACAAGATTCGCGCCGTACCGCTGATGGATGGCAGCACCGAACTCTCTGAGGCGCGCTACGTCCGTTTCGGGCAACAATCCTCGCCGGTCAGGCGCCAGTCCAAGCATCAACTGGCCTCCTCGACCAACACTTTTTTCGTAGGTCGAGATCAGTTCAGGTAAGGATTTCAGCGAAGACTCGTCATTGGGATGCCAGAACCAGTGCGCTTTGCGCAGCGGAGTGTCCACTTCTACCGGACGCCAACGCAAATAGCCGTGACGATCGATTACGTTCCAGTTTTCGTAAGGGATGACGCCTTGTTCGTTTCCCACCCAGCGGATGTCGCCATACTCGAATAACCCGGTGTCGGCAAAAACCAGTGTGTTCGGTTGGTAAGTGCGCAGCTCCTCAATCATGCGAGGGAAGTTGTAGACGTGCCCCGCGCTACCTGCTCCGTCCAGCCAGAATTCCACCAGGTCCCCATAGTTCTGAGCAAGTTCGTCCAGTTCCTCCGTGTAGTACTTGTCGTACGAGCCCGAATCTTCGTAACGCGGTTCGTGACGGTCCCAAGGTGAGAGGTAGACCCCGAACTTCAGTCCATGCTTTCGTGCTGCGTCGGAGACTTCCTGCACGAGGTCACCGTGACCATTCTTCCATGGGCTCGTCTTCACGCTGTAATCGGTTTGTGCTGTCGGCCACAGACAAAACCCATCGTGGTGCTTGGCGACGAGGACGACATACTTGGCGCCGGCTGCTTGGATCCCCTGCATCCATTGTTCCGCGTCAAATTGCGTGGGATTGAATACCGAGGGGTCCGCTTTGCCGTCACCCCACTCACGATCAAGAAAGGTGTTGGTGCTGAAGTGAATGATGACGCCGAACTCGAGGTCCTGCCACTCGACCTGCTGGGGTGAAGGCTTGACATCGGCGAAGTTCCCCGCTGGCGCGAATCCCGACGACCACGCGGCTAGAGCCAGCAAGGCAACCAGCTTGACTCCAGTTTCCGCGGAAGGGAGACACCACAAGCCGAAGCCCCCTCGCCGGGATTTCTTCGTCAGGGACATCCCTTGGCCCACCCGTGTTGGCAAGAACAAACGATAGCCGGCGTCCATCCAAGGAAACTAGCACTTGCTGTGAGTGCTCGATGTCCCTTTGTCCAATCGTCCAGAAGGATCCCTCGCGCAGATACATGCCCAGTCTCACGAAGATCGGGTCACCCATGCGGGCATCGCGCCGTCCTGCCGAAGCAGCATGAGGAACAGCGAGAGTCGTCGCGTCCACCGGAGGTTCATACGTCCGCACGAGCGGTCCACGTGGAGGAGGGGCAGGCCTTGTTTGAAAAGGCCATAGCTACCTTCTGCGGGCTGCTCCAGAGAAGCTCGCGACCATCGAAAAACCAAGTGCAAGGACGCGGGGCAGTTGCGAAGCTTTGGAAATCCGGACGCTTACCAGCACCCTCCGCTTTGCCACCTTTCACGCGACCAATGGATTCTACACGCCGCACTGATTTTCGTGCCCATTCGAGCGCGCCAGCGGAGTCAGCCCATATTCTCATTCCGATGTCATCCGCCGCCGATCCCAGTTCCCCAAAAAGTCTTAGCGCAAGTCGGTTGCTGCCGTCGGCGAAGGCGATGCCGATATCGTGCGAATGGACGGCCTTCTGAAATAGAGCGTCCCCTACCGCATGATTCGCATTCGCCAGCTTGGTAGTTAACAATCTGGAAAGGTTGCTATTGCTCACACCGTTCGCAATGATTCCCGAATTACGTTAGGACTCTATCGGACGAGCCTCCGATCGGGAGTTATCTGCTGCTCGTCATACTCGCCTCTTTCCGCGTACGGCTAGCCAACCACGCTGACCAGCGGAGGGAATAACCCTGCCCGTGCCGGTGCACCCGCTGACAGTGTCCCCTTGGGCAGGGGGGAGAGTGACCTTTTTCCGTTCCCGAACCTGGCCTTACGACAGGTACTTTCGACACCTGCCCAATGCGTCTTTTGGGGACCAGAATGATCGCGCGGCTACTTCATCGAACCTCGTATGAGGCGCGAAAAATGCCTCCCTGCCCTATGGTCCCCAAGGAGGATCCATGTCCCTCAAAGCCCAAGCCCTCCCCCCAGTCAAAACCCGTTCAGCTCGATTCAAAACGCTCCACGTGCTCTTCCTTCTGGCGCTCGCCGCGAACTTGATGGCACAAGCGCAGAATCGTGATCGGGAAACAGGGCCCCACCAGGGCAAGGATCAGGCGCAGGATCCGGGCCCCCGCGGCGCGCCCGCTGGTGCCGGTGGGCCAATCGCCAATCTGAGCCCTGACCAACTGCGGTTTTTCAATGATGCCGCACAGCGTTTTGTGAATCCTGAAGAGGTAAAAGACGGTTTAGGACCAACCTTTAATGGCGATTCCTGCGGTGTCTGTCATTCGCAACCCGCGATCGGCGGGACGAGTCCGAGTGCGACAGCTTTTCCGAAGATTGGACCCAATCCCCAGGTAGCGTTGGCGACCGCGAATGGTGGGACCAACAAGCTTCCCTTCTTTGTGAAGCCGGATGGTCCGGTGCGGGAGGCCCGCTTCAAGTTTATGACGAACCCCGACGGCACGGTGGACCGGAGTCAGCCCGATGGCAGCGTGCATGATCTGTTCACCATTCAGGGGCGAAACGACTCTCCCATTGGATGCACGCTCGCACAGGAGGATTTCTGGGGGGCAGCAAACCAGCACAATCTCGCCTTGCGAATCCCTACACCTACATTTGGCGACGGCCTGATCGAGATGATTGATGACGCCACGATTCTGGCGAACATGCAGGCGAATCGTGCGGCCAAGATGGCGCTCGGGATTCGCGGAAAACCCAACCGCAGCGGAAACGACGCCACCATCACGCGCTTTGGATGGAAAGCGCAAAACAAGTCGCTGCTCATGTTTACGCATGAGGCTTACAGTGTGGAAATTGGAGAAACCAATCAGATGTTCCCGCAGAAGCGCGGGTTCTTCCCGAATCCGCCACCTGCCAACTGCGTGAACAAACCGCTACCGGAAGATCAAACTAACTATCTGGCTGCCGGGAACGACACCATCGGCGTGCCCAGTGACGATGATGCCTTTGCCACCTTCATGCGATTGCTCGACCAGCCGACACCTTCCTGCACCGGCACCAATTGTTCCTCATCCATCCAGAACGGCAACAAGCTGTTTACCGTCGTGGGGTGCGCTTTGTGCCACACGCTCTCAATGACGACGGGACAATCGTCCTTCACAGTCAACGCCCCAGGATTGAGCGGTGTGCAAGCGAACCTGTTATCTGATTTGCTGCTCCACCACATGGGAGAGAGGCTGAAGGACGATATCCCGCAGGGAAATGCGGGGCCGGATGAGTTCCGAACGGCTCCCTTGTGGGGATTGGGGCAGCGCTTATTTTTTATGCACGACGGACGCGCCGGCAACTTGGTTGAGGCAATCCGCCAGCACAGGGGCGAGGGTTCGGAAGCCAACGGGGTCATCGAAAAGTTCAATGTGCTCACGCCGATGCAGCAACAGGATATCTTGAACTTCCTGCGCTCACTGTGACAGGAACCCGGGGGCTTCAGCTCTGTCCAAGTGTTCTTGGCCTGAAGTCCCCAGCCTCACCATCCTGAGGCTTAAATGGACGGTGGACATCGTTTTCCGTGAAATCTGTTCATCCGCGCAAGACCGGCACGGGTTTCTCTGCGCGCCCTGGACTTACCTCCGGGTAGAGAGACCCCAGTTGGCTTTGGGCTTTCCTTGGCTCTATCCGCCGTTTCCAGCTTCGTGCGCGTTTAGGTCCACCATGGCGCCGCTGACGTCTCCTCCCTCACAGACCCCGCCGTACAGATTTCCCGCAGCGGGTTTCTCAGGCAGGACTCCCCGTCGTAGCCCAGGAGCGCGTGCTGCGGGGTAGCGACCCCGGGTGGCGACGGAGAACGTCCATGTATCGCTCCCACGTCAGCCATCGGCCGCAAGTGCGGCGATTGAGCCACTTCCGCCAGACGCGGCGAACTCCCCGATAGAACTGGCTTAAACTCGAGAAGTTCGTCGGTCCTCCTTTCGATGATTTGCCGCCAGGAACTCCTTATCGTTATCGTTATCGTTGCAGTCGGCGTAATCGTCGGCCTGATCGTTGCATTCGGCGTCGGGCACTTGATGGGAGACTTCCTGATCGGAGTTAGCCCGGTAGATGCGCTCACGGATGCAGGCGGCTCGATTCTTTTGACGCTGGTCGCGCTCGCGGCCTGTTACGTCCCAGCACGCCGCGCCACGCGCGTCGATCCGATGGTCGCGTTGAGATAGGAATAGTCCTTCGCGCAGGTGGGCGGGCCAGCCTTCCTCAGAACAACCGAACAACCTCGCATCAACGTGCGGGGGACTTGCGGGCATGCCTGGCAATTGCGCCCGAGTGTGGCTATCCGGAAACAATCCTCTAGCCGATAGGTCCTGGGTACCGTTTTCTCGGCGATGAGCACTCCCAGCCGACTTAGGAGACAATAGGTGCATCCCCGACATGCGTGCTCGCCCATTCTTAGTCCCGGCCCTCGCCCTTCTCGTGTCGCTCGCGCATGGCGGACAAACCGCGCGCCGCTTTTCGGTCGCCGTGCTCGATGAAAACGGAGTCGCCGTCCCCGCCGCCCGCGTCACGCTCCAGCCTCCGTCGCCGTCCCAGGCTCTGGAGTGCGAGACCGAAATTTCCGGCCGCTGCGAGCTCCCGCACATTCCCGCCGGACCCTGCCAGATCCGCGTCGCGAAAGAGGGCTACTATACCGCGAACTCCTCAGTCGAACCCTGTGGTTCCTCCGAAATCGAAATTACTCTCAACCATCTGAAGGAAATCAAGGAAACGGTCGACGTCCACGAATCGCCGCCCATGATCGAGAGCTCGCAAACCGAATCCGAGGAGCGGCTCACCGGCATCGATGTCATCAACATCCCGTACCCGTCCACCCACGACTACCGCAACGTCCTCCACTACGTTCCGACGGTCGTCCTCGATCCCTACGCGCAGCCGCACGTCGCTGGCTCGCAAACCTACCAGACCATCACTGTGCTCGATGGGCTCAACGTTAGCCAGCCAGCCGACGGCCAACTTCTCCTGCATGTTTCCACCGACGCCTTCCGCTCCATTCGCGTCGAACCCAGTCGCTATTCCGCCGAATTCGGCAAAGGCTCCGGCGGCGTAATTCTGCTTGAAACCGGCATCGGCGATAACCATTACCGCTTCATCGCCACCGACTTCATTCCCTCCTGGCAGAACAAGAACGGATGGACATTCGACCAGGTCAACCCGCGCCTCACATTGTCCGGCCCTGTAGTGAAAGGAAAGATCTGGTTCTTCGACGCCCTCGATGGCGCCTACCAGAATAAGATCGTCACCGAGCTCCCCGTCGACCAAAATGAAGACGTCGTGACTCGCCTCGGCAATCTCGCCAAAGTTCAGGCCAACCTCACTTCCCGCAACATCTTCACGACCAGCTTCAACCTCAACGAATTTCACGACCAGCACGCCGGGCTCTCCCCGCAAAACCCGCCAGTTTCCACGCCCGCCGTCGATCAGCCCGCCTACCAGGTCGGCGTCAAAGACCAGCACTACTTCGCCGGAGGCTCGCTCGTTGAGGCCACCTTCGGTTTCAATCGCTACGACCTCAACCAGATCTCACGCGGCCTCGATCCCTACTTCATCTCGCCTGAGACGGCCGGCGGCAACTACTACCTCACCGCTCACACCCGAGCCGATCGTTGGCAAGTCGTCTCCAACCTCTACTTGCGTCCACGCGTTTGGCATGGCCGCCACGACTTTAATGTCGGCATCGATCTCGACCGCCTCCGCTACGACGCCAACTACGTCCGTGCTCCTATCTCCTACCTGCGCGAAGGCCAGAATCTCCCAACGACGGGCGACTGCACTACCGTCAAGAAGCCCTCGCCCTGCTCGCGCTACTCGGTCTTCCCGGGCGCCCCCGCACTCACCCAGCACAACGCCGAACTCAGCGGATACGCTCAGGATCGCTGGCTCCTCACCGAGCGCGTCTTTCTCGAAGCCGGAGTTCGCTACGACTGGGACCAGCTGGTCCGCCGCTCGCTGTTCTCGCCCCGCCTCGCCGCTACCTGGGTGCTTGACAGCCGCGGGAACACCAAACTTTCCGCCGGATTCGGAGTGTTTTACGACGCGACCGCGATCTTTCTCGTCGCCCGCCCCCGTGCCGGCACACGCATCGATCAGTTCTTCGACCAGAAAGGTTTTCCGGTCGGCGGCCCGGTTCTCTCTCTTTTTACCGCCGATCTGCATTCCTTCGAGGCGCCGCGCGTCTGGAATGAAAGCCTCGCCCTCGAACGCAAACTCCCCGCCAACATTTATCTGAAAATGGAATACATCCGGAAGCGCGGCATTCACGGATTCGTCTACGATCTCACCAGCCTGAACGGGACCTTCGCGCTCTCGAGCTCACGACAAGATCACTACGACGGGTTTCAGATCAGTGGACGCCACGCTTTTGGGAACGGCCACATGGTCGCCGCCTCCTACGTCCGCTCCCGCGCTCGCAGCAACCAGGTCCTCGACTTCAACATCGACAACCCGCAATTCAGCCCCCAACAACCCGGTCCCTACCCGTGGGACACGCCCAACCGTTTCCTCTCCTACGGCCTGCTCCCGCTCGTGAAAGGTTTCGATCTCGCCTATTCCACCGAGCTCCGCACCGGATTCCCCTTCAGCGTCGTCAACGATCAGCATCAGCTCGTCGAGCCCCCCGGCTCGCGCCGCTTCCCCATGTGGTTTACGCTGAACACCCATGTCGAAAAACGCTTCCACGCCCTCGGCTACCACTGGGCCATCCGCGGCGGTTTCAACAACGTCACTGGCCGCAAAAACTGGATCAACGTCAACAACGACATCGACTCCCCCGGCTTCCTCGCTTACAGCGTCTACAACGGCCGAGCCTTCACCGGCCGCATCCGCTTCCTCGGCCGCAAGTGAGCCTCCAGCCAAAATAAGAACCTGACCGAGCGCCTGCGCAGACCCAATCCCATGCACGCAATAGGGAACCACTCGCGGTAAGTAACGGCAATCAGGGCCGGTTCCAGTCAGATTACGGGCTATCGCTCGCGGGTGCGCACGGGGGGCACAGCTGCCGGACATTTCTGACATTTCTATGTCGGTTGACGAGAACGCTGCCAGAGAGCAGACTTGTACCGAGCAGGACCAAACGTTGCCTGCGTCACTTGTCTCTCGGAGCCGACTGTCGGCCCGAGCAGCGTGGTAATACCTCTCGAGTTCTGGCCGAAGGAGTCCAACATGAAAAAGCTAGCCTTAGGTTCTCTCGCGTTCGTCCTATTGATGTCCCTGATCGCTCTGGGTCAGAACGCACCGAAAAAGGACACCCCGAAGCAAGACAATAACAAGTCCGCGAGCCATGCAGAGACCGTGACCGGTTGCTTGCAGAAGGGCGACGAGGCGGGCGAGTTCTCCCTCACCAGTGAGGACGGGAAGACTTGGGGCCTCCGCAGCAGCAGCGTTAAGCTTGACCCGCACGTTGGCCACAAGGTGACCGTTCGCGGTCTCGTCACCCGCGAATCGAAGGCCGAAGAAAAGAAAGAAGGCCAGCTTGAGAACGCGTCCGGTAAAGAGGAGTATGGTGAGCTGCGCGTTACCAGTCTGAAGATGGTCAGCCCGACTTGCAGCAAATGACGGCAGCAAGCCATTCTTCCGGGCCAGCGCGGATGCTGGCCCGTTTTCTGACCGAATGATTGGACCTCAGACCTTCAAACCCACCTCAAAAATGGTGTGTAGCGCTTGAGCTTCTGTAGACAGGTCTCGAATCTTGCGTGGGTCGGGTCGCGGATCTTAGTTGGGTTCCGGGGAAGGGCGCATCGAAATGCGCCTTTAGCGTGTGTTTTCCGACGGGGTCTAGGGGACCGAGCCAACCGAACGGGTACCGCGAAGAGCGGGATTCTCCGCGGGCACCGCCCGAGCACTTGCCGGTCAGAGGATCGCCTTTCCCAGACCCCACATCTGGCCGCTGTGGACTCGTCGGCATTGGAGTAGAATCCAATCTTCCCCGGTATATTTCCCAGGAGGTCGAGCTCATGGAAACGCCCAAAGCGATGGATATCACCGGTGGGGAAATGACCCTCATCGGCAAGTCGGTTGTGATCAAAGGGGAAATCTCGTGCGGCGAAGACCTTTATATAGAAGGCCAGGTGGAAGGCATCATCGACCCAAAAGGAAACCGTCTGACCATCGGACCGAACGGGCGCGTTAAAGCCAACGTCAATGCCTGCGCCGTGGTCGTGCAGGGTAGGCTGGAAGGCAACATTCAAGCGAGCGACCGGGTCGACCTAAAGCAGTCGGCCGTTGTCATGGGCGACATCGCGACCCAGCGCATCTCCATTGATGAAGGTGCGTACTTCAAGGGAAGTGTCAACATCCAGAAAGAGGCGCCCAAGAAAGAGGCGCTGGGCGCGACAGCTCTTTCCTCTAAATGAGGCCTGCTGGGGTGTGGGCAACGGGTCGCGGGAGTGCGGTTGTCCACCTCCACCACGTGGCTCTTTTTGACTAGGTACGGTGCCCAGCACCTCCCTCCAGCAGGCTACTTCACGGGAACCATCAGGCGTTCATAGGGAGTCGAAGCCACACAATCCACGGGCTACCCGACTGAGGGTCGGTTCGTCTGTATGTCGTTGCCCAGTTTCGTGCCGCAGACCAGAATCGTGACCGATCCGAAGAAGGTGGCGCAGCTAATGCCGAAGTTGCGAAGCGCAAATCTAACGAAGACGCCGAGAGTGTGATGGCCGCTGCTCGGGTCCTTATCGCATCGGTTGCCGTGACCGTCGACCGAAATGGGACATGCGCGTGGGGCACCTACCGGTGGAGGCAAAACTCACTGAGAGCGATTCCCAACGCGCTCGAAAGTTCAGGCTTTCCCGAGTATTGCGATTACCCCGCAAACCAAACACCAGCTCAAACGGAACGTTTTAGCGGCCTACCGAGGTCGTTCGTCTTTTGGCGTGCTGCCCGACCAAGGAAGGCCGGATCTAACCGAAAGCATGGTACGCAGTGATGAAGTGTGGGAAGCCAGTTGACCCGGGAAGTGCGTCGAAAGTGCTCACCTGACAGGTACTGGCTCGTGCGCTTTCGACCAAGGGGATGGAGTAGCCGAAAACCCGGAAGGGCCGCGAAGCAACGCCCAACACCTAAGCATTGCGAAACAAGAAAAACACAACTCCGAACGCGAGGATCGCCAGCGACCAGAATGACGGCGACTGCAGTACGTTGACCTGCCCACCGTCGACGCCAACTAACCCCGTCGCCCCTTGTTCCTTCACGAGGGAGAATGCCTTCCAGTGCAGCCAGGTGAGAAAGCAAAAGTAGGTTATTACGGAAGCGAGCAGTCCGGCCAAAACCGGCTTTAGATATGGCACGTGTGCCTCCCACGCGCAGGGCGACAATTGGGTGCGCATAAACGAAGCGCCCCAGGCGTGCTCCAAACTCTGGGACGCTCGCCGAACGGTCCCTTCCCCCAAGTTGACCGTTCTGTTCCGGCACTACGCCCAGGATCGCGAGCCAGACGGCGTAGCGCCGTGCTTCTTTTGGCGTGGGACAGTCTAGACCTGCACCATCGGCAGTGCAATACCCAAATCGATGACCCAAATCAATGGGATGGCCCGCGTTGACGGGATCGATGGGCCACAAAGATCGATGGGCTACAAAGAGGTCACGGCCGGTCGGACAGTCTGCGGGAGCAAGTCGAAACGGCCTAGACGAACCCGGTCTGCCTTTCAGGGCGTAACCCAAGTAACCGTTTACAGGAGATGTTCAAGATTTACGACAAAGCCATGGTTTGTTTCGGGATCAGGGCTGGCGATTCGCCTGCGCTCTACCCATCCGCAGCACGACATTCACCCGTAGCGTGCCCTCGGCGGTCGTGGATGGCCTTAAAGTGGTCCACGGCGGCCATAATGACCGCCTCCTGGTGGCGCTCGGGACAACCGATTCAGGTTTGCAGGATCTCGAGCATCGCCTCCCGGTTCCACACTCAGTCAGGCCGTCCTGAGAGGTCTCGCGACCGAGCGCGTCCGGCGCCCGTTCCAGGCGATGTTGAGTGACCAGGAGACGGGCAATCGAACACACCAACAATAGAAACACCACGGGCGCTGCCAACACCAGGCGTTCTCGAGCGATTCGTGGAGACATCTCCAAGACGAGCATCGGTAAAATAAAGATAAAACAATTCGGTGTGGATCCTGTTTTCTTGGCTTCGAAGCTCGCGCTAGAGGTCTGGCGTCTCTGGCTGTTTCCGGGTGGCTGCAATCATCAGCGGAATCATCAGCGTTCCTTGCGTCAACGAAAGTGCAGCCGGGTGCGATTGACTCAAGAAGGGCCCCAGCCCACCATTTTCGAGCCCGCGGGCACTGACCTGACAGGGCCGAAGACACTCAGCTACATCGTTCCGTCGCCCTGAAGTTGTGCCACCCACTCATCTACTTTGGTTAGAGTTTTTCCAAATAGAGTTTGTCGAGACAATCGGGGCAAAGACCGTGGCTGAATTCCGCTTCTGAATGATGCCGGATATAGGTTTCCACCTGCTCCCAGTATCCCTCATCATTGCGGATCTTCTTGCATGCGGCACAAATGGGCAGGAACCCGCTCAATAGCTTGACCTTGGCCAAAGCTGCCTGCAGTTCTGTGACGAGTCGTTCACGTTCCTCGTCCGCACGCTTGCGCTCCGTGATATCCCGCCCCGCCGTCGAGGCCCCCGTGATGTTGCCGACCTCGTCTCGAATGGGCGACACGGTGAGTGAGACCTGGATGCGTTGTCCGGCCTTGGTGACACGCACCGTCTCGTAGTGTTCGATTCGCTCACCTCGTTTGATCCTCTCCATCATTTGGGGTATTTCGTCGGGCCGTTCCGGCGGAGTCAGGATGGAGACGGGCTTGCCGATCACCTGCTCGGCAGTGTAGCCATACATCCGCTCGGCCCCCTTATTCCAGTCCGTAATAGTGCCATCCACGCCCTTACCGATGATCGCGTCATCAGAGGACTCCACAATCGCAGCAAGCCGAAGCCGCGCCGCCCGTAATAGTTGCTCGCGCGCAAGCCGCTGCCGTTCGCTTTCAACTAGTTCGCGCTCCACGACCACCGCCGCCAGTGTCAGACCCGAGACGGAAAGCACTGCAAAGTACACTTGCAGCAGAGCTGCATTCACGAACCCTGTATTTTGCGCGAAAGGTCCTGAGCCTGCCGCAGTTTCCACCGTGGCGACGCCTGCAATCAGAAGATTGGCCAGGGCACATCCGGCCACGCCAAAACGGATCGCTGCCCAGATGACGAATGGAAAAACTGCGAACGCCAAGACGTGCAACTTAATGGCGAAGAACGGCCGATCACCAAAAATAGCGAAGCAAGCAATCGCCAGCAGCAGAAGCAACGCCGCGAGTTCCAGCATGCGAGCCTTGCCAACCACCCTGAACAGATTGGGAAATGCTCCCAACACAGGCGTCACGAATAACACGCCCATTGCATCGCCCAGCCAGTACATCAGCCACGCTGAACCAACAGCCGACCATGGGCGTACGTGGGTGGCGAACAGGACCGCAACTCCGATTGACGCACTCACCATGGTGCTGCCTAACCCGGCAAACACAATCAGGCCAAGCACATCGCGCAAGCGCGACAAGGAAATGCAAAAATCGCGAATTCGACGAAGGAGGAACGCTCCGGTCAATGCCGCCAACGTATTTCCACACGCTAGACCGACTGCGGCAATGTGAGGAATGGGGCTTAGAAAGTTGACGAGAAAGGAGGCCGCCGCAATTGCAGGCCAGACCCGATACCCGTAGAGCAGGACAGCAGCGAGAGCCACCCCGGATGCGGGCCAAACCGGTGAAACGTTACCGCTGGTGAAGGGTGCCGCAAGGCCAATCTTGCCCGCAACGAAGTACGCTAGGAACACGACGCCGATCCGGGCGTATTCCGCGGCGGGCTGGGAAGGATATCTTCCTTGGCTAGCAGCTGAGGCGGCGCTTCTAACCGGGATTTTCATCTGTCCCCGAACGGGTCGCAGTATACATGGAAGCATCTGACTCCTCAAGGTTTACGGTACCTGCGGTTCCCCGACCGACCGACGGACACGGGACAGACGTTGACGCCGGGTCCATGGCGCGAGGCTGGATCCCGTCAGGGCTAGGAACGCCTACAATCCGTGAAATTGTCCAGTCGCAGCACAGCAGGGGCGCATGGGTCGGAAATCGGTCGTAAAAGGAGCCAGAGGGCCCGACCGAGCCGGGCGCTGCCCGTGCGACGCGAGAGCCAGAAAAGCTCCGCGCTACCTTGTCGCCAGGTGCCGCCAGGCGCCACCAGGTCCACCAGGTGCTTGACAAGCCGTGGGACCTGGAGCACAGTTCAGTCTCTCGCCGGGGCACTAGCCACCCATCCCGCTAGGCCTCGACCCGAAGGAGGTGGTTTACGACCACCCTTTCCGAACTTTGGGCAGACGATCAACGGCAAAGACATCGCAGAGCATGCCGTGATGCTCGCGGCCATCCTCGTGATGGTCATCGGCACAGCCGCCAACCGGCTCAACACCAACAACGCCCTTCGGCAGTCGCCAGTTCGATCCAATCGAGTGGATTCTGCTGCCGCCACGTGAAACAGTTTGAAGAGGCGTGCCCTTTTGTGTACGGAAGGTGGTGTGGAGTGCCCCTTCGTGTCTCGAATGCAACGTTCGAACCATGTGACAATCGAGACTGCGGTTGCCCGGCAACGGATGAACCGCTCTGGCAGCCGCGGCGCGCCAGCGATTCGAATGGGTATCAGGCCTTCTCATAGCGGTACTGACTTGTGCGGTCGCATTCCCCACAGGAGGTCAATGTGCGAGACGTGTACGAAGTGCTGAGAGAGAAGGAAGACGCTATGGAGCGCATCCGCCGAGAAGTCGCGGCACTGCGCTCCCTGACTCCTATGCTGGCTGACAAAATGGACGCCAGATTGATCATTCCCGCGCCTCCAGCCCGCCGGGAGGTGAGGACTGAGACGATCAGCCAACCGGGAGACGCGCTTCGTACAGCAGCTCCGCTCCTCGCGGACGAGACGGACGACGTTCTCGCCAAAATGCGCGTTCAGCTAGCCGAGGCTTTGGAAAACGATGCCAAAATGGGCAGAGCGAAAAGGATCTCGCGTCAACTGAGACATATCGCGGGGCCGCTGCTGGGTGCCAATCTCGGGTAGCGTGCTCTTGGTACCGGAGCCAAGCCCCGTGTTTCCGGATACGCGCGCGGGCGTGAATCCATCGACGGAATCACGGGCGGCGAATTAAACAGCTCTAGAGGCGGTCTCCTTTAGAGCGCCTAACCCAACCCAATTTCGTAGACCGTTCTGCCCAGAAATTGCCCTGGCAGCACCAATAGGAATATGTCAGACAAGATTGTAGGGTTCCGGGGACCCGTCCTGCATACTACGCGATGCCGCCAAAATCACCAGTGCCGACCTCACCGACCGGATTGCTACGGTTGGCATGTTTCAATTGCCATGGTTCGATAGGTTCGAAAGCCCGCTTGGAATCCACGCTTTTGGTGGCGCCCGCGAGCCCTGTGGGATGATCCGCATTCCCCGATGATCCGCATTCCCAGTGATCAAGCTCCACTCCAGCGGCACGCTAAGCCCGATCCCACCTGGGCGACCAATCCGGGGCTTTGTTCCGGGCTGGCTCGAATTTTCAGGCCATTACCCGGCGATCGAGACGCGCTGGTAAGCGGCGGTTTTTTCAGCCGTCGCTTCTTTGGTCTTGGAAGGAACCAGTTTGCTTACCCGAGTGCCGCCTTCGCTGGCGATGCTCCAGAGGTACATGGCTGCGTAGGCTCGCCATGGCCGCCAAGCTTCGGCGCGACGCTCGAGCTCACGAGAGCTCGCCAGCCCAGAGGTGCGCAGAAGCCCGAGATCTCCGGACGGAAACGCATCCGGCTCCCCCAGCGCTCGCATCGCTACGTATTGTGCTGTCCATTCCCCGACCCCATGAATTTCACATAAGCGAGTCAGAAAAGCGTCCGAATCCACAATTCCCTCAAAGCTGATCTGTCCGCCGCAAACAGCCCGAGCGAAAGCCCGAATGGTCTCGGCCCGCGCCTTCGTCAGGCCGATGTTTGCAAGATTGGCATCGGCAAGAACTTCGGGTGTGGGAAAAAGATGAGTGAGGCCATTCGTTGCGGAGAGCGGCCGCCCGAAAGTTCTTACAATGCGACCTGCAAGGGCTGTCGCTCCCTTGACGGTGATCTGCTGGCCGAGAATCGCTCGCGTCGCGAGTTCGAA
>Ga0137415_10000893_pt1 | contig 29248 bp, 22 predicted proteins | sample CZODoug3_1_1_16f_FD_183082 | JGI IMG/M metagenome (GOLD analysis project Ga0137415, IMG submission 183082) | Vadose zone soil fungal communities from Angelo Coast Range Reserve, California, USA - CZODoug3_1_1_16fungal (Hybrid Assembly) | ecosystem: Environmental > Terrestrial > Soil > Vadose...
TGCGCCTGCGCCCACGACAGATCTAGCGCGCGTCTGGCGCTGTAAGGATCGTGGTACAGGTCGGCCAGCTCTATCGCCCGTTCCTTGTTCTCGGCGATGAAAGTTGTGAATGCAACATGCGCTGATGCGCCTGGCGGGATGCGAACGCGAACGCGCAGCGAAAAGATGGGATCCAGTACCGCGCCTACGGTTCCCGTCAGCTCCGCACCCTCATCGAGGGCCTCGGCGTTTCTCACTGAGCGGCCTCTCCCTACGAATTTTGCACGATCGGTTTCGCAGGTGACGCTCCCTACGATCTCCGGTCCTACTGCGACGACGTGCGCGCACCAGATTGCTGCTTCCGTCGCCGATCGGGGACGGCGCGTCGCGAGCAGTGCTGCATTGGGAGCGAGAAACTCCGTCTGCACGAAAAGATTCTGGAATGCCGGATGCGCGCGATCCGCCTCGGGAGGAGCGAGCACGACTTCGGAATAACTCGTCAGCTCGATCTCTCTGGTCTGGAGCGACCTGTTCGTAAGAATTATCCGCCGGACCTCTGCCGCATCATCTGATGCGACGGCGATCTCGGTGACGGTATCGATGTCGCCATCACGGCGGATGAAAGTGATGCGGTCGCTGGCGAACAGCACCCGGTACCACTGCGGCTCGGTTCCCGACGGCTGGTGTGCGGTCGACCAGACATGCCCGGTGCCCAGGTCCTTTACGTAACACCACTGTCCGTAGTTGTCCCGGGTGGAATCGTGGCGCCACCGCGTAACGGCCAGGTTTCCGTACCGGCTGAATCCACCACCGGCGTTGGTGATCAGCACTGTGTATGGCACATTGCCGAGAATTCCGACCACCGGCTGCGGAGTGTGCGGAGTTTCGATCTCGCGTACCGCCGGCTTTTCGGTCTCGCTCGGTACACGGGCGGCATCTGTCCCCGAGACGTCCTGCATGACCAGACGCCGCGGAATTCTCTCCTGCAGCACCAGCTCCGCCGACCGTACAAGCGGATCGGTATGGAACCGTCGGGGCCATATCTGACGGTTGAGCGCGTTGTTCAGGGCGACGATGCTCATGCCGATGTGGTGCGCCATGAACGTGCAGACGATCGTCTTTCTGGAACCGGGCGAAGGCCTCGTGTAGTCGAGCGCATCCCGGAAACCGAACGGGCCGAGTGCGCCCTCTGCTTCCAGCGTAGTGAGATTCTTGAGAGCCTGCCGGGGCTCGACGATCATCGCCAGAAGCGTGGCGTACGGTGCAATCACCAGCTCCTTGCTCAAGCCGCGCTTGAGCGCGAGATCGGGAACCCCGAAGCCGCGATATTGGTAAGTGTGCGATCTGTCACGCACTGCATACGCGGATTCCGAAACCCCCCACGGCACTCCTCGCTCTACGCCATACGCGATCTGTCGCTTGACGCATCCCTTGTGTGTCTGGTCGAGCAGCGTGAACGGAAAAGTCTGCATCACCAGCGCCGGCATCAGATACTCGAACATGCTCCCGCTCCACGAGAGCAGCGTCCTCGTTCCAGCGGCGGCCGTTAGGGATCGACCTAGCCTGAACCAGTGATCGACCGACACGTCATCCTTGGCAACCGCTATGAAGGAGGCAAGTCGCGATTCCGAAGCGAGCAGGTCGTAGTACGAGTTGTCCACCGTGTTGCTGCCGATGTGGTATCCGATCGTAAACAGCTTCCGCTTGGTGTCGTACAGAAAGCGGAAATCCATCTCGACCGCATAGGCGTGAGCGCGCTCGGCGATTGCCCGGAGTCGCTTCGCATCCTCATCGGAGCAGGACGGATCCTTCAGCATCTCGTAGCAGGCCTGCTTCAGGGCGATTAGATGCCCGGCGAAATTGCCGCTGTCTACCGTGGAGACGTAGGCTGGCTCAAGCACTCGCAGCTCGTTCAGGTCGTACCAGTTGAAGAAGTGTCCGTGGAACCTTCGCATTCTCTCCAGCGACCGGAACACTCTCTCCAGGCGATCGATCATGTCCGGCCGCGTGATGAAACCGAGATCGGCCGCGCTGACGGTGGACAGAAGCTGGAGACCGATATTCGTGGGCGACGTGCGGAGAGCCAGCACCGGCTCCGGGTCTTCCTGGTAGTTGTCCGGGGCGAGCCAGTGCGTTTCTTCGGTCACGAATTTCTCGAAGTACATCCAGTGCAGCCTCGCATACCGGAGCGATGCCTGACGCTCGGCTTCAGTGAGGTGAACCTCGCCAAGAATCGCGGGCCGGCTGAGCGCGGAAGCGATGCTCGGGCTCGCGAGCCACGCCAGCACCAGTGGAAGAGTTCCCATGATGAACAGGAACCGATCCCCGGAGCTTGCGGCCCTTCCCACAGTGACGTGAAGACCGATCGCGACGATCAGCACCAGACAGAGCGCGGTCACCGGCCACATTTTGCGCCATACCTCGAGCTGCGATCCCATCCCCATCGAGCGCTCGACCTGCGATGCGGTTTGCCACTCGAGGAAGTGGCGGTGGCTGATGAACAGCCGGTAGAGCGTCCGGAGGATCGCATCCGCCGACACGACCGCCTCATGCGGAAGGAAAACGAGAGCGAGCAGGAGCTGCTGAGCGTTCGTTACGATGTCACGGCCGACCGCGAGATAATACGCGAGCCACGACTGATCGCGTGGCGGCCGCAGCAGAGAGATAGTGAGCGAGAAGAGCCACGGGAATGCGATCACAATCATTACGATCCCGGTCCACCGGATGACCGACCCCGGCAGCAGGAACCAGCCGACGATGAGCATCGCCAGCTGCGCGATCTCGACCACGCTTCGGCGCAGGTTGTCGAAGATTTTCCATCGGGAGATTGCCGATAGCCTGTTCGCCACCGGCCCGTCCGGACCTGGAACCGTTCCCTTGAGCCAGCCTATCAGCTGCCAGTCACCGCGGATCCAGCGGTGCTTGCGACGCGTGAAGGTGAGGTAGCGCGCGGGGTAGTCGTCGTACACCTCGATGTCGGTCGCAAGTCCGGCGCGCGCGTACGTTCCTTCGATCAGATCGTGGCTGAGAAGAGTGTTCTCCGGAAATCTTCCGTGTGTAGCGTCCTCGAACGCATTGACGTCGTAGATCCCCTTTCCGGTGAAGCTCCCCTCGCCAAACAAATCCTGATAAACGTCGGACACCGCTGTGGTGTAAGGGTCGACGCCAGGATGCCCCGAGTGTATCGCGGCAAAGAAGGAGCGGTGTGCGCTCGTGAGCGACACCCCGACCCGGGGCTGGATGATTCCATAGCCCTCGATCACCCGTCCCGCGGACGGATCGTAGTGCGCGCGGTTGAGCGGGTGTGCAATGGTACCGACGAGAAGCTGCGCGGCGTCCCGCGGCAGTACGGTGTCGGAGTCCAGCGTGATTACATATCGGACGAATCCTAACCGGCTCGTATCACCGACGATCGTCGAGAAAGCATCCTTCGCTCCGCCTCGCAGGAACTTGTTGAACTGCGAAAGCTTTCCCCGCTTGCGCTCCCAGCCCATCCACACGTTCTGCCTCGGATTCCACAAGCGTGGTCGATGGAATAGAAAAAACACATCATCGCCGCCATTCCTGTATTTCGCGTTCAGGGCACGCATCCCCGACGTCGCCGCGGCCAGGACCTCCTCGTCATCCGGCCTGTGCTCCGTCGGAGAGTCGGTGAAGTCGCTGAGTATCGCGAACTGGAGGTTTGGGTCGCGGTTGGCGAGGTACTGCACCTCGATGTGCTCGAGCGCTTCTTCCACACCGCGAGCGCTGCTGATAAGAGTCGGCACCACTACCGCAGTCATGTACCCTTCGGGAATGCCGTCTTCCCGGAGCTCGAGCTTCGAAAGAAGCCGGGGCGGCATCAGCAGCGTTATGAGTTGGTTGATGACGCTGATCCCGATCTCGCTCGCTGGTATGAGAGCAGTCAGGGCGAGGATGAGCTGTATGGTTACGGGCGCGGTTTCAGCCACCTCGAGAATCACCGCCAGCGCGAGCGCGGTGAACAGCGTTATCCCACCGAAGTACAGCGTGTTCGGATGGCGCTGTGTCCAGCGATACAGCCATTCTCCCGGAGGCGGCGTATACCCGACCTTCTCCTCGAGAACTTTCCGTCCCGTCTCTACGAGGAAATAGCCGACGTGCGCGCGCCTCGCATCGGTCGGGTTGGCGAGTTTGGCCAACGCCAGGACTTCGCCCGCAATCTCTTCCTCCGGTCGCTTGACGCGCTTTGCTACGTGCTCGACGATGTGGCGGTAGTGATCGCGTGTTCCGAACGTCATCGATGCGTAGTGACCACTGGGATCCTGGCGAAGCAGTTTCTCCGTGACGCTCTGCGATTCGACGAAATCCTTCCAATCGAGCCTCGATATCGTGCGAAGGCTCGTGATGCTGTTCGCGACTGTTACCTGAGTGAGAGCCACCCGACGATTCGAGCGCGTCGCCGCTTCTTCGGCGCTCGGCCCATCTTCCGCGATCCACTGCTCGAGCCAGATGAGCGGCGTGAAGTTCGTTTGGTAAGAGCGTACCTGCTGGAGAAAACGTGCGACCCACGTCGGAGTGAAGGGAGGGTGCTCATCCACGAATGCGGCGAGTGCGATCGCCAGTGCCTGGGACGATTCCTCACTCGCTTCGCGCAGTATCGTCGCGGCTCTGTCGGCCGACTCCACTTCCTTGAGGCGGGCTGCAACCCGCAGCGCCATCCGCCGGATGTTCTCGACGAGACCGAGCCTGAGCATGGTGGGTATCGCCCACAGCTCGCCCATTCGAAGAGACGTGACGGTTTGATACTCGCGCACGAACAGCGTGATGTTGTCGAGGTCCAGGTGGCCCTCGGTGTGCGCGATCAGCTCGATCGCTACCTCGTACGCGCGCGGATATCCCGCCAGCGAGCCGGTCGAGAGCTTGGGAAGCTCCTCGTAGTAGCCCTTGGGAAGATTTGTCCGGATCTCCCGGATGTGCTCCTGAACGATGTAGAAGTTGTCCAGCAGCCAGTCGCCGGCGGGGCTGATGTCGAGTCCGCGCTCGGCCCCATGATTCAGCTCCTGATAGACGCGATCGAGAACTGCCTTCGTGTCATCGAGACGTAACAGGAGCGGGCCCGGGCCACGCTGTTTTTGGGCGGGCAGCAGATGATGCCCGCGGGCGACCGCGCGCGCGCGTTCACCAAGTCGCTCGGCACCGAGCACTTCGCCGCGGATCGGGCCAACGAGTTCTTCGCTGGCAACTCCATCGCGCGAGCGGCGAAATAAACGACTTAGAGTTGTTGCAGGGCCTTTGGGCGGGATTGCTGTTGCCACGTCACCTACTCAACGCCAAAGATGTGCCGCTCCAGAATGGAGCACATCGCAAAATATCCCCTGTTCGCTAGTCGGCGTAGTAGGCCCGAATGCAGAGCGTAACCAGGCGTTGACGGACAAGTTCGTATTGATCCGCATTTTGCGGACGCAACGACTCGGCAAGAGAGTTCCACAGTTGCTTGAAGGTAATTATGAGTTCTTCAGGCTTGATGTCATGATCGTGAGCTTCCCGTGCCACTTTCCGGAGAAGAATCGCAAGCTCCTGCGTTGGCCCGTCCGGCCTTTTGAGTTGCTCGGTGAGCGCCGTCCGCAACTCCTTGATTGTGCCTTCCGGAAGTGAGCTCACACGGCGCTGCGGCAATGGTTTTCCCGCCCTCTCACTAGACGTGTAGAGAGCTGCGGACATTTGTTCCTAGAATATCTAGGGGTTACCGGCTATACGCCAGAGAACCCATAGGTCCGCAAGTTGCCGAGTGTTCACGACTCTTCTTGGCCGACCTGAGTGCGTAACGTTCTGATTCTTGCGCGCGAAGAGGTAGTCGCTGCGCTGCTGGGTTTGATGGTGGAGCTGCATGGTCTCCAGCCGAAGTTCGTCGACGCGCTGGAATGCGTCGATGATGCGATCCGGCAACAGCGTCCTGTTGCGGTGCTGATCGACTGCGACCATCCCGACTGTACCGATGCGCTCATCGAAGCCACCAAGCGCTTGGGCGCCACCCCCATCCTCTTCAGTCCGTTCAGGGTTCAGCACGAAGTACGGGCGGTCGCTGCCCGTCACGGGGTTCGGTCGTTCACGCTCCCCACGGATCCAGGCGCTTTCGGAGAGATGTTCGACGCCTGAGCGCCGACCTTCTACTCTTTGCGCGGTCGGCTTTTCTTTCCCGACTGTGGAACAGGACCCGGATCTTCAGCGCTTTCCTTCAGACGACGCTTGTCCAGCTCGTGTAGGTGCTCATCCTCGTTGCGAAACTTCTGATCCGTGGTCATCGCATCCTTTTGGAACTTCCCGTTTGTCTTCATGCTCCCTCCCGCGGTATGCGTGCTTCAGTTGTACACGAAGCATGCCCACGTTAGGACTCGTTAGGATCTGAAGATGTGCTGGCGCATCAGCCGTTTAACGGAAGCGAACTCCTCCCATTAGACGGAAGAGAGTGGCATCTGACGGCACTGAGTAGATCTGCGCGCCGATATCGAATATCTGGCGGACAATTGTCGTTGCACCGCCAAAAACCGTCGCGCGCACGAGAGGCGACGCAAGCTCCACCTGGGTCCTGTCGACGTTGCCATTCGCATCTGTGAATCCCACCTGGAAGTGGGGATCGATTCGGTTTGCGCCGGCACCCGCATAGAATGAGATGCCCCCTGATGCGGGCGCGAATCCAGCCGAGACTTCGCCGCCGAACATCTCGGGATGGAAAGTATCTTCCGACGGAGTCGTGCCGTAACAAGGACTGGCAGGAGATGATTGCTGGAGCGACGATCTTGGGCATGTGATGGCGCCCTTCACGTTGCCGAATGTGCCGTGCACGCGGAACATCAGCGTGGTCCGGGTTGCTACAGGGCCGGCTTCGAAGTGGTACGCCTGGGATATGCCAAAGCTGAAAAGGTTAGGCGTCGCCCTGGCAATCGTGACGGGCGGCAGATACGCAGCCTCAAGCGCAAATCCGAACGGACCGCCCACTGTTATCCTCGGCCGGCCAAATACCGGCGAGAGGGAAGTGTGCTCGCTCTTCTGGGTAAAGCATGCTCCGGTTTGTTCGATCGCCGGATTCGGCTTCGGTATGTACTCGCCTTCCGCGCCGATCCGGATGCTGGCGGGTCTCATGACCTCGGGAGCAGTGGCCATCGAAAACACGATCGGCGCCGTGTAGAACGCCAGCAGTTTTCCTTCGTTGCTGTTCGTGCCGACTTTGCACTGAGCTCCCGCCTGATGCTGCAGAGCGCAGAAGGAGACCACGATGACCAGAGCTCGACGCATTATCGCTCCAATGGTAGTGAACCAGCGAGTAAGTCACTAAGGTAGGATCCGGAGAATGACCCGGCGAGAAAGCTTCGGCAAGCGCGGTTATCCGGCGCGTCAGCGTATGACTGGAACGGGCGAGCGCACGACGTAAGTCCGGTGCAGGCATTGCGAGTAGAAGGCGCGATGTTCCTGGTAAGCGCCCCACTTCTTGTTGACCGCCATCATCTCTCGATCATAGGCGAGCAGGAGTGCAGTCTTGGCCTGCGTCTGATCGTTTGAGCGGTTGGGGGCCCGCAAGGCTAGTGCATAGCCGACGTAGTACATCGCGTCGAGCTTCTGCTCCTTGCGTAAGTCAGCGATCAAAAGGCCGGCCATCCTGTGATCGAAGTGATCATGCGGATTTCGCACGATGCTCGGGTCGCTCGTGTGTACGGTGACTGCGCCTGAATCGCGCTCGATGATCGCACCAACTGTTGCCATCAAATCGGTCCAGCCCCGGTAGCTGGCACTCGCGTCGATCGCGCTTATTTCAGAGCTCGGGTTGGCCCGCAATTTCCGCAGACTCCGATAACCTGAGCGTTCGAACCCTTTCCCGTCTCGCTTCCCGTCCGGAAGACGAAAAAAATATGATTCGGTATTGCCCATGGTGCACTTTCTTATGGAATGCTTGCGGATCTCGACTGCGGTGCAGGCGGGAGCGGCGGTGACGGGAAGGGCGGCGGCAACTCGCGTTGACTGTAGAGCTGCCCGTTCACGGGTCTGCCAATAGACCGAATCTCGACCGTCATCCCCGGCGGTTATATACAGAAAAACACCATGATTCCCCGAGCGGAGCCTGTGAGTCAGGACGTCGCCCATGAACAGCTGCCAGTCGTCTTGATGAGCCACCACTACCACGACATCAATTCGCGGCGATTGATTAGTTAATAATCTAACGTCACGGCTCAAGGCGGCTGCCGTTGGGGCCATCACCAGCCAAATAAGCCCTATCCGGCGGATAAGTAATTTCACTCTGAGCTCCACGCGCGAAAGTTAGTGGGTCTCACCGTTTGAGCGGAGCTATAGAACCGAAGCGGGTGCACTCGATGAGCGCACCCGCTTCATTAGGTTCTTATTGAACCTGACGCCATTATCCAACCTTAACTGCCTGCACCTCGAGGCTGATCTTGATCTCGTTGCCCACCACGACTCCACCCGTTTCCAGAGCCTGGTTCCAGGTCAATCCAAAATCGCGACGATCGATCTTGCCGGTTGCGCTAAAGCCGACCCGCTCACCACCCCACGGATCCTTCGTCCTTCCCTCGAACTGCACATCGAGCGTTATCGGCTTCGTTACGTCCCGAATCGTCAGATCTCCCGTGAGCTTGAAGTGCTCCTTGTCACCTTCTATCCGAGTGCTTCGGAATCTGATCTCCGGATATACCTCTGAGTTGAGAAAATCAGCTGAGCGAAGATGCTGGTCGCGCTGATCCGTCCGCGTGTCGAGGCTCGCTGACTTGAGCGTCGCTTCGACGGTGGACTTCCGTGGATCCTTTTCGTCGGTGTTGATAGTGCCTGTTACATCTCCAATTCGACCTTTTACTGTCGTAATCATCAGATGCTTCGCCGAAAACTCGACCAAAGTGTGAGTGGGATCGAGTTTCCATTGTGTTTTGGTCCCCGTTGCTGGAGCCGTTGTTGCGGATGCGGTCATTTGATTCCTCGGTGATTTTTCGGTGAGCGAATACCACTAACAACTGCTAGTGGGGCTGGACTTACTATTGATAGGCTAGTATACTTTAGTAAGTAGCTTGTGTCAAGCACCCTCGTTTCCAATCTTTCTATATGGCCCGGAACGAATTACCTGCCCCTGTCTGTGCTCGTTTTCACCAGGCCGTCGAGCTCATCGGCGGACGATGGACGGGCGCCATCATACAGACCTTGCTTCAGGGAAAAACGCGCTATGTGCTGATCAAGGCCGCGATCCCCGACATCACCGATAGGATGTTGTCGGAGCGGCTGCGTTCCCTCGAGTCCGAGGAGCTCGTGACGCGCAGAGTCGTTCCGCAGAGTCCCGTTCGCGTCGAGTACGAGCTCACCGAGAAGGGCAGGTCACTCGAGAGCTCACTGCATGAGATCAGCGCGTGGGCCGAGCGCTGGATTCCGCTAGAGTCGGGCAAACCCGCAAAGAAAAATCGTAAAGCCAGCTGACGCTGCACGAAAACCGCGACAACGATCGTTCCGTCAACCTCGAGCTGTCGCTCGAGAACTGTCTCACCTCCCAATGAACCCACGCCTCCCAAAAATGCGTAAGCTCCTCTCGTCACTCCTCCTTGGTGCGACCGGCCTCGCTCTGACGCCTGCACCCGCCGATACCTCCTTGCGCGGTTTCTTTCCACAATCAGTTCAAGCCGAGCGCGATCTTGAAGCACGATTCAAGAGGATGCCAGATCCGGGTAGAATGAGAGAAGCGATGCGTCGCCTCAGCGCGCGTCCGCATCACGTTGGCTCACCATACGACAAGGACAACGCCGAATGGATTCTCGGTCAGTTCAAGTCCTATGGATGGGATGCGCACATCGAGAATTTCGACGTTCTCTTTCCAACTCCGGTGGAGCGGATAGTGGAGTTGATTTCTCCGACGACATATAAAGCCTCGCTCCAGGAGACGGCGCTCCCGGGCGACCCGACATCGAATCAACAGGCCGAACAACTCCCGTCCTACAATGCTTACTCTGTCGATGGAGACGTCACCGGTCCTCTCGTTTTCGTGAATTACGGAGTCCCCGCTGACTACGAAGTGCTCGAGCAGCGTGGAGTTTCAGTAAAGGGCGCCATCGTCATCGCCAAGTACGGCGGCTCCTGGCGCGGCATTAAGCCAAAAGTCGCCGCCGAGCATGGCGCCATCGGATGTCTCATCTACTCGGACCCGAGGGACGACGGCTATGCGGGCGGAGATGTCTTTCCCACTGGTCCAATGCGTCCGGCGCAGGGAGTGCAGCGCGGCTCAGTGGCGGACATGCCCACCTATCCCGGAGATCCGCTCACCCCGGGAGTTGGTGCGACGAAAGACGCGAAGCGTCTCTCCGTCGCTCAGGCACGGACCATTACAAAGATCCCCGTTTTGCCAATTTCCTACGGTGATGCGCAGCCCCTTCTCTCTGCCCTTGGCGGCCCTATCGCCCCGAGCGCGTGGCGTGGTGGACTACCAATCACCTATCGCCTGGGGTCCGGTCCGGCAAAAGTTCATTTGCGCGTCAAGTCCGACTGGAGTCTCAAGACACTCTATGACGTGATTGCGAAGTTGCCCGGTACGACCGAAGCGGATCAATGGATCGTCCGCGGCAATCATCACGATGCTTGGGTAAATGGCGCCGAGGATCCCATCTCTGGGCTCGTCGCGGAGCTGGAAGAGGCACGTGCTCTCGGCACTTTGTACCAGCAGGGCTGGCGGCCGAAGCGAACGATCATTTACACCGCCTGGGATGGCGAAGAACCCGGATTGCTGGGTTCGACAGAGTGGGCCGAGACACACGCCGACGAGCTCAAAGCACACGCTGTCGCCTATCTCAATAGCGACAGCAACGGCAGGGGATTTCTGGAAGTCGAGGGATCGCATTCTCTCGAGAAATTCGTGAACGGTGTTGCGCTGGATGTAGAGGATCCTGAATCCGGTACGAGCTCCTGGAAGCGGGTTCAGGCTTCGAGAATTGTCAATGGCACTCCCGAAAGTCGCCGCGACGCACGTGAGCGTGAAGATCTTCGCATCGATGCGCTCGGGTCAGGATCCGACTATTCGTCGTTCCTCGATCATTTGGGCGTTGCATCGCTCAATATCGGATTTGGCGGCGAAGACAACGGCGGCATCTATCACTCGATCTACGACGATTTCTACTGGTACACCCACTTCAGCGACACATCGTTCGTCTACGGACGCGCACTCGCGCAAGCGGGAGGAATTGCCGTGCTTCGCCTGGCGAATGCCGATCTCCTTCCATTTGCGTTCACGAATCTTGGAGAGACCGTGCAGAGCTACGTGAAGGATCTCCAATCCCTGCGCGACAGGCGCTCGGAGCAGATCGTGGAGCGTAACAAGCAGATCGAGGAAGGACTGTTCAGGTTCACGAGTGATCCGCGTGATCCGGTGACGGCTCCGAAGAGACAGGTACCGGCTCCACAACTCAATTTTGCGCCATTACTCAACGCGCTCGACTCGTTGAATCACGCGGCGGCGCGTTACGACCATGCGTACAGCCGTGCGGTGACCGAAGGCCGTGTCGCCAACGCAAAAAGCGTAAATGAACGATTGATCCAGGCCGAGCGCGCGCTGACGTCCACAGAAGGCCTCAAGAACAGGCCCTGGTACGTGCACCTCCTTTACGCGCCGGGCTTCTACACGGGTTACGGAGTGAAGACGATACCAGGAGTTCGCGAAGCGATTGAACAGGGACAGTGGCAGGACGCTGACAGAGAGATCATGCGCGCCGCGGCGGCGCTGGAGCGCGAGGCTACGCTCATAGGTGAAATTGCTGCAGCTCTGCCTGGCGCTTAGTACGTGGCCTGGTAGTTCAACCGAAAGCCGCGCGCTGGTTGCGGGATGAAATCTTTGATCACCGAGAGGTTGTCCCGGTAAACACGGTTGAAGACGTTATCGCAATGAAGGCTGATGTTGTTTACGAGGCGTTGGCGTGTGAGACGCACGCCGACGCCGAGATTGACTATGGCGTATCCGCCAGTTGGGCTATCGCCCTTGCCGAGCCGTGTTTGCCGGGCCGCGGCACGCGTTTCGATCATTCCCATGTAGATCGGGTCTTGATACGTGACACGGAGCAGGCCTCGGAGCGGAGGCGTGAAGGGAAGAGGCACGCGCTGTCTGGTATCCTGCGCATTCACGTAATCAGCGCCCGCCTTCAGCGCAAAGTTCTGGACTGGTTGGACGATAACGCTCGCGTCCAAACCAAACAAACGCGCGTTAGTGGCGCCGAACTGGCGCACAGGAAATCCCTGAATAGTGTCGCCACGCAAGAATCCATAGATGTAGCGACTGATACTGTTCACGTACGGCGACAGTTCAAAGGACGCGTTTGCGAAGCTCCCTTTGAGCGACACGTCCGCCCCCAATCCAGTTTCGGGTCCCAGCCCCGTCGTGCCAATCGTATACGTCCCGCTCGGAGCATCGAGTCCGTTCGCAAATAATTCCTGAACGGTAGGCGCGCGAAATGAGCGGGCAAGGCTCAGTGACCCTGTCAGAAACGGTGTGAGCTGTTGAATCGCCCCCAGTGAAGCTGTCAGCGCATTGGAGAGCCGTGACTCATTGATCGTCCGAAAAAACGGGTCGCTCGACTGCGGATAGGGGCGCGTTTGGATCTTGTTGTAGTCGTATCGCAGCCCGGCTTGCAGGCGAGTGTTTTCAGCCGCCGGATATTCCTCGAAGGCGTATCCCGCAAACCCGCTTGTCCGCGAGTTCGGACCGAGCGGCTCGTCACCTTCTATCGTGAGGTCTTCGACGTTCGTCCACAGACCGAAAGTGCCTTGAAGTTTCCCAAGTGGCTGATGCTGAAGCTGCACGATGCCGTTGAACGCCCGCTTATGGAAATGATTGGCTTGAGGATCGGATACTCCGCTCGCATCCTGAGTTGTTGGAAATTCGGCGTGATTGTAGTCGTTGTAGCTTCCGTTGAATCTCAGTTGTTTGGCCAATGACAGATCGGAATTGAACAGGCTGCGGAACTCGACTGTGTTCCGACGCTCCGCAATGCGCGATGTGGTCGGAGGCACGTTTACAAAATCCGGATTTGGCGGCACGCCGGGTATTCCATAATTCACTTCGAAATGCTTGCCGCCAATCCCGAATGTTCCGACGTCGCCCTGATACGCGTAGCCGAGGCCTGCTTCGCCGCTATGGTCGAAGGTCTGCGGCATCCGATCGAGATTGAACACTGTGCCCGTGCCAGGGTCGGTGTAGTTCCCCGAAGGAATCCGGATGTTGTTGGCCCTGACTCCTCCCGCCGATATACGAAAGGCCTGATTCCCATGGCTGTAGACGTTGTTGACATAGCCCGCGCCTCCGCCGCTCACGGTATTCCCTTCGACCGCGAGGATTCCTGACATTGGATGATCCGAGACGGATGGAACAATATCCGTGATGACATTGACGAGCCCGCCAATCGTGCTGGGGCCATAGAGGATTGTCGCCGGACCACGAACCACGTCGATCTGCGAAATGCTGATCGCCTCGATCGGTGTGGCATGCGCGGGATCGAAAGTCGCCAGATCGCCCGTGCGAAGGCCGTTTTCGAGAACCAGCACCTCGTTGTCGCCCAGGCCTCGCAGAATCGGGCGCGATGGCGCGGATCCGAGGCTGCGCACCGAGACACCTGGAAGATCGGAGATTTTCTCGGCGAAGCTCATCCCCGAAATGTTCGAGAGCTCCACTCGCGACTTGGACGCGGTCGACTGGTACTGATCGTCGGAAGTCCGTGCAACTGGCGACGCGGACACCACGACCTCTTTCAGCTGGATCGCCGATTCCCGGAGGTTGAACGACACGTTTGCGGCGTCGGTCGTGACTCTCACGGTGTCGGTCGCCGATGCATACCCCGTCACTCCGACGAACACTCTATAAATGCCCTTGGGGACATTCGGAAAAGTGAACTGCCCCTGTGCACCCGTGTGCTCGATCCGATCGAGCTCGAGAAGTCGCACCGTCGCGCCAACTATCGGAGTACCGCCACTCTGAACGGTTCCGGTAATCGTTTGCGCTTGGAGTGTGACCGGTAACACGAATGGCGAGACGAGTCCAATGCAGGTCGCGACCAACAAACGTCGAATCACACTCGCGTTAACTGCTCTTCCATACATTTTTCGGACTCGGCCTGAATAGTCTGCCACGAGGAGCATGAGGGCCGCCAACATCGGCGGCCCTCATGTTTTCAGTTTGTCCGAAATTTGTCTGACGCGCAGGAGTTACTGCAAGACTCAGCTGGCGACGTTCTCGCGGTCCTGAGGCTTCCTCCTTTGTTCAATACGCGAAGATGAAGTTGGCTCCCACGGTCGTCTGCTTGTCGCTGAAGCCGACCCGCTTGGCGAGAATCGGTTGGTTTGCCTTGTCATAGCGCACCTCGCCCCGCAACAGCACATGATCGGTAAGCTTGTACGCCGGCGTGAACGTTACCTCCGACAGCGTCGTCTTCGTGCCAGTCCCGAGGCGAATGCCACCGTCGTCGTGAAGTGTCTCGCCGCGCAGAGCAGCAGAGAACTTGTTCGTCAACGCGAGGGTCGCATAGCCGGCGATTCCCTTCCACTTTGCATCCGCTCCGGGAACGACTGCGCTCGTGCCGTCCTCGATCCCATAGTCGCCGTTGAGACCGAGCGTCAGCGCCTTGGTCGCCTTGAGAATGGCTACCAGGTCGAACACGTTGCGCTTTGTGTGGTTGTTGTTCGCAAGCTCCGGCCCTCCGATCCAGTTCAGCAGCACGCTCAGCGGCGCCACCGGAGTCAGCGTGAGCTGGGCAGCGATGGACTTGGAGTGGTTATTGTCGCGCATGAGGTCCCATCCGTTTACAACTCCGACCATCGCGGCAACCTGGCTCGAAAATGCGTAGCTCGCCTTGACCCCCGTGTGCGTGAAAGGAATAGCGTAGCCGAAGAGGATCGACCGGCTGTAATTGTCGTTGTAGCCGTCGTACCCCTCGATCACTTCGTAACCCAGGTGGGTGACGTACTTCCCCGCATCGAAGCGCAGGCCGGAGCCGATGGGCGCGATGTAGCTAACGAATGCCTGCTGCAGGTCGAACTGGGCGACGGTCTGGTCCTGTGTGTGCGTTATCTGCGGGATAGAGTTACCGGCGGCGATGTCCACGCGAAAGCCGGCATCGTTCGGCTTGGAAGGCGCGATCTGCACCACCAGCTCGGCGACATCGAGGTTGAAGGAGTTGTCATTGAAGTCGAACACACGCAACGTATTCACGCCAGTCGCGGGGCGGTTGGAGTTGTAGAGGTATGCGAGGGAGACGAAGGCGTTGACCGCGATCTCGTCGAACCATTTGGGGGCTGCTGCTGCGGCAGTCTTGGTGGTGGAAGCTGCACTGTCTGCCGGCGTCTTGCCGGAATCGGCCAGCGCCGGAGTCGCTGGCAGCGAAGCGGTCACCAGCGTGTTTGCCGCCTGGCCCCCAGCAGTCACCGCGGCAATTGACAGTGCGAGGGTCGCCCCAACGAGGAGAATCATCCGCGAAGGGCTGGCTCGGGACGGGACGATGGACATGCGAGCAGCTGCGGATGTTCGATGAATCATCTCGATCTCCTGGAGGTGGTAGCACGGTACAATGAAATCCGTTGGCATTCGAAAACGTTTAGCTACGGACCGGCTTCCGCAGCAGTCATCGCTAGGCGGCTGCATCATCCTTTGCGACTGTGAGAATCACGCTCTCCGAGCCGCTTATCATGTACTCGGGGTAGGCCGATGAACCGTGTTCGTGGAGGTCCAGTCCTTCGAGCTCTCCTTCGGCCGATACCCGGAGCGTACCGGTTGCCTTGACGGCGTACATCAATACCATCGCAGCGGCAAACGTGGCCGCAGTGACTGAGGCGCTCCCGATCAGTTGCGCCTTAAGCGTCCCTAACCCGCCGCCATAAAAGAGTCCCTTCACAACGGTCGTGACATCCTGGCCCGTCGGAGTTGGCGCGCCGTACTTGCCCGCCGCGAAAAGTCCGAGTGACAACGTGCCCCAGATGCCGCCCACGAGATGCACCGGAACGGCTCCGATTGGATCGTCGATGCGGAGATATTCGAGCGCATCGATCCCCCAGACAACTACGAGACCGCCTCCGACGCCGATGAAGAATGCGCCAACCGGGTCGACCCAGTAGCAGGGACAGGTGATCGCCACCAAACCGGCCAGGAATCCATTGGTTAGCAGCGCAAGATCCCACTTCTTCGTGCGTATGTACGAGTAGAACAACGCAGTCAGTCCCGCCGAGCAGGCGGCGAGCGTCGTGTTGAAGGACACCCTGCCAATGCCTTGGATGTCGAGGGCGGAGAGCGTACTGCCAGGGTTGAAGCCATACCAGCCGAACCACAGGATCAAGCCACCCGCCGCTCCGATGATGAGATCGTGCGCCGGCATTGGACCGCCACCATCCCGTTTGAACACTCGGCCCAGTCGCGGACCAAGCGCGATCGCCCCAGCCAATGAGATCGCCCCACCAATCGTGTGCACGACGGTGGACCCGGCGAAATCATGAAACGCGATAGGCCCCATCGTCGCGAGCCATCCGTCCGGACCCCATGCCCAATGTCCGATAATCGGGTAGATGAAACCGGTCACGCCGACGCTGTAGAGGAGATCACCGACAAAGCCGCAACGGCCGATCATCGCGCCGGACGTGATGGTGGAGCAGGTGTCAGCGAAGGCGAACTGGAAAACCCAGAACGCGAGCAGGGCAACGCCGGTGGTGCCATAGGTCGGCGCCAGACCCTGAAGGGCAAAGCCATGCAGGCCGATAAATCCGTTTCCGGGCTCGAACATGAAGGCGAAGCCCCAGAGCCAGAACGTGACACCGCAAATGCACGTGTCGGCGATACCCTCCACCAGGATGTTGACCGACTCCCGCGAGCGCGCGAACCCGGCTTCGAGCAATACGAAGCCGACCTGCATGCCGAACACGAGGAACGCCGCCACCAGCGTCCACACGGTGTTGATCGCGTTGACCGCCGCCATGGGATCGAGAGCGGGAGCCGGTGTTGCGGCCTGGGCTCCGAGCATCGCGGGGAGGAACCACCGTGTGATCAGCGTCAGCACGATACCGAGCCCGATGGCCTTTCCGAGGAAGAGCAGCCCGATGTGCCGCCGAATCAGGGGGTCCTGCCAGTTCGTGCGCAACCGTGCGCCGACAGTTTTCAACTTGCTCATAACGGCTCCTCCTCCACGCAAAAGGGATCGACTTCGAACCCGGGCGAGTTCGTGTTTGGGTTTTCCGACTAGTGCTAAGCTTTTCCGGCAATCTGCAATGAGTGCTTCTGGACTTCGTCGACGGTCACAGGTGTCAGCGCGGCGTTGTCTCGCTCTCCGGTCCGAATGCGGACGACGCGATCGAGCGGCTGGACGAAGATCTTTCCGTCGCCTACGACGCCGGTGCGCGCGGAGTCGACGATCGCATTTATGGTCGCCTCGACGAACGGTTCCGAGCACGCCATCTCGATCTTGATCTTTTCGTGAAATTGCAGGAGGAGCTTCGTGCCTCGCCTCACCGTCACTGTGTCACGTTCTCCACCGTGACCACTGGCGCGTGTGATGGTGATCCCGGTGACGCCGGCGCGAAACAAGGCTTCCTTGACGGCAGGGAGGCGTTCGGGACGAATGACACAGCTGATGAGTTTCATCGCTCACGCTCGACCGGATAGATGACGGCGACCGCTGCGCTCTTTATGAGCTCCTTCACAGTTCTCCTCCAAGGCTACAGTTGAGAGAGCGTCCCGCAAAAAAAAACTAAAAGCCCTCTCGTTAATCGATCGAAACGAGAGGGCTTTGGAAATCGAGCTGTAGTTCTAGCTACATGGCGGCTCTACCCGAACGTTCGATCACCGTCCCACAGCATCTGTGGGAGCGGGCGATTATTCCCGGGATTCAGAAGGGAGAAGCGACGAGCGGAAAGGTTCATGGCTGAGCTAGAAGTTGCCGAGGACAAGAGTTCAGACCCAGGCAAGGATATCGCGGCATTATTCAGATGTCAAGAGAATATTGCGAATTGGGCAAATATTTCACGACAATCTGCAAAATAGGCCCGGATCTCGTGCCTAATATGCTAATAATATTGCAAACTGGGCAAGTCTAGGGACCGACTCCGCAAATTGGAACAGGAAAAAGTCTTCAAGTGGGGGCGAGGTGTCCCGCAGGCGGGCTTGTAAAGCGAGTGCGCGGAGAGGGCGCGCGACTAAAGCGGAGCGAAGGACGTAGTTGGATACTACGGGTGCCCACTTCACTCAACACGACTTACATCGAGTGGCTAGGGACGGAATCGAACCGCCGACACGCGGATTTTCAGTCCGCTGCTCTACCAACTGAGCTACCTAGCCGAACGGGCTCTTGCCCGGATTGAACAATTAAAACCCGCCTGTCGCTCTAATCAACGGCTGGAAAAGAAACTATTTCGCTGCGGGCGCTTTCCCATGAACGGTTGTGATCACCGACTTTACGCCGCCACGAACGTTGAAGTCGCCGATGACTCGCATCCACTTCGGCTTCGAGGTCGCCACAAGATCGTCCAGAATCCGGTTGACTGCGCGCTCATAGAAGATCCCGTCGTTTCTATAGCTCCAGAGATAGAGCTTGAGACTCTTGAGCTCGATGCACTTTGCCGCCGGGATGTATGTGATGCGGATCGTCCCGAAGTCGGGCGCGCCCCCCTTCAACAACGCCAGTTCTTCCGCGTCGCTCTCGATCCCACCGAGCGGGCAAAGGGAGGTGAACTCCGAGCAATCCATGTGGATCTCGTAGTCACGGTCTGCGTATGGATTGTCGAAGGTTTCGAGAAGCTCTGGTCTCGGCATCCTCGAACGATGCACCGATCACAGACGCGGATCAATCCGCGTCGAAGCCTTCAAGCCTTGCTACTCAGAGCGGCGGGCGCATCACTCGTCGCGCAGCTTTCGCGACATCTCTTCCAGCAATCGCCTCTCGTCTCCACTCAGACTACTGATGCCTTGCTGCGAGATCTTGTCCAGCACTCGATTCACCCTCGCCGCGTATTCCTTGGGCGATTCCCGTTTTGGCACGTGCTCCAACGGTTTGCTCTCGCGCAGCACGACCGCGTTGCTGCGGGCAACTACTTCATCTACCCCGCGTGCCTGGTCGCGCATTGGTGATCGATTTCTAGGCACTGCTCTCGGCATATCCTCCGATTCCTCGGGAGCCGCGGAAACCCAGCCCTTTACGCGAGTAAGTCCTCCCAGCGAAGACAGCTTGAGGAAGATCCAGCCGAATGCCATTCCGCCAACATGTGCCGTCCAATCGATTCCGGAGCCCGGAGATAGAGCGAAGATTATGTTCATCCCGATCATCGCCGCGATCAGCCAGCGCGATTTCATCGGGATCACCCCAAAGAGGTAGACCTCTTCATCGGGCCAGCGCAGGGCATAGGCGACGAGAACACCGCTGATGGCACCCGATGCTCCGATTACAGCGGAATGCTGCGCGAATACAAGGTGCCCTATTGCTCCGCCCAGCCCACACCACAGATAGAACTGGACGAAGCTGCGGGTACCCCACACTTGCTCGAGCCTGGGACCGAACATCCAGAGCGTGAACATGTTGAACGCAAGGTGGGCAAGCCAAGCATGCACGAACATGTACGTCAGGGCCGTCCACCATGCACTCGGGAAACGCGCCGGATCGAGGGCAAGCGCCGAGTAGATGGCATCGGGCGCGAACAGCGTGAGCTGCAGGAAATAGACGCCAATGTTCAGCGCCAGCAGCCACTGAACAGCGCGCGTCATGCGCGGAGACTCCGATGCCTCGTACAGCTCGCTCATACGGACCTGCTACGAAAGGACTACATCCTAAGACACAGGGCGCGTCGAAGGGTTCCTGTGGAACTCTACTCGAGAGCGAGCTTCACTATTCGCTCGCACAGCTCCGGAAAGCTGATTCCCATCGCGGCTGCACCCTGTGGTATCAGACTGAGCTCGGTCATCCCGGGCAACGTATTCGCTTCGAGACAGTAGAACTCGCCTTCGCTCGTCAGCCTGAAATCTATGCGGGCGCATCCCCCCAGCTTGAGAGCCTTGAACGCCGCCAGCGCCTGTTGCTGGACCCTCTCGGTAGCCTCGCGCGAGAGCTTCGCCGGGAATTCCTCCGTCGCCATGCCAGGGGTGTACTTGCACTCATAGTCGTAGATCTCGTGCTTCGAGATGATCTCTCCGACCGGTAGTGCAATCTTCCCAAGAACGCCCACTGTCAGCTCGCGGCCCGGTATGAACCGTTCGATGATCACCTCGTCATCGTACTTGCTTGCTTCCTTGATGGCGGGCGCCAGATCGTCTCGCTTTTTTACCACCGAGAGCCCAACTGTGGATCCTTCCTTCGAAGGCTTTACTACCACCGGCAGTCCCAGCATTCCCTCCACTTGCTCGATCGTGGCCGGCGCCATGAGCCAGTCGGCAGTGTTCACATCCGCTGCGCGAAACAGTTTTTTCGAGAGGTCCTTATCCATCGCCAGGGCGCTGGAAAGATGTCCGCTTCCCGTGTACTTCACTCGCGCCATGTCCAGCAGCGCCTGGATCGTCCCGTCCTCCCCCTGCCCGCCGTGAAGTCCGAGGAAGACGACGTCAGCATCCTTGATCTCTTTCATCGACGTCAGATTCGGCAGAAACGTTCCTTCGGCGAACTTCGATAGCGATTCGAGGGAAGGGGGCTTCGTTCCGACCTTCCCGGTGCTCAACTCACGCTCCTCGGCTTCGCTGATTACGCCGCGCGCTGGATCGAGAGCCGTGACTTTATGGCCACGACTGCGCAGCGCCTGTACGATGCGAATCCCCGATGCCAGCGAGACGTTCCTTTCGGACGATGTCCCGCCCATGAGTACGGTGATCTTCATTACTCTGATTGTTTCCTTGTTTTCTAGCGGGACATCATGAAGTGCAGCATGTCCGACCGCGTGACGATGCCCTGCACGATCCCGTGTTCCTGCACCAGTACCGCTGGGTTCGATTTCGACAGCAGCTTGACCACGCTGTCCACCGGCTGATCCGATGCTACCATCGGGAATGGCGAATCCATTATCTCACTGACAGTAGTGTCCAGCAGTTTCGGATTCTCGAGACTCTTTTGCGAGAGCGACCAGTCGCTCACGGAACCGACGCAATTGGCCCCATCCATGACTGGGAGCTGTGACACGTCGTGCAGGCTCATGAGGCCGATTGCCTGACGGACAGTGGCGCCAGGTGCGACGCTCACTACTGTCGGCGCAGTTCCGTTCTTTCTTCCCAGTACCGTGTGTAGAGCGACCCTTGGCGCATCGAGCATCTGGTTCTCGCGCATCCACTCGTCGCTGTAAAGCTTCGACAGATACCGTTCGCCTGTGTCGCACAGGACGGTCACCACCATCGCCTTGGGATCGTCGAGCTCGCGGGCAATCTTGAGCGCGACCGAGGCAATTAGTCCGGACGATCCGCCGACAAAAAGTCCCTCCTCGCGCGTGAGTCTTCGCGCCATGGAGAATGCTTCCTTGTCGCTGACCGTGTAGTACTCGTCGATCAAACTCATATCGAGAGTGCCGGGAAGCTTGTCCTGTCCGATCCCCTCGATTTTGTAGGGCGTTCCTTCCACTTTGTTCTTCCCTTTGCTCCGCCAGTACTCCGCCAGTATCGAGCCTGCTGGGTCACCGGCAATGACCTTAACCTTCTTGTTCCGCTCCTTGAGGTAGCGACCAACGCCAGTGATGGTGCCGCCCGTTCCGGCAGCGGCGACGAAGTGCGTGATCTTCCCCTCCGTCTGCTCCCACAATTCGGGACCGGTCGTGGCGTAGTGCGCTTCGGGATTCGCGTCGTTGTAGAACTGGTCAGCCAGGATGGCGTTCGGCGTTTCCATGGCGATGCGTTTCGCCATCATCAGGTAGTTGTCCGGGTGGTCTGGAGGGACCGCTGTGGGCGTAACGATTACCTCGGCACCGAATGCCTTCAGCAGGCGAACTTTTTCCTGCGACATTTTGTCGGGCATCGTGAAGACGCACTTGTAGCCCCGTAATGCGGCAGCGATTGCCAGGCCGATGCCTGTATTGCCACTCGTGCCTTCGACGATCGTTCCACCAGGCTTGAGCCGTCCTTCTTTTTCTGCGCGCTCGATGATCGGTAATCCGATTCGGTCTTTGACTGACCCGCCGGGATTGAAGAACTCCGCCTTCGCGAAGATCGGCGTACGGATGCCTCGCGTCACGTGGTTGAGCCTTATTAGTGGCGTCCATCCAATCGTGTCGAGGACGTTGTCGTAGGGCTTACGGTTTCGCTCGTGCTTCATCTAGCGAGTGGTTTTGCGTTTCGGCGCCGCGCTGCTCGCGGCATTAGAGTCACGCTTGATGATTGAATCGCCGGAGAGTGGTGGCGCGTCCGGGTGCCTGAAGAACACCGGAAGAAGAATTGACACTGGCACCGGCTGACTCCGCGTCTTCGCCGGCTCGAACTTCAGATCGCGGGAGCCCTTCATCGCGGCGGAGTCGAGCGCGCTGAACCCTGAAGTTTCCGCGACACGTGTGGAATCAGAAACGATTGCGCCGTTGCTATCGATGTAGATGCGCAATGTGACGTTGCCTTGAACTTTCTGCGCGTACAGCGCCGGCGGATATCGGAATGGCAGCTCCTTGTTGAGCATTACCGGAGGAACGTCCGGTTGTCTGCCAACCGTTTGAAAGGACAGCCCGGATCCTTCTCCTTTCTTGCACCCTCCGAGAGCCATCAACAGTAGAAGCGCGAAATGGCTTCCTGCGAGTCTGGCCGTCATCCTCAGACTTTCCCCTCTTGCTGCTTCGCTTCATCGACAAGGTGTGCAAGGATTTCCAGAGCTTTTATGGGTGTCATGGAGTTTGGTTCCATTTTTCTCAGTTGTTGGATGACGGGATGTGTCATCAACCCGAACAGAGCCAATTGATCATCCGTATTGTCGAGCGATGCTCTCGGGGCGCGTCCTGATCGAGGCACGATCTGTTCCGCTTCCAGCAGTCTCAGAAGCTCCCTTGCCCGCTTGAGAACGCTTGAGGGGAGGCCTGCCAGTCTTCCAACCTCGATCCCGTATGAGCGGTCCGCGCCGCCGGGCTGAAGGCGGTGCAGGAAAAGAACTTCGTCGCCCACTTCACGCACCTGCACGTTATAGTTACGAACTGCTACTAAAGTATCGGCCAGTTGCGTGAGCTCGTGATAATGGGTGGCGAAGACAGTCTTGCAGCCAACTACGTCGTGAAGGTGTTCGCTCACCGACCAGGCAATCGAGATTCCGTCATACGTGGAAGTGCCTCGACCAATCTCGTCCAGCAGCACCAGGCTCCGCTTCGTGGCCGTATGGAGAATCGCGCTCGTCTCCGACATCTCCACCATGAAAGTTGACTGGCCACGAACCAGATTGTCGCTGGCACCAACACGCGTGAACAGACGATCGACGACGCCGATCTTCGCCTTTGACGCCGGTACGAAGCTGCCAGCCTGCGCCATCAGCACGATCAGCCCGATCTGACGCAGAATCGTCGACTTGCCGGCCATGTTTGGACCAGTAAGGATGATTATCCGGGCATCTTCGCTCAGAACGACGTCGTTCGGGATGAACTTTTCCCGTGGCATCATTCGCTCGACCACCGGATGGCGCCCCGCTGTGATCTCGAGTGAGAAATCATCAGTCAGCTCCGGCCGCACGTAACCCTCTCTCTGCGCGACCTCGGCCAGCGATGCGAGCACGTCGAGCTCCGCGATGATTCTTGCCGCTGATTGCAGGCGCGATATGTCGCCCGCTATCCGCGAGCGTAACGCTTCGAAAAGCTCTCGCTCGCGAGCTTCCACTCGCTCCGCGGCAGTCAGCACTCGCTCCTCGTATTCCTTGAGCGACGGCGTCACAAACCGCTCGGCTCCGGCGAGCGTCTGTCGCCGCTGGTAATCGCTCGGGACGAGATGGGAGTTGCTGTTGCTCACCTCGATGAAGTACCCGAACACTTTATTGTATCCGACCTTGAGCGAGCCTATTCCGGTGCGCGCCCGCTCCTCAGCCTGAATTCTGGCGATACCATCCTTGCCCCCATCGCGGAGCGCCCGCGACTCATCCAGAGCACTGTCTACTCCGTCGCGAATGCTGGGCTCTTCTCCGATCGCGGTGGGGGGCCTGTCGACCAGCGTACGTAGAAGCTCCTCGCAGAGATCACCACAGGTGTCCCATAGTGCAGTGTGTTTGTCGAATGCGGCCTCTCCTTTCCGTACCGCCAGCGAACGTGCTCGCTCGAGCGCCGATTCCAGCAAGGGCAGGCGCGCCATGGAATCACCAAGCGCGCGCAATTCTCGTGGAGAAACACGCCCGGCTGCGGTTTTCCCGGCCAATCGCTCCACATCGCGCACGCCATCGAGAGCTTCTCGCATCGCGCTCCGAACGAGCGTATCGCTCAGCACATCGACCGCCCCAAGCCTTGCATTGATGAGACTGCGATCGACGAGAGGGGCGAGCAGCCATTGTCGCAGTAGGCGCCCTCCCATAGGCGTGAGAGTGCGATCGAGAACCCCGAGCAGCGTACCCGATGTCTCGCCGCCTCGCATTGATTCGACGAGCTCGAGATTCCTCCTCGTCATCTCGTCGAGCGGCATGCTGCCGCCTGGTCGTTCGATCTTCGGCCGAGCGAGATGTGGCGTCCCCGCCGGCTGAAGCTCATCGAGATAGCGAAGCAGGCCACCTGCGGCGCCGACGCTGGCCCGATCAGCTGCCTCGATCCCGAACGCTTCCAGTGAGCTCACACGGAAGCGATCCACGAGTTGGTCGCGGCCAAGATCGGGGTCGAACTCCCAGCCTTCCCGCTCCGTCACCATCGGTCCTTCTTCGCCAGCCGGGCTCTTCAGCGTGTGAACGAGGTTCGAGTCTCGGGCCACGATCACCTCACGTGGACTGAATCTCGACACCGCTGATTCCAGATCAGACGCTTGCGACACCGCTAGTCTGAGCTCGCCCGTTGAGAGGTCCACCGCAGCGATCCCTACCAGGTCGCCATCCCGATTCAGGGCGCATAGATAGTTGTTTCGTGCTCCGTCGAGCAGATCGTCGGAAAAGGCGGCGCCTGGTGTGATGGTCTCCACGACTTCCCGCCTCACGATGCCCTTGGCCAGCTTTGGATCCTCAGTCTGTTCGCAGATGGAGACTCTAAATCCTTGCTGGATCAGCCGGCGAAGGTATTCACCCGCGGCCTTGACAGGAACGCCGGCGAGCGGAACCTCGCTTGCGCCTCCGTTATTCCTGGAGGTGAGCGTGAGGCCAAGTGTCCTCGAGGCGACTTCCGCATCCTCGTAGAACATCTCGTAGAACTCACCCATTCGGAAGAATAAAATTGCGTCCTGGTGCCGGGATTTTATCTCCCGGTACTGCTGCATCAGTGGAGTTGATGTCGTGCTACTCACCTTTCTGGCGCCCGTACCACGAATCCGCTCATATGCTTCGCTTTGATTTTCGCCAGTGCTTTCTCCGCGTCTCCAGCTGTCGGATACCGTCCTATCCTCACCCGGAATGGTACGCTGTCTCCGTCGACCCGTGCTGCGTAGCCTCGCTTGACGAGACTGGCTGCAAGCTTTGACGCGTCAGGTTTATGGTTATATGCCGCAACCTGGACAGAATACGTGCTGCCAGACGCCGAGGCCGTGGCAGCCTTGGGGACAATCGTGGTCTTCGGGACAATTGGGGCGGACGCCGAAGACACCTCTGTTTTCGTTGCCGGCGCTGGCAATGTCGGTAGCACCGGTGATACTGCCTTGGCCGGAACGGTGTCGACTGGCTTAACGTCCTTGGCTGCACTACCGCCCGCGGTTTTGATAGTGGAGGACGCGGTCGCCGCAACTACAGGGATCGGAGGCGGTGTCGTCGCATCTACGGTTGGCGGTTTTGCCGACGCTACCGACGCCGCAGGCGACGGACAGCGCTGACCCTGGTATTGAATCTGATTTCGCAATTCGATTTCATCCGCTGCGGCTCTTGATAGCGCGTTCGCGTTCGCGGCACAGGCGTTGGGGATGTCATTCTTCTCGAAGAGGACCCGCGCCGTCCAATAGCTCGCTCTAGCCAGGGACTTACTCCGTGGGTAGTCACGAGGGATCCGCTGCAGATGAGAGAGCGCTCCATCACGATCACCCCGCGCCAGCTCGAGCTGCGCCAGACGGAGCAAGGCATCTTCGGCCTGCGGTGCCAGCGGGTAATCCACTACGAGATGCTTGTAATCACTTTCTGCATCCGCTGCGTTCGAAGCGAGCGTCGCCCTCCAGAACAGCGCCTCGGGGTATAATCGTGCGCTGGGTTGTGTCGCGGCCAGCACGGAGTCGATCAACGCCCTCCCGGCAACGCCATTTCCATCGCTTACCAGTGCCTGAGCTCTTACAAAAACCGGGTCAGTTGGGCGCACAGTGGTCTGCGCGACTGCCATCGTAGCGGTGCAAGATGCGAATGCACCGGCAAGAATTCCCCATCTAAACATCTCACCACTCTCCTATTGGCTCACGCCGCAGCGCTTTTCTCGTCGGCTGCGCACAGGCTGAGTACTACTGTAGCCAGTAATTGTTCGTCGGAAGAGACTCTGCTCTCCTTTAGAGCGATGTCTGCCTCGAGAAGGGCATCGAGAGCATGATCGAGCGCTTCTCGGCTCCAGCGCTCCGCGGAACGCGCCCATACTGCTGTCGCCGACCCCCATGGGCGCCCCGTATAGGCACCCGTCTCTCTAAGAAGATCGAAGTATTCCTGGGAAAGGCGGGCCCTCGACACTCCCTCGTCCAGCTTTGCCCGTCCCCACGAGATTGCCAGCATTTGCGTCGTCAATGACATGACGATTGAGACGCCGGTCGTTTTCGGCTGGGCGAGAACGTGAGGGATTAGCTCGAGAGCACGCGATACGTTGCGATCGGCGACGGCGTCAAGAAGATCAGCCTGTGTTTCGCCGCGTCTTACGCCAACGACGGCAGCTACAGCGTCTTCGCCGATTACTTCATCCCTTCCCTCCACGTAGCTCGCAAGTTTATCGAGCTCCCCGGCGAGTTGGTGCAAATCGCTGCCGACTGCCGCTTGAAGTAGCTCGATCGCTGGCTCGCTTATTCGGATCCCTAGTTCCGTCGTGGCATGGTGTGCGATCCATTTTGGGATTCTGTCACCAGTCAACGGGTCAAACTGGAGTGGGGTGGTCGAAGCAGGGAGCGCCAAGTCCGCCTTCGATCCAGCAGCCTGCGTTAACAGGAGCAGCAGGTCCGGTACTGGGTGTTGGAGATGATCATCCAGCACCTTGCGCGCGTCTTTCCTGAGCGCACCGACGTCGCGAACGACGATTACTCTGCGCTCTGCCATCATCGGTGGCATCGCAAGCAGAACACTCAGTGTCTCCGCGTCGAGGTCCGCGGCTCTTCTGACATCGAGGTTGAAATCCCGGGAGCCTGGCTCCAGGGCAGCTTCGATCAGCTGTCGTACGGCGTCGTCCTTTTGGTAGTCGTCATCCCCTGATATGTAATAAGCGCCGTCGAAAGACCGGCGCTTGAGGGCATCACGTAATGTTTTGAGCGAGGATGCTGACATCCTCGAAATATACGGTAGCCTTGAGGGGCTGCCGATGGCAGCTGGAGCGTTAGCGCGTGTAGTTCGCGAGCTCGAGCTTGGAATGTGCGAATCGAGTCGGAACTTGTTCGGCGAAGAGAGCCGCGGGCCAGATTGTGAGCCCCGCAGAGACGGATGCAACTATCGCCGGCGTCGAAGTCGTAATCGGCGTAAGCTCCGGCTCGGGGAGGCTGGCAACGACGGGTGGCATCACTAGGTCGCGCGGGGAGTCTGAGTGGTAGAGAGTAGTAGCGATATATCCCAACATTGCCGCGCTCGCTAAAGTCGCTGCAATTGCTCCACGTCTCAAATTGCGCTGGGTAGTAGCGAGGAAATCCTCGCCATGGCATTCACGGAGCAGGCGGGCTTCAAGCCGCTGCGAAAACCCCGCTGATAGCTCTATCGGGGGGAGATTCCGGAAGATGAGAAGCGCACGACGAACCCTTGCATCGTGCTTCGCGCAACTCTCGCATTCGGCAATGTGCCGCTGCATGCGAACCAGCTCGATACCAGCGAGAGTATCGTCTACGAACGCGACGTGCTTATCACAAAACTCGCGACAATCCATGGAGATAGGTTGAGGGTTCGGTAACAGGTACCCACCAGCGTGGCGCCTGTTCCCGAACTGTCGGACCTAATCTACATATGGGGCAATGATTTCCGCGAACGAGTTTCTTGCCCGATTCAGGCGCGATTTTACCGTGCCGAGGTTGCAGTCAGTGATCTCTGCGATCTCCTCGTAAGATTTGCCCTCGAGCTCCCGCAGAATGAACACATTCCGATGGTGTTCGGGCAGTTTCGCAACGCTCTCCTCGACGATCTCCCTCAGGTGGCGCTTCCGGTACATGTCGTCCGGACGGGAATTGGGGTCCTCGAACTGAAGCGGACGATCTTCATCCTGGAAGTTCTTCTGAACGGTCTGGAAGAGTACCAGCGGATTGCGCGATCTGTTGCGAAGCTCGTTCTTGGCGAGGTTGGAAGCGATGGTATAGACCCAGGTTGAGAACTTCTTCGAGCGGTCAAACCGGTGCAGATGGCGGTAAACACGAATGAATACCTCCTGCACCAGGTCTTCCGCCTTCTCGCGATCCCCAATAGTACGATAGACGAAGTTGAGGAGTCGTGTCTGATAGCGGGTCACGAGTTCGGAGAAAGCACGCTCTTCCCCACCCAGGAAGGCAGTCACGACGGCTGAGTCATCCATCGCCTGCAATCGCTCCCTGACGGTTGCGCCTTCAACAGCAACCATTTGCTTACGGACGATGTCAGCCATTCTTCTCTCCTGTATGTAAGAGACTTTCACGACCACGTAGTCGTGCACATCTCTGCTGGAACCTTTTCCCTCTACCATCTAATGCAGGCGGCATGCCGGGTAGCTCCTACAACTAACCGCATGCCCAGTAAGGGCTTATGACTATGGACCTAAGCCTGAGCTTGTCCATATTCTGCCGAATCTGTCCTATTTACATGACATGTCAGCGCCTATTCCTTGATTAGACGCCAATTTGGCCACAAGGGTTAACGGCCGGCGCGAAACCCCGCGGCGAATAGCAGACCGAGCGCCGTCTTCGAGTCCTGGATCTCGCCAGCCTGGATCATCTGCAGAGCTCGCGAGAGTGGCATCGGTTGCAATTCGAGAAATTCATCAGCTTCATGCTTAGTCTCGCCAGATGTCAGTCCGGTTGCCATGAAAAGATGAATTTTCTCATCAGTGAATCCGGGAGTCGTGTACATCGTGAACAGCTCATCCACGCGTTCAG
>Ga0137415_10000894_pt1 | contig 29242 bp, 26 predicted proteins | sample CZODoug3_1_1_16f_FD_183082 | JGI IMG/M metagenome (GOLD analysis project Ga0137415, IMG submission 183082) | Vadose zone soil fungal communities from Angelo Coast Range Reserve, California, USA - CZODoug3_1_1_16fungal (Hybrid Assembly) | ecosystem: Environmental > Terrestrial > Soil > Vadose...
ACTGTGACCGACGGACCCCTGATAGAGGTCAAGGAAGTTATTGGTGGGTTCATGATTGTCGCCGCCGACAGCTTCAGCCGCGCGCTCGAGGTTGCCAAGGAGTCTCCTGGAGCCATGATGCCGGGGTCGACAATTGAAATCCGCGAGATAGCGAGCCCCTGAAAGCGCCGGGGCTGGTGGAGCATTTTTTCCGGCACGACTATGGCCGGCTCGTCTCCATGCTCGCCCGTAGAACGGGAGTGCGGCACATCGAGCTCGTGGAGGACGCAGTCCAATCCGCGCTCATGGCCGCGCTCACGTCCTGGACGGAGCAGGCCCTTCCGGATGAACCCGGCGCCTGGCTTTACAAGGTCGCCTATACCAAGCTCATTCAGGATCTGCGTGCGAAAGCCACGCGCCTGAAGATTCTGGAAAAAGCCGCCGGGGATTTGTCCGCTGGGGCCTGTGATCCTGTCAGTCCTTTCTTCGCGGACGAGATTCGCGACGACATGCTTCGGATGCTCTTTGTGTGCTGCGACGAGGCGATCCCCTGGGAATCCCGGCTGGTCCTGGCTCTCAAGACGCTGTGCGGCTTCAGCACTGGGGAGATCGCATTGCGGCTCTTCACATCTGAAGCCAATGTACACAAGCGACTGGGACGCGCGCGCGAGCGGTTGCGCCAAGCCCCGCCGGAACTCGATACGCCGCCATTGGAGACGCTTCGCAACCGTCTGCCCGGCGTGTACGGAGTCCTCTATTTGCTGTTCAATGAAGGGTATCTTTCAGCGCATGCCGAGCAGGCGATCCGGCGTGAGCTTTGCGACGAAGCCATCAGGCTGGCCACACTGTTGGCCGAGCACCCCGTGGGGGCAGTTCCGGAGAGCTTTGCCCTGCTCGCACTCATGCATTTGCACATGGCAAGGTTAGGATCCCGAACCGATTCAATGGGCGGCCTGCTGCTGCTGGAGGAGCAGGACCGATCGCTCTGGGATCGCGAGAAGATCCGGATCGGCGTGAGTTGGCTGGAGAAGTCGGCCAGTGGCGACGTGTTCTCCCGGTTCCATGCGGAGGCAGGTATCGCCGCCGAGCATTGCTTTTCACCCTCCTGCCAACAAACCCGTTGGCGGGAGATTGCCGACCTGTATTCCATGTTGGAGCGCATCGCCCCTTCACCGTTGCATACTTTGAACAGGGCGGTTGCGGTCGCCGAATGGCAAGGGCCTCGGGCCGGGCTGGCCGTGCTCGAGGGGCTTGCGCCGCCCGCGTGGCTATCCGGCTCGTATCTGTGGGATGCCGTACTGGGCGACCTGCATCGACGCGCGGGGCATTTGGAAATCGCCCGGCAACATCGGGAACGGGCGCTGTGTTCAGCTCCTACGGACGCAGTGCGCGAACTGCTGCGGCGTCGCCTGGAGTCGCTGGAGTAGCCGCGCCAAGTGGACCGGCCCCCACCCGTTATCGCTCGCGATCATCTCCATCGGGTTCGTCGACGAGCTCCTGCGTGTCAGCGGACAGCACACGCAGCGATTTCAAGAACTCAATGATGGATCCCTGGCTGCGCTCGTCGAGCGCTTGGAAGGCGAGTCGGGCGGCGAGCGCTTCGCCACTGTGGGCCACAATTGCCTCGCGCAAAGTTGTGAACTGACCGTGGTGAAAGTAAGGTCCCTGGTTGCCGGCCCCCCACAGGCGCCGTGTCAGGAAACTGGAATTTCCGCCAAAGAATGCTTTCGATGTTGCCTCCACATTCATGTTGAGTGCTTCCCGGTTGGGATCGCCCGGTCCGCTGGTGATCACGTGCAACTTGAAATCGGTGAAGGCGGCGACGGAGACGATCCCGTCCACCGGCTTCAGGTGCGGGCCGGGCAATTCATAGCCCGTCAGGTCGATCGACAACACCTGTGTGTCTGCCGCGCTGGCGTTGCCGACCGGATTGTAGGGGCTTGGCTCAGTGAAGATCCAGCCGTGCTTATCCAATGGCAGTGAAGGTATGTGACAGCCTGCGCAGCCAATGGCGGCGAATTTTGCCTCGCCGTTTGCGATTGCATTGCGGATGAATCCAAATCGGGGAATCCTGCGACCGGGGACGGGCAGCGTCGCCTGAAACAAGGTGACGGCCGTTATGTCAGCGCGATTCAGCTCGTTTATAACACCGTCCCCGTCCGGGTCGGTATACATGCCGAAGCGCTCGGTTGATTGCATTCCGTGGTGCTGATTGAACGCGTTGTTGGTGAATTGTCGCAACGAGATCACGTTTCCCGCCTGGTGAAACGGACGAATGATGAGACTCGGCGGATGCTGCGCGTCCGCCGAGCTGAGACTATCCGGCGCGAGACCCTCGACGCGCGATGTGTCCCAGGTGCCATCCGCACGGCGCCTGAGGACACCGAATGAGATTCCTTTGGAGATCAGCGCCCGGCCGCCCCCGGGCGCAACACCATTTCGAATGTCCTGCAGATCGGCCGTGATCTGGCGGGCGAGCATCTCAATATAGCCCGAGCCGAACATTCCGATGGTGTGGCGCGAATTGCCGATGGTCTGAAGTTTCGTGGGTGTTCCGCGCTCATCGCGCGTGCCGCGCGTGGGAGTCATATCTTCACTGTCAAACGTTGCGAAGTCGAATCGATTGGCCAGCACGAATACATTCGCGACGATGTCCCCGGCGCCACCGGAAACGGGCTCGTTATGGCAACCGGCACACGAGTTCGAGTCAGGACCGGAGATCCGGTTGAACGCACGCGGAAAAGTCAGCGGATCGCCCGGGTCGCTCATCGGTAACCCATTTCCCTTCGTCAAAGGCCGTCCGGCGCCTTCGGCTGAAGTCCATTTCGCCTGGAAGAGCTCCCGGCCATACTCGATCAGCCGGCGCTTCGAGATCCGGTACTCGTCGCCGTCGCGGAGCCGATGCGGTACGGCCAGCTCCTGACCGAGCTCGCCGGCATAGATCCCGGTGACGAACAGCGCAGCGGCCATCGCACACAACATAACTACCGATCTGGGATGATTCATTGTCGTATTCCGGGCCGGAATGTTTCCAACCGTCACATTGTCAGAGCGGGTGGAAGAGCCCGGCAATAGCCTCTTCGGACTACGGGCGGGCGCCGTAATGGGCCGGACCGGGCCGGAAGGGCCGGACCTGAATAGCTATTTTCCCTCGTTCATTCGCATTACATCATTCGCCGCATCTACAGCGGAGGAAGGGGCGACACGTGAAAAATTGCCGCGTCGAGCAGTGCTTTGCTGCCCTGTTCGGACTTTGCCTGCTAGCGATGCTGCCGTTGACGGTCATCGCAGGAGACGGGCACGAGAGATCCCACGCAGACATCAGATTCACTGATATCGCAACACGGCCCGATTCGGGCATCCACTACCACCGAACCCGCTCAAAAAACGACGCACTGTGGGACAAGTTGCGATCGAAACCCGTCGTCACACTCATGGACTTCGGCAGCGGGGCGCCGGTGAGATCCAGGGGGACGCCGGGCGTCGCCGTGTTGGATTATGACCGGGACGGAGACCTGGACATCTTCGTCACCAACGGACCGGGATCACCGAATTCCCTATTCTCCAGTCAACTGATGGAAACCGGTGAGTTGAAATTCGTCGACGTCGCGAAAGCGGCTGGTGTTGACTCTCCCGACCTCGACAGCACCGGCGTGTGCTATGGAGACATCGACAATGACGGGGACTACGATCTGTTCGTAGTCAGTGCCGGGGGCGGAAGCAAGCTATTCGTGAACAACGGCGACAAGACATTTTCCGATGTGAGCGTGCCGAGCCTGGTCGATGGACGTCAACCATACAGCGTAGGTTGCTCGATGGGCGACGTGAATGGCGATGGACTATTGGACATCGTCATTGCGAACACGACCCAGAGTTGGGACTATCCGGCCTCGCCGACTGTTCACAATCAGCTATTGTTGAACAAGGGAAATCACGTATTCGAGGACGTCAGCGAAGAGTCGGGTATCACGAAGCTCACCGGCTTCGCCCTCGATCAGGCCAACGCCGCGGGATTGACCTGGGGAGTCGCGATGGTCGATTACGATCAAGATGGCGACATGGACATCATCCTGGCGCAGGATCAGGCCGTTTACATTGTTGGAGGTACCGGCGGCGTGCCGGGGATGGTGCACATATTTCAAAACGATGGCACCGGTCACTTCAAGGATGTGGGCATGGAGGCGGGAACGAACATACCCGGCGCCTGGATGGGACTGGCGTTCGGAGACATCAACTCGGACGGCATCATGGACATGTTCGTGACCAACATGGGGGACTATATAAATTCGGAGTACTTCCCGTACAAGCTGGGGGATCTCGCGACGCGGTGGTTTCTGGGACAGCCCGATCACACGTTCGTCAAGGAGGAGGTATCCGGCTCAAATGCCACAGCGTTTGGGTGGGGAACGGTGATGTCCGATGTCGACAACGATGGCGATACCGACATCGTGTTCCTCGGTGGCATGGATGGTGGTCCATTGGTAGATGCTTCCAACCCTGGGCTGATTCTGATGAACGATGGCAATGGAAACATGACGCTCGACAAGCGTCCACTGCACCGCGACGCACACCGGCACAGGGATGTCCAGGGACTTGCCCAAGGCGATTTCAACAACGACGGATTCATAGATCTGGTCTCCGTGTCGGATTTCGATATACCCGATACCGTGCCGCTGCAGCGATATACGGCGCAATACGGTTCCGTTCTGGACGACACTGCATTCTTCGCCCCCACTTTCACTCAACTCGCGCCCGGACAATTCACGTGGGCGGGATATGAAATGACCGATGGATCGCTGGCTATCGACATGAACAACGCCGCCAGTCGCAACGGCTCGGTGAAGGTCGATCTGATGGGCACCGTCGGGATGGTGAAGGGAGGTCAGTCCAACCGGGATGGTGTAGGCGCCATTGTCAGGTTTACGCCGCGCCATGGAAAGACGGCGATGCATCCGGTCACAGCCGGAGACAGTTATGCATCACAGAGCGCGCTGACTGCCCACTTTGGCCTCGGCAAAGCCAAGAAGGGTACCGTTGATGTGATGTGGACGGGGGGTACCCGCAATCGTCTGTACGGCGTGCGGGAGGGCGAGACTGTCTTGATTCCGGAAATACCCTGCAGCTATACCTCGCAGTGGTCCGGTATGAACGCCTACAGGCGATGTGTGACGGGCGCCTTGCGCGAGCTCAAACGGAAAAACGCGGTGACCGACGATATGCGGCACAGACTGTACGATAGTGCGATGCGTGCCTATGTTTCCAACCTGGAAGGCACCGATTCGAGTGCCGGCGAGGGCGAAGACAAGGGTGAACAGCCATGAGCACCAGAAAGAGCATGCAGCTCCTCGGAGCGGTGTTGGGACTGGGCTGCCTGGTGACGGCGGCGCTCGCCGGCGATACCGGCGCGTCACAAAATGGTGGTCACTCAGATCGCAGGGTGAAGCACTTCCGGGCTGTCGTTGTTACGGGCGTCAATAGCGCCCTGGGAGAGCCGGTCTTCAGTTGGGGCGAGCCATTTGGTGCAGCGTTCAATTTTCCCACGATGGGTGCTTTCAACAAGGAGGGTCCGAACCCATTGCCCCTGGATGCCAGTACACCGGCGTCCGCCGTTCTTGCAAGCTATATTGATCCGGTCTTTCTCGCGCTGTTCGGAAAGCCGCCGGACTACGTGTTGAATCCCCAATGGCTGAATGTCCCCATAAGGCAAACGCCGATTAACGTCGACTTCTCCTTGGCGAAAAAGCAGCCGTTGCCCGGCGTTCGGGACGCGCAGCCGTTGGATCTCGCGCAGGCCGAACCGGCGAATGCCATTACGCTCGGTGAATGGATGAGGGGCCGGGGGAACGCTTCGATCAGTTGCGCGGGTGATGGAGCGGAAGTCCAGTTGCGGATGAGAGGCCTCATACCCAACCGCATGTATTCAGTCTGGGCAACCATGGGAGTGCCGCCGCAACCTGGCCAGCAGACACCCAATGCCTTCCCGATCCCGATCGGGGGTACGCCGAACATATTCGTGACCGACAGGGAAGGGGATGCCAGCTTCGAGCGTTGGATCAAGTTTTGCCCGCTCGATGCGCACGCGACGGATAATCCATTGCTGTTCATAGACGTCCAGTTGAATGCCAACGACCAGACCTACGGAGCCGTGATTTCACCCGGGTTCATTGACGGCAACTGGCCAGGGATCATCACGTTCAGTCATGTAGTGTTTCCGATCAACGTTCAACTGCTGAAAGACCCGGGAAATCCATGATTTGACAGCAGGGATTCGGCAGCAGTGCATCGGTCCCAAGCAAGGCCGAATGGTATGACGTCACCTATTGCAACATCATTATTCCCCATCGCACGGGTACGCTGTTACTGGCGTCCGATTATCCTCGTCGGGGCCGCCTGTATGCTGCTCGTGCTGTTCTGGTTTGGATCCCGATATCCTGCGCTATTGAAGAAAGCACATCACGTCGGGCAAACGCTACCGAGCATGGCCTTCAGTTCTCAGCTGATCCGAGTGGCACCCGAGGCACCTGTCTGGTGGCGCATCGTGGCGACGTCGATCAACTGGCTGGATGGCATGCGGGTCGGGATGACGTTCGGCATCCTGTTAGGCGCGTTGCTGCATACGGCTCTGCGTTACTATCCGATGAAAGTCGGGAAGAATCTCTACCTGAACACGGTTGCCGGCGCGGTAATCGGCGTGCCAATGGGTGTCTGCGCGAACTGCGCCGTGCCGACCGCATGTGGAGTGACCCGCGGCAACGGCCGGGTTGAGGTGGCGCTCGGGTTTCTGTTCAGTTCGCCCAACTTCAACCCTGTGGTGGTGTCGATGGCCTTTGCGGCGCTACCGCTGGCCATGGTCGTCACGAAGTACGCTATTCTGCTATTCGTGATCCTGGTCGTCGTGCCTTCGCTGATCGGCTGGCTGAATCGGAACGAGCCGAGCACGGTCTCGAGCAAGGGGCTCGATGTCGATTCCTGCACTATCGAGCTGCCACGGAATCTCGAGTGTAACGAGCGGTTCGTGCCGGTGTTCAACGAACTGACAATGGCGTTTGGAAGGAACGCATGGAACCTGCTGAAACCCACCGTTACGCTCATGGTTCTCGCGAGCGTCCTGGCCGCGACGTTATTGACGTTGGTTCCATGGGGTGCGCTGCTGTCGCAATTGACTCCCCTGAGGCTGGCGGTCGGCGCGATTGTGTCGGTCGTGATGCCGGTGCCGATCGCACTGGATGTGATGTTTGCCGCACAATTGCAGAGTCAAAGTGTGGCGTCGGGTTACGTGATGATGTTTTTCATGACGCTTGGCACCTTCAGCATCGTCCCGACCATCTACCTGTGGCGCGAGGTGTCGAAGCCACTCGCGGCGGTTCTCCTGACGTTCTTCCTTTGTGCGGGCTCGATTCTCGGGCTGTTGTTCTGAAACCAGCCTGCGCCCGGGACGATCTGCGTTGAGGATGCAAACGCCGCCGGCGGCACCTACCCGGCTGTCCGCGGCGGAATGAGCTTGTACATGACTGGCGTCACCAGCCGCGCAAGCAGCGTGGACGAGAGCAGACCCCCGATGATGACCCATGCCATGGGTGAATAAAGGGCCACGTTCTCGATGGCGAGCGGCAGCAACCCGCCAATCGCCGTTGCCGAGGTCAACAGGATGGGCAGGAAGCGGATCTCGCCCGCGCGCTCAATCGCCTCGTCGATCGGCACACCTTCCGCCCGGAGTTGGTTAGTGAAATCCACGAGCAGGATGGAATTCTTGATCTCGATGCCAATCAGGGCAATGAACCCGATGGCGGCTGTGAACGAGACCGAGTTGCCGGTGGCCAGCAGCATCATGAGGCCCCCGAATACCCCGAGCGGTACGACCGTGAGCACGATCAGGGTCGATTTGAAGTTGCCGAACTCCAGCACCAGGATCGCTAAAATGCCGAAGACCGCAACAATGATCGCCGTCCCGATACCCCCAAAGGCCTCAGCACTCGACTGCGCCTCACCGCCGAGCACGAAGCGATAGCCCCGCGGCCAGCTCATCCTGTTGAGCCGCCGTGCCACCTCGGCGGTCACTTTCCCCGTGTTGAAGCCGTCCACGACCTCGGAATTGATGCTCACCATGCGCTCGCGGTTGTATCGCGCAATCTGCGTGGGAGCCTTTTCGAATTGCAATGTCGCAAGCTGCGAGACTGGTAACACTGCCCCGCCAACCGATGGTATGCGCACTTCCTGCAGCGCATCGAGATCGGCGCGCGTCCCGATCGGAGTGCGCACCACGATGTCATATTGTTCGCCCGACTGATCCTTGAAGGTACCAGCGGGCACCCCGGCAATCGACAACCGCACAGCACGCTCGAACTCCACCGTCGGCACTCCGAGCAGGCTCGCCTTGAGCGAGTCGACCTCCAGCTTCAAATTGGTGCGCGCCACCTCGAGAGGGTTATTGACGTCACGCGTACCCGGAGTATCCGTCATGATCCGTTCCACACGTCTCGCGAGGGTATCGATAACATCCAGATCGGGCCCAATCACGCGAATGGCGATCGGCGCCGCAATGGCGGGCCCGTTGACGAATTCTTTCACGTAGATATGAGCGCTGGGATACCCCGCCAACTCCGCTCGCAATTCATCCAGGCGGCCGGGAGTGTGACGGGTGTTGTACTCCTTCAGCTGCACGAACACCTCAGCGTAGTTCAAAGAATCGGCATGGGCGACGACGTTGTAGTACACCTGCGGGTTGCCGTGCCCTAGATTTGCAAACCAGCCCTTCACCTCAGGCATGTGCCGCAGCGAGTCTTCGACGAAACGCAATGCCCGGTCGGTTTCCGCAAAGCTCGTGCCATTGGGTGCCTCGACAGTGACGAGGAACTGGGGCGTATCCGCCTTGGGAAACAAGCTGCTGCCGACCACCGGCACCAATGCCGCCGCCAACAGCAGCGATCCGCCAATCGCCACGGCCGCAGTGGCCTTCGGTCGCGCCAGGCAGAAGTGCAGGGCGGGCCTGTACGTATGGTGAATTACTCCCATGAGCCGCTGGAGCAGGGGGCTTCCGTGAGGGTTCTCACGCTTGCTGAGGATGCGGCTGGTCAGGAACGGAATGATGAATATGGCGATAAATAATGAGCCGACGACGGTCGTAATCACTGTCACCGGCAACACGCGGATGAACTTACCAGGACTGCCGGGCAACGTCATGAGCGGCAGGAAGGCGAAGATCAACGTTGCCGTACAGCCCATGACGGCAACGAAAATCTGCTTGGTTCCGGACACGGCGGCATCTGCGCGAGAGCCGCCCTCGCGCAGATGCCGCGCAATGTTTTCAGTGACGACGATCGAGTCGTCCACCAGCAGCCCGAGAGTCACGACGAACGCCGCAATTGAAATCTGGTTGAGCGAATAGTCGAGAAAGTAGAGCGAGATCAATCCAACCGACAACGACAGTGGAATCGACACCATTACGATGCTGGCGGCCCGCCATCCCAGCGGCAGCAGCGTAAGTAACACCAGCCCGATCGCGATCGTGAAGTCACGGTACAGGTGATTCAGCCGGCTGGATACATTGCGCGATTGCTCAAATCCGCGCTCGAGCTTGATGCGCTTGGGCAGATCCTCATCGAAGCGTTTTAAAGCCGTCTCGATGCGTGCGTTCACATCCAGAATGTTGAAACCCTCCTTTTGATTCGCGGTCACGAAGACGGCCCGTTTCCCGTTGAAACGCCCGATGTAACTCAGCGGCTGGTTCTGCCAGCTGACCTCCGCGACATCGCGCACCCGAGCTATCCGTCCGCCAACCGCGGCGACGACGGTGTCCCTGACCTGGTCCAGCGAGCTGTAGCTACCCGATGTCTTCAGACTGAAACTTCGTGCGCCGACATCCACTAACCCGCCGGGAACATTCGCGTTCTCGCTTTGGAGAGCCTGCGTCACCTGCGCAGGTTTGATGCCGAGCGCCGACATGCGTTTCAGGTCCACTGCGACACGCAGTTCCCGAGCAGGATAGGCCCAGGCCTCTGCCGTCCGGACGCCGTCAATCGTCTTGAGGACGTCTTTCAGTTCGCGGGCAAGGTCTTCCAGCTCCCGATAGGGCGCATCCTCAGATACGAGGGCGAGTTGCAGTATGTTGACCAGCCCAGGACTCAACTTGCGAACCTCGAGCCGTGCAATCTCAGCAGGTAACTCGGGTCGGAGCGCGTTGACCTCCCGCGTCACCTCGTCGTACTTCTTCTCGGCATCCGTCTTGGCATTGAATTCGATCGCAATACTCGCCGTGCCGTCGGTGATGACGGTTTCAATCTTGTACACATCGTCGAGCTCGGCCAGCTTATCCTCAATGGGCTTCACCACGAGCCGCTCCAGATCCTTTGGGTCGGCGCCCGGATTCACGGCGGTGATGATGAAACCCGGAAACTTCAGATTCGGATCCTCCTCGCGTGGCACGGCCGTGAAGGCAAACCAGCCCAGCACCACGAGGCACAGAAAGACGACCAGCGTGAATTGATAGCGTCTGATGGGGAATTCGAGCAGCGTCATGGCGTTTCAACCTCGATCCGCTCCTGGTCCTCCAGGTACAGTGCGCCGTCGGTCACGATGCGCTCGCCAGGCTGCAGGCCCGATGTGAGCGCCACGCCGGTTGACTCGATGAAAGCGACGCGAACCCCGCGACGTTCCGCTCGGTCTCCATTGACGACAAACACGCTGGCCCGATCGTGATCGCCTCCAACAACCGCGCTGATCGGCACATACGTCAGAGCGGCTTTACGCGCCGACGCCGGATAGACACGCAGCTTCGCAATCAGGCCGCTCGCCAATGGGACGGGTGTCGAGCCGAAGCGCACTTCTACCGGGAACATGCCACTCTTCTCATCGGCGGCGTTGGCTATCTGAGTAATCGTCCCTTTGATCGCCCGACCCGGGTATGCATCCATGCGGATCTCGGCGGGGTCGCCAAGTTTCAACTGTACAATCTCCCGGTCGGACAGCGCCGCGCGAACCACGTAGCCACGGTTACGGGCTCCAATCACCACCACGGCTTGGCCCGCGGGAACGAGCTCCCGCTCCTGCGAGAGCTTCCGCAACACCACCCCATCCTGCGAGGCGGCGATCACCGAAAACTTCCGATTGAATTCAACACCCCGTAATTGGGCCTTTTGCAGCGAGGCCTGCGTACGCAAGTCCTGGAGTTGCTCGAGGCTGATAACCTGATCGGCGTAGAGTCGCTCGCCGCGATCGAGATCCCGCTGAGCCTTCTCGGCGAGCGCGCGCGCCTGTGCAACCTGCGCGTCGATCTCCGTCAACTCGATTTCGGCAAGCCGCTCGCCCCGGCGCACCGCCTGACCTTCCTCCACGTAGATCTTCTTGATTACACCGGCGACCTTGAACGACAGGCGCATCTTAACTTTGGTCGCGACGATGCCGTTGGTTGTAATAGCAGGCATCGCTGGCCCCGTGGTCGCGGCTTGTACTCTTACTGGCGTCGCCCTGTGAGCCGCCGGTTGGGCGTGCGAGGAGCACGCCGTTGCGGTGATCGCCAATCCCGCCACCCAGGCCGCCATGATTACGCGGATGCCCGAGCCGCCGGCGCCGATCTCATACTGTCGCCCGTCGGGAATTCCCATGTCATTTCCCTGGATCAAACGGCAACGTCCCCGCCGCCGTCGCGTAGTCGAGTTCCGCCTCTCGCGCCAGTAAATCGAATCGCGTCACATTCAAATTCAACTCAGCGCTCGTGAGCGTGCTGCGCGAGTCGATGAACTCAACCTGGTTGATCACACCCTCGTCCCGCTTGCGGTCTGCAATGCGAAATGCAGCACGTGCGGCCTCGGCGCGCGCTCCTGCAGTCGTCAGCGAATCCGCCGTGGTGTTCAGCTCATCCAGCGCCTGCTGCACTTCGAGTTGAATTTGCTGTTCGATCTCATCACGTTGTGTAGCCGCCCGGCGCGCCGCCGCCCGCGCGCTGCTTGCCTGTGCCCGAGTCGCCCCGCCGTCGAAGAACCGCCACTGCAGCAACAGGGACACCGTCCCGAAGTTGCTCCCATGCCCGAAGTCATACGTTTCATCCTGAATTCCAGCATCGATCCCCAGCGACAGCGAGGGTTTCAGATCGGCGCGGGCGATTTGAATCTGCGATTCCGCGGCGGTGACGGTCCGATCCAACTGCACAATCTCCGGTCGACTCTCCAGAGCAGCGGTTCGCAATGCAGTCAGGTCATGTGCCGTGTGGCCAACCTGCCTGTCAATATCCGCAACCTCGAGCGGTTCATCCAAAGGGCGATTCAGCAGGAAGTTCACGAAGCTACGCGCCTGGGACTGCCCGTTTTGCGTTTCCCGCAACTGTTGCATTACAGCAAGTTGCTCTGCACGGGCGCGAAGTACCTGGTCCTGCGTGACCTTGCCGTTGCGAAACAATGATTCGGTGACGCGCAGGTTCTCATTCAGCAGAGCAATGCTCGCCTCGACGATCCCAACAGTCCGTCGAGCCTTCAACCAGTCGAGATAGGCTACCGTGACATCGCGCTTGAGACGTCGTGCAACAGCGATGCGATTGAATTGCGAGGCCTCCAATTGCGCGCGTTGCGCCCGCACGGCTGCTGGGATTGCTGGTGCATACAAAGGCTGCCGCACCGTGAAACGCGTGTCTTGTTCGCGTTTTCGCTGAAACAAGATCGTTTGGTCCGGAACGGACCCGAACTCGGCAGGTCTTCCCTGCGCCGCCAGCAATTGATTCAACGTGCTGTAAATCGGACTGACGAGGGTGCCGACAGGAATGTTGATTTCGCGTCCCCCCTGCGCCCGCGTGTAGCGCGCCTGAAGCGCAATCGTCGGCAGAAAGTGCGCCCGGGCCGCATCCAGCGCGGCCATGTTCCGCTCCACCTCGAGCGATTCCGACTGCAGTGAGAGATTCGACCGTAGCGCCTCACGTACATACTCATCAATGACCTGGGCCACTGGCTGCACATCAGCGCTGTCCGCATCGGGGGTAACTGCTGCGCCCACGCTTGACGCCGCTGCCACCACCCATGCCATCGCGATCCAAATTGCCGCGACGCCCCTTGCTATCCCTCGGGTTGTTTTCATGTGTTTAGTGGTTAGACGCTTGTCAAACCTCGGGCAAAAAAAATCCGCCTCAGCCTGGATTCATCAAAGACCGCGTCATCATCGACATCGCCTGTTCCAGCAACTGGCGTGGTTGCAGTCCATCGTGCGCAAGCATCGTCGCCTTCGCCGACGACAGCTGGAGAATTCCGTGCGTGAATCCCCACAGACAAACAGTCACAGCCTTCGGATCTCCCGCGTCGGGGCGTATGGATCCATCTCGCATCCCAAGCTCCAATGCTTCCTGCATCACCTGACGGACGGCCGTACCCCCGGCGATGCATGCCTCTTCGTTAGGCTGCAGATTGGATGTGTCGGGTGAGCTGAACTCGCATCGCGCCATCACATCGAAATACACAGGCTGCTCGCGGGAATACGCGACATAAGCGTGTCCGATGGCAACCAACTGATCGAGCCCGCGCGGATGCTTCGCGACGGCGTCGGCAAAGTACTGCCGCAACGTCACCACGGCCCGCTCGCCGATTCCAAACATCAAATCCGTCTTGTCTTTGAAGTAGACGTAAACCAGGGCGCGCGACAGGCGGGCCTTGCGCGCAACCTGATCCATCGTCATGGCATCCCACTCGAATCGGGCCGTCACCGCCTCCGCGGCGTCCAGAATTTCGCCGCGACGGCGCTCCTTCTCTTCGAGTCGACGCTCGGCGATGTAACTCATGATCGGAACCTAGCTCTGCATTGACGCCATGTCAATAACTAAATGATCGTATAAACCCGGCCACTGCAAAGCTTTTGACGGCATCCACGGCGCGGTCGTGCGGAGTTATCTAAAGGAGCCCGAACCGCCGCGCGAGTGCCCAGCAACATGGGAGGGTCAGCAGCAGGGACGCGGTCACGACCGCCGTCGCCGTAAGGCGCGCAGACCTGCGCTCGAGTCCGTGACCGGTGTCCAGCACGAGGTGTCGTATACCGGCAAACAAATGGTAGAGAAAACTCCATGTCCATGCGACGTAGAAGACGCAGAACCAGGCAGAAGTGAGTGTTGCCTGCGCACGTGAGTAGCTTTGGGGGCCCGATGCGACCGCCATGAGAAAATACGTCAACACAAGCAGTCCCAGGCTTAGGAGCACACCGGACACGCGGTGCAGTATCGATGGGTTAAGAAAGGTGTAACGCCAGCGGTATATCCCTAAGAATGGAGATATTGGCGCGCTTCCTTTTAACCCGTTCGACATTGCTCAACCGCGCCTCGCGCTCTCAGGCACTGCACAGGATTGCCCAGGACACACTAATTTTCCGAATAATCTTACCATCATGCATCGGTGGCGGTGACCCTTTGCATCGGCGGCCGCCGCCGTCGTTTGCGTAGTGTGGCCGCGAGCGCGGCAAGCTTTGCGAGTTGCTCGCGCAACACGCCTTACGTTTGGTTTGGTGTGTCGGGGCACGAACCCAATACCCCGGTTAATTCCTCAAACCCATCTGGTCGCATACTTCGCCGATCCGCCTTGCGTTGGTGATTGGAGAAACATATAGTCAGGTAGCTATGGAACGCGCCGCAACCTTGGATCGAACCTTTCGCGCCTTGGCGGACGGCACCCGTCGTTCAATGATTCATGTCCTTGCGCGGGGTGAGGCTCGTAGCGCCAGCGAGCTCGGCCGACACTTCCGTTCCGCACAGCCCACAATTTCGAATCACCTCAAAGTGCTGGAACAGGCCGGGCTCGTTGAACGCACGATTGAAGGGCGCATACACCGGTTTCGGCTGCGCCAGCGGCCGCTGCAAGAGGCGGTCGGCTGGATCACCAGGCACCAGGCGTTCTGGAACGGGGCCGTCGATCAGCTCGATCGGCTGTTGCCGGAAATCACAAGCAATGATCGAGGATGACACCGCCGTCGAGGTGCGCCGACGTTTCAGGGTCACCCCGGAGAAGGTATTTGCCGCATTCGCCGAGGCGCATTGGCTGGGACGCTGGCTCTCACCGTCCCCGGATATCACGCTCACCTTGCTGAAGTTTGATTTCCACGAGGGCGGTGAATACCGCTTCGCGTACCACGTTCCAGGGGGACGGATCATGACAGTCCGCGGCACTTATAGCTCAATCGAGCCGCCCTCGAAGATCGTGTTCTCATGGGTCATTGAGCCGCCCGATGAGCATGCGGGCCTCGAATCCGAAGTCACCGTGACGATCACGCCGGACGGCGAGGTCACGGAGCTCCTCATCCGCCATGAGAAGCTCACGCGCCCTGGTTCCGGAGTGCGCCACGCCGAGGGATGGCGGGGCGCGCTTGATCAACTGGCGGCGCTGTTGGAACCGTCAGGGCGTTTACGTGTTGACTGACCAGCAGCTTGCCGAAAGTGTGCGCACCGCGCTTGTGGGCGCTGGCGCGGTCCGTGAAGTGAAGATGTTTGGTGGCATCGGCTTCATGCTGAACGGCAACTTGGTTGTTGCGGCGTCCAAGCGCGGCCTGCTGGCACGTGTTGGCAGGGAACGCCAGGGTGATGCGCTTGCGCGAGCGGGAGCTCGCCCCATGGTGATGCGAGGCCGGACGATGGACGGGTACATATACGTCGATCCGCCGGCTCTGACCGGTCGCACGGTGCAGGCATGGATTCGGCTCGCCGTCGATTTTGTGCGGAGCCTCCCAGCCAAGAAGCCTGGCGCGAAGCGGTCTCGAGCGAAAGGAAAACGCAAATGATCAAACGTTTTAGCCTTGGCGTTCTGGCGTATCTCGTGCCGACGTTTGCGCTCGGCTTCGTTTGGCATCTCATCCTGTTCCAGCGCTACTACGATGAGCTCGAGATCTACCGAAAGGACATCATCATTCCCTTCGGCTTTCTGTCGATGCTCATCCAGGCGATCATCTTTGCCTGGATCTATGAAAAGGCATTCGCCCGGCGTAGCGGCACAGTACTGTCGCGCACCCTCGCGTACGCCGCGCTCGGTGCTGTTTTGTCCTGGAGCTTCACGACGCTTGCCGTCGCCGCCAAGAACGTCATGACTTCGGTTCCCAATTATCTAGCCATCGAGACAGCATTCACCGTTATACAGTGGGTGATGGTCGGCCCCCTGACCACGTTAGTCCTTGCAGGCACGGATCGTAAGGTGCCAGCTGTCACCTGAAGGTCTTCAAAGCGGCGACAAAATTCCGCGGGATCGGATGACAACCTGGACTATGACCTGACGCTCCAGTCTGGAGTGACCGCTGGCATGGGAAAACGCGAACTCGATGGAGTACGCAAGCTCGCCCTCGCACTGCCCGAGGTGGTCGAACGGCTGAGCCACGGGGCTCCGTGCTTCTTTATTCAGGGCAAGCGACCGCTTTGTTACTACCACGACGACCATCGCGGTGACGGCCGGGTGTCGCTGTGGTTTCCCGTGCGATCTGGCGCTCAAGAGGAAATGGCGGACACCGACCCGGAACGATTCTTCAAGCCACCGACCAGTTCTGCGGGTCACTTCAAGGACTGGTTGGGCGTGTTTTTGGACACGTCGACAGTTGATTGGAGCGAGATAGCCGCCCTTCTCGAAGAGGCCTTTCGCACTGTGGCGCCCCAAAAGCTCATTGACAAACTCGACAAGAGATGACTCCTTCGGTGGAGCGCCGAACGCCATGTGGACTCACGCGGCACTTTTCACACAGTCAGGAGCTGCGCATGTCGAGATCCAACAATTTCCCGCCATCTTGCCGCAAGCACAGTAACCGGGTTCGCGCAGAAAAAACCAGAGCCTGATATCGCAACTTGACTCGGGACCACGGTCCAGGGTTTACGCTCACTATGACGAGCGAAAAGGGGCATTCCATGGTTGAACCTGGCAGAACCTACCTCCCTGCGGCCGGACACGATTGGTCGCTGCCGTTGTATGACCCGTTGGTGAAAATGCTGGGCGGGGATGCGGCCCGAGCGATGCTCCTTGATCAGGCGGCCGTTCGCTCAGGTTATCGCGTGCTCGACATTGGCTGCGGCACGGGCAGCCTGGTCGTACTAATCAAGCGCCGGAATCCAGATGTCGAGGTCGTGGGACTGGACCCGGACCCGAGGACCCTCGCGCGCGCGCGCCGCAAGGCTCGGCGCGCTGCGCTCTCGATCCAGCTCCATCAAGGGTTTTCAGATGAGTTGCCCTACCCGGAAGATACCTTCGATCGAGTGTTCTCGTCTTTCATGCTTCACCATCTGAACGCTGCCGAGAAGGAATCCACGCTGCGCGAGGTGCGTCGCGTCTTGAAGCCTGGTGGAAGATTTCACCTGCTTGATTTCGCAACGCCGGATTCAATCCCCGTTGGCCGGCTCACCCGCTTTCTGCACTCGAGTCATCGCCTGAAAGACAACGCCGACGCGCGCATTCTCGGTCTCCTACGCCAGACCGGTCTATCCGACCCGAGGCGGGTCGCCGATCGGGCTCTGCTCATTGGGCACATCGCTTACTATCAAGCGTCGGTGCCGAACTCTAAGCCCTAACGCTGTGCGACTCGATTGAAGCATGGCGACCCAGGCCCGCCGCCGGCTGGAGAAACTGATTCGATCGAGGGTATACGTTATTCGCCATTCGCCGTGGAGGCACAGAGCATGATCATCGGGCTGGCGTTCCACGTCCTGGCGGCAGTCATATGGGTCGGCGGTATGTTCTTCGCGTACGCTGTGCTGCGGCCCGGCGTCGGCCCGCTCGAGCCTGCCATCCGCCTGCCGCTCTGGCATCGCGTCTTCTCGCGCTTCTTTTTCTGGGTCTGGCTCAGCATCGTGGCCCTTCTCGTCAGCGGCTTCGCGATGGTATTCCTGGGCTTCGGCGGGTTTGCGACTGTTGGTGCCTATATCCGCGCGATGATGGCGCTGGGCATTGTCATGATCGTGATCTACACCTATCTCTATTTCGCACCTTGGCAGCGCTTTCGACGTGCTGTGTTGACGACCGACTGGTCCGCAGCCGAAAAGAGCATCAGACAGATCCGCTTGTTGGTTGGCTCCAATCTCGTCTTCGGTCTGGTAACCGTGGTGATCGGTGCAAGCGGACGCTACTACGGCTAGGCGAGCACCCGGTGCGGGATGCGCAGGGTTGGTGCGGCGATGACTACAACAATGTCTGGCTCAAGGCGGAATGTGAGCGTGCTGCTGGGCGTTTTGCAGCGCTGATCGGGTACACCCCGACTTCCAGTCAGCAGTTTGTACCTGACGCTCCGGCGGAACCTTGAATGCGCTGGCAGCGTATAACCGGATAACGACCGGACGGCGGACGCGCAACCAAATCGGCGCAGCATGCATTCGGCCAGGCTCCCTGGACTCCTGGATTGCGGCGCGGGTCACCTCGACCACTGGCGAGCCGCCGAAGTAGTACAACCCTGCTGTGAACAATCCGGCAAGCGAGAGCAGCGAAAGCACCACTCGCACAGTGGGGGACGCTCCGTACTGAAACGTGAAGTTGGATGGTCGACACCAGATCGTTGCGCACTGCAAAGCTGCCGTGCCTCGGTTCGCGTCCACATATCCTATTGCAGGTTATCGCCGCTTACATCGGTCACTGACTGAGCCCGTCATCTTCAGCGGTTTCTCCTCGATCGATTGCTCGAGTCTCTCTCGCGGGCAGCAACGAGGGTGCCGACCTCTTTCTCCAGTTGGAGAATGAAAGAGCTGAGAGCGTGCCTCGATACGTCCGTGTTCCTGCAGTAACGAGTCTGTTCCGCAATTCTTTCCTTGGTGCTTTGCGGCAGCAAGTCATTTAAAGCCTGCTGGAATTCAAGATCGTCGTCGAAAATCGCCTCGACCAGCCGCTCATCATCGTGGATCAATACCGCTCGAAGCGGGCACAATTGAATGGCTTCCAGAAGGCCCTGGTCGAAGCTTGTCACTACCGGAACACCAAATGTGTTTCCCTTGTACTCGGTCGTGAGCGTTTCGCACCACCTGAATATAAAGAGATCCCATGCGAGAGCTCGGACTCGCTTAATGGTTCCCTCTCGCGGATGCCGTAGTTTCGGCTCGCTGAAAATGGACAGCCTGTTGTCCTTTGAAAGGAAACCACGCAACGCCTTCCAACCGAAGTAGAGCTCTTTCAACGGGAAGAAGCCGAACGAATCAAGTGTGGCGGTGACGAGCCGAGACAGCCCGACTTCCAGTGTGCTACCCGTCCAACATTCAATCAACGTACGCAACAGGATGCAGTAGACGACGTCTCGCCGGATCAACTTATCCCAGGGGCCGGGGCTCTTAAACCAGGTTTGCCACTGCTGCTCGGCCAGTGGAAGAAATTTGTCCAACTCCGCTGGTTTCCCGCGCGCAGCCCGGAATGACGCCGGCGCTTCGGTGAAGAATAGTGCGGCGGCCAGTTCCCGATAGGGCCAGGGAATGTTCCCGTCGCTGACTTGGCGCAGATTTTCCAGCGAGGCGAATCTATAGTCCAGACTCCGTCCCGCTCGCTCTTCAATGAAGTCAAGTGTATCTTCGAACTGCTCCCGCCGTTGGAAATCTTCTCCTGTCACATAGCTTCGCAGATCAGACATGAAGTTATTGTCGAGTACGACCGGCGTCAGAAGCCGTACCTGACATCGTTCCTGTAGCATCTCCTCCTCAATTTGATCCGAGAATGCGAGAAAGCCACGGCCGCAGAACATGTTTGCCAATGGTATCGCCGCTGGACCGGCCGAAAACATCTCTTGGAGTGCAATGCCATCGTGATCCGAAGCGAACAGGAGCCGGCAGCCCGAAAAGGCCGCTCGATCACCGGCAATGATGGCAGCGAGCGATGCCTGCCGATCGCGGCCAATGATTGCCGCCTTTGCGCGACGTAGTCTGTTTGCCGCGTCGAGCCGTGAAGCCGCGTTCGCCGACATGGGTGCCTCACCCGAAGAGTAATTGAGTGACTTCTACCTGATCATGGATCCCAATGAGAAGGGGAATCCAGGCAAGCGCAAGCGGCCGCTGCCACGTGTCGTTCCGCCGTAAGCCGACCGCGTCATCTTCGCTGGAAAGGTACGAACCGCTGCGCGTGACGCGATACACCCCGATACGCGAATTGTGCGTAGTAGTGTGGATCAACTCGTGGCCGGGTCGTCAACCGCCCGACTTAGTTCCGACATTCGCGCATGAACCTCATGCAACCCCCTCCCCTGAAAGGGTCCAAAGTGTTGGAAGCGATCCGGCCACGGAAAAACTGTGTTCAGAATACACGCGGCATCATCTCCGCGCTTACATACCATCAGCCTCTCCGCCGTTTTGAATCCCTTCCGCAGTACCTGAAAGGACGGTAACCTTTGCAGAAGTTTGGTGTCATAGTTGACACTATTCCGCAGGAACGTGCATGTGAGCTCGAACAGACTGCGTGGCCCGTCCTTTGGCTCATCGCTATCCAGCCACTCCACCACGTTGCGCTCCAGCACAAACGAAGGAATTCGCTGCCGATAGAGTAAATTCCAATATTTCATGAGCACTATCAGCCCGGTCGCCAGCGTCTGCTCCCATTCGCTCAGCACGTTGAAATCGACGGCGAAGGGCTCAGTGGCTACTAGCACATCCACAGATTTCCTTCCGTCTTTTCCAATCCCCCTCACCGTGTTTCCGCCGTAGCGCTTCCACAGCTTCGGATGAATCCTGCCCCACTCGCTGTCACGGGTATACATGATGTACGCGTTCTTCTTCCAGTCATCGCGACTTCGGCCCACGCTAAGCTCGAAGCGGATGCCGTCGAAGTCGAAGTTGATCCATGGGTGTAGTACGGTTAGGTTGGAGAGGCTGCCGGTCAATTCCAGCGCATCGCGAAGTTCTTTGATCATCAACTCCTCCGCCTCCTGGAATGCCGCCTTTGGAAATCGAGCCTGAGCCGCGTCCAGATTCGTGCAAATGAGACAGTCCAGGTCGACGGCGGGATCCACTTGTCGGGATAGAGCAGTGCCTCGCATCATCGAGCCGAAAGGCCTGAGCTGCCGGATGTAAGGGAGGAGTCGCTTCAAGCGTATCTCCAACAGCGAAGCGCGTTCGAGTGCCATGGCCCGCTGGTCCGACGGCATCTTGATCTCATCAGTTAGGGCACCTATGTAAAAGTGGGCGTCCATGTTCTAGCGGGCCGATATGTGTCGCGCCGTCGTTCGCCGCCGGGTGCGATACTCTGGTGGATTAGCGGCACGAGAGTCTGGCACAAGGGGCAAGCAATGATCTTATCCAATATCGCAACTCAGCAGAACAGCCCAAGACACTTGGAGCAACTTGCCGCGGTATGTGGCACATATGGGCGCGCCAAAGCGTTGTTCACACTTCAGTTCTTCCTCACTGTCCCCGCGGCCTTGCTTTCGGCGGCGTTCATGTTGTTCTTTTCAGGTCTAACGGTCTGGGTAGTGTTCTACTCATTGACCGTGGGCATTCTGGATACCGTGTTTCTGGACAGATTGCAGAAAAGCTGGAAAAAGCAAGCCGCCCAGATACAGGAGAAATTTGACTGCGAGGTGCTCGGGATACCGTGGAATCATGCAGTCGCCGGGGCCGGCGTTGACTCCGAAGACGTAATTGCAGCCGCCGCAGCGTATTCAAGGTATCGCAACCCGGAACGACTCAAAGACTGGTATCCACCGGTGGTAGATGGCCTGCCGCTCCCTCTGGCTCGGCTGATCTGTCAGCGGGCCAACTGTTGGTGGGATTCCTCGCTGCGAAAACGGGCGGCCCACGTGCTTACTGCATTGTTGGTTTCAGAGATAGTCATAGTGTTCGGCGTGGCGCTGGGCTCCCACAACACGAGCGTGGAGGGGCTCATTATTGCGGTTTACGCGCCTCTTGCGCCATCTGTGTTGTGGACGCTCAAGGAGCGTTATCGGCAGCTTGATGCGGCGACTACTCTAGATTCCCTCCGTGCGCACGTGGAGAGTGTCTGGCAGGAGAGTGTGGATGGCGATGAAGCAAATGCCGAGACCATGCTGCTCAAGTCCCGTCAGATCCAGAACCTCGTTTTCGCCCAGCGCGCGAGCAATCCGCTGATCTATGACTGGGTGAATGACCTCATTCACCCAAACCAGCAGCAATCGATGAGGGAGAAGGCGCAGGAGCTGGTCAGCACCGCGCGGAATCTCCGGGGGGGCGTTTGCCGCCCGGATGCAATAATTGTTGCCCTGGCGACGTGAAGATCGGAATGGCCGGTCTCGAGCCCGGCCGACGCCCGCCACGACCTGGGGTCCGTGCGGGAATCGAAGGGTGATCGTATGCCAGTAGCCTCGGCCTTCAGCGATATTCCGGTGGTGGGGAGGCAGGGGTCCCTTGCGGGTGGCCGCCAAAACTCCGGGAAGCTGGGTGACATCGAAACGGCGGAGGCGATAGAAGTTGCGCAGAGGCATGCAACAGATGCGCCGATTTCCTTCGAAGTTCTGGACGGTTTGTTCAAACCCAAACCGTGGCAGCATACGGCGCATGCCTACGGATACCGGGCCGTCGCGTCTCCTGGAGCGCGGCTGCTTACGATTCAACATGCGGGCAACATTGCGGCGGATGCGACGCTGAAGAACAGCCGTCTGAGGATCAACCTGAATCGGCTCCGCGTCGCCAGCTATCCGGGCGGAGGGCAGCATCGGATTTTGTTTGATTTCTGTGCTCAAAACCAGCTGCCGGAGCTCACCGAGGACCTGCATTTCAATTCGACGGTGCGCGTGCGGGAAGGCCAACGAGCCGCAGTCATCGGCTATCCCATTTTTGTAGCCATCAACGTCGGGCTGGAGGGAGTGACGTTCCGGTGCTATACGGTCAACGTCAAGAACGACAACGACGAAGCTTTTCTGGATTTTCTCGAGTCGGACATTGACGCATCTGGGGCACAGCACGTGGCCACGGTCCGATGATCCGGCGGAACGTCGTGGTCTAATGAAGCTAGCAACAGCGGCGCGATCCACCTAATGATCGCAGTAAACCGAGATGGAACGCAGCCGCCCTATTGAAGCGGCAGTGAAATCGCCGCGGAGAAGCTCTACGGTGTGAGTTTCCGGGAACGAGTGTAGACTGAACTTCCCCCGGCTATGCGGAGATCAGCATAGCCGGGGTAGTACTAAACCGCTTCGCGGTAGCCGTGAGTTTGAGCCCTTCTCCGATCTATGCTGCGGTGCGATTTCCCTATAGCGGTTCCCGGTGAACTTCCTTGACAAGATGTTGGTGCTGCATGTGCAGCGACATCATCTTGCACGGGAGTTTACTCATGACACCGCTACGTCAACGCATGCTCGAAGAAATGCAGATCCGCAACTTCTCCGAGAACACCCGCAAGTGCTACCTGCAACAAGTGTCACTGTTCGCTCGGCACTTCCGCCGATCTCCGGAAGGTCTCGGTCCTGCCAACATCCGAGACTATCAACTCTATTTGACCAACGAGAAGAAGCTCGCACCGGGCTCGATTCTCATCGCGACCTCTGCGCTGCGCTTTCTGTACGCCGTGACGATGAAGCGGCCCTGGGACGTAGAGGAAGTCCTGCCAATGCCGAAGAAGCCCGAGAAGCTGCCCGTCATCCTCAGCCCCGAAGAGGTACGGCACTTCTTGAGTTGCATTCCGCGGCGCAAGGCCCGCACCGCCCTGACCGTCTGTTACGCCGCTGGATTGCGCGTCTCGGAAGCGATCGCGCTCAAACCCAACGATATCGATAGTCAGCGCATGACCATCCGGGTGACTCAGGGGAAGGGGCAGAAGGATCGCGATGTCATGCTGTCTAAGCAGCTCTTGAGGATCCTGCGCGATTGGTACCGTGTAGCCCGCCCCACTGAGTGGATGTTTCCGGGCGTGATCCCTGGCACCCATGTCACAACGGCCGGTATCAGGGACGCTTGTGAGTTAGGTCTCAAGCAAAGTGGTCTCTCCAAGCCGATCACGCCGCACAGTATGAGACATGCCTTCGCGTGTCATTTACTCGAGTATGGGACGGACCTGCGCACCATCCAGCTACTGTTGGGTCATCGGTCGTTGTCGACCACCGCGCGCTACCTGCGCCTGGCAGTCTCCAAGGTCTGTGCGACCCGCAGCCCGCTGGATCTGCTGCCCAGGCCGCTGCCGCCGGAACCTACCAAGGCGCCTGAGCACTTCTGATCCACGCTCCTCGTGGAGCGACCCAAGATCGAGCTGGCGGACATCATCCGCCAGCACGGTGACGCCTATCGTGCGCAGCACGAGAGTTCGCTCTCGAGTACGCAGCGGCGCGTCATGCAGGCTATTGCTGCATGCCGTACCGCTGCCCTCGGCGGCCACGTCGAGGCCTGCGACGATTGCGGACATCAGCGCATCAGCTATAACAGCTGTCGCAACCGACACTGCCCGAAGTGTCAGTCGCTCGCACGGGCGCAGTGGATCGAAGATCGGCAAGCCGAGCTCCTACCCGTCCCGTATTTCCACGTCGTCTTCACTCTCCCGGAGGAGATCGCCGCCATCGCGTATCAGAACAAGGCGGTCGTTTACAACCTGCTCTTCGCTGCCACCGCCGACACCTTGCGCACGATCGCTGCTGACCCGAAGCACCTGGGAGCCGAGGTCGGCTTCTTCGCCGTCCTGCATACCTGGGGACAAACACTCGTCCACCACCCGCATCTGCACTGCGTGGTGCCGGGTGGTGGACTCTCCGCCGACGGTGAGCGCTGGGTCCCTTGCCGGCCCGGCTTCTTCCTACCCGTACGGGTGCTCTCGCGTTTTTTCCGCCGGCGCTTCTTGCAACTGCTGGAACAGGCCTTTGATCGCGGCGAGCTAAAGTTCTTCTCTGCCTTGGAGCAGCTGCGTGAGCGCGAGACCTTCCATCGTTACCTGGAACCGCTGCGACAAAAGGAATGGATCGTTTACTCCAAGGCCCCCTTTGCAGGACCCGAGCAGGTCCTCGACTACGTCGGACGCTATACACACCGGGTGGCCATCGCAAATAGCCGCCTTCTGAACATCGAAGACGGACACGTCGCCTTCCGCTGGAAGGACTACCGCGACGGCGACGCCCAGAAAACCATGACCCTCACCGCGGAGGAGTTCATCCGTCGCTTCCTGCTGCACGTGCTGCCCCCGGGGTTACAGCGTATCCGCTATTACGGCTTCCTCGGCAATCGCTATCGCAAGGAGAAGCTCGCGCAATGTCGCAGCCTCCTGCAGGTGAACAGCACGACACCGCAGAAGGCCGGCGCCGAGGCGCCCGCGGATTACCGGGACCGCTACGAGGCGCTCACCGGGGTCTCTCTGCACGCCTGTCCGGTTTGCCGCCGCGGCCGCATGATGATCATCGAGCAGCTCTCGCCCTGTAGAGCACCGGAACCAACACGCATCCTGGACACATCATGACTGCAGAGTGGCTCCTGCAATCCGCACTACCAGATCGGATGACGATGTTCCGAGGATCCGCGCTGCAGGGCTTACCGTTCCGGAGCGGCTCTGATCCATTTCTCCGCCCTCCATGTGCCTGCTCCGGTGTTACCGACAACAGATCGGCGCGTTACGGCACCTTCCCGCATCACGCGCAGTCCTTCCTCAGCTGCAGCGACAAGATTAAATCCCCATAGCGTCGAGCTCGGTGGGCGGTTTAGTACAACGCATTTTTGGCGAAGCGTCGCCGGCTGACTCTCGCCCACAACCGACGACAACTGCGGCAACGCTACGCCAAAAACACTCTGCACTATTCCGAGTTCGGAACTATGCGCATTTGTAGCGGCGGCCCTCGTGCTCGAACTTGGAACGCGGAGGCAAAGCTGCGCATAGTCAGAGTGCTTCTAAGAAGGCTAACAGGCGATCGCGAGCTTTGAAGACCACGGGCTTCACGGAAGGGGCGTCTATACGCCTGAGCGCGGCTTCCTTCATCGCGAGATCCGCCTCGATGTATTGGTGTGTAGTAGCCGTATCCTCGTGCCCGAGCCACATGGCGATGACCGTGATGTCAACGCCGGATTGAAGTAGATGCATTGCAGTCGCGTGCCTCACCGTATGGGGCGAAATTGAACGGTCTCGTAGTGAGGGACATGTCAATGATGCTTTCGCGATCGCTACACGGAGGCGGTTCTCGACGCCGGACCGGGACATCGGTTTGCCGGCCCGGTTGGGGAACACTGGGCCCTCGGGCCGACGGTCTATTTGTTCGAACCACGTGTGTAACCGCGCGACGGTACTCTTCCAAAGCGGGATGACACGTTCCTTGCGGCCCTTTCCGTGCAGAGTCACCGCGTGAGCACGATCGACGAGGACGTCGGTAACACGCAGGCGGATGATCTCGGAGACGCGCGCACCGGTGTTGTAAAGCATGGTAAACAGCATGGCATCGCGCTGTCCGCTCCAAGTGGTCCGGTCGGGTGCATCGAGGAGAGCCTGGACTTCTTCGCGGGAGAGAAAGCCCAGTACCGGCCGATCGAAGCGCTTGCCGGCGATCGCGAGCACACGCTGTGCGACCGGCAGGCAGGTCGGATCACGCACGGATGCGTAGCGCATGAAGGAACGGATCGCGGTAAGACGCAGATTGCGAGTGCGCGGACAGCAACTGCGTTCGGTTTCGAGGTGATCCAGAAACGCCAGGACCACCGGCGCATCGAGATCCTGCAGGACGAGCGCGGATGGCGTTCGCCCTGAGTGCTTCTCGGCGTAGCGCAAAAGCAGTTCAAATGTATCTCGGTAACTGGCGATCGTGTGCGCGCTCGCACCGCGCTCTGCAACCAAGCGGCGCTGAAAGAAGTCCTGCAGCAGCGCGGGGAATGTGACGCTGGGGGGTGTCATGACGCGCCCTCCTGCTGCTGTTGAGCCGGGCACTCGAACCGATGTGAAGCGATCGCCATTAGTTCCGGAACACCGGTTAGGTACCAATATGTGTCGGTTGCCTTGGCATGTCCGAGGTAGGTGCTCAGAGCGAGGATCTTCTGGCCGACATTGGCTCCCTCCTCATACCAGCGCAGTAGCCTGCGCACGGTAAATGTATGACGAGCATCGTGGAGGTGGGGCCGCCGTGCGCGTCCTTGAGCTCGCCAACCCAATCGATGTCGGATCCTGGCGAACGTCTTCTTCACCGCTGCGAGCGTCAGCTTTGGAATGTGCTCCGTGCAGAAGAAGTACCCTGACGGATCGGAGCCAACGATCGAATCGCGATAGGTTGCATAGCGGATGAGTGCGCTCGTTGCGCTTGGATGCAGTGGCACCCACCTGGACTTCCGGCACTTGCTTTCCCGTATTCTTAACAGGTGGTGGTCCAAATCCACGTCGCTGCAGGTGAGATGGCAAGCTTCGGACAACCGCAACCCCGTCGAGATGAGCAGTGAAAAGAACGCGACATACGTTCTGGGCCGTAGTCCGCCACGAGGCAGCAAGTGGCCAGCTTGATGCAACAGCTGAGCGATCTCGGCATCACTATAGATGTGGGGCTGCTTACGACGGGGAACCTGGCCGAGTAGACCAGGTGGTGGGACCTCGGTAGCTGGATCGATTAACGCGCGGTGTTGGGCGAACGATCGAATGATCTTCAGACGCCGGGCAGCTTGTGCCGGATCCCTCGAACGAGTGGTCAGCGCCCACCGCGTGGCCAGATCGACCGTGATGGGACCGCAGTGTCCAACCTGCTCAGCATAGCGGGCAAAACTTCGGAGAGACCAGGCGGGCGTCTCCAGCTCGAATCCCAGGCCGCGGCGAAATGCCAGGTATTCTTCGACCCAGCCAATCATGTTTGAATGTGTCATGACAGCACCTCCGGCCATGGAAGCGCGACTTCACGCAGAGCCGGCAAATCGAGCTTCGCGTAGATGGTTGTTGTGTCGAAACATTGATGCCCGAGGAAGTCGGCAACCTCCTTGAGGCGGGCTCCGCGAGCCACTAAGCGGCTGGCCACCGTGTGTCGAAACACGTAGGCTCCCTTAATCGGCGCGTCAACTTCGGCGCGGCGAAGTGCACGGGCAGCAGCTTCCGTGAGGGTATGGCCGGAAAGTGACTCGCCGCGACGACGCCCGAGGTGTTGGACAAATATCCGACGCTCAGCGGTCGCCGGGCGCTTTTTGCGCAGATAGGCCACAATGGCACGACCGGCCTCGCGTGGCAGTGGCAGCAGCGCACCTCGGCGGGTCTTGCGTGTTCGCAACCGGACCGTGCCGGTGCGCCAATCGATGTCCTCCAGATGAAGTTCTGCGACCTCACCCGGTCGCAGCCCCAGAGTACAAAGGCATAACACAATCGCACGGTCCCGCAGTCCGCATGGTGTTCGCGGATCGAAGGCCGCCAACACCTGCTTGAGCTGCTGCTCGGTGAGGCACCGGGGCAGCGTCGCCATCCGCCAGTGCGCGACGGCGGGAATCGCGAGCTCAAGTCGCTCGTCGCACAATCCCTGCACACGCAGGAAGCGGAATAACGAGCGCAACACCGTGCGCACGTGCTTCATGGAACAGGGCGAGAATCGACCCCTCAGCGAAGTGACGAACTGCACTACATCTGTGGGCGTTAGACGTCTGGGATCGAGCGGATCATCACCGAATGAGAACTGCAGGAACGGACGTATCACCTGCTCGTAGCCTTGCAGAGTCCGCTCTCGTAGCCCTCGCACTCGTCGCTGGTGCTGTTCGTATGCCTCGACGAGGGAGTCCAGTGTCCAGGAGTTGTGAACGGTCATGGCGTGCTCCTCGTTGGCTGGGAAAGCCAGCCGGTGCATCCGGACTATGCGCACTTCTGGAAAGAGTCAACGGGTGCAGGACCTTGGCTACAAATCAATTGTTGACGTGCCACCCGCCGAGATCAGCGTAGTTCCGAACTCGGAATAGCCCCGGCTATGCGTACATGAGCACAGCCGGGGGAAGTTCAGATGCCATTTGGGCGAGCAGACCATGATCTGCCCCCAGCAATCACTTTTCGTACCTACTTACTCAGCAGTCGAGAATATAGGCTACAGAAGGAGCATCGAAGAATGAGCGGACCAAGCGTGGATTGTCGCGGACCTCGGCAAGTTCTTCGTCAATTCTCTCGTTTAGTTTCTCGCCTTTTTGGAGAGGGCGACGTGCGGTTCCGGTCCGTTTGACGTGACTCCAAACAAACTCATCCGGGTTGAGGTCCGGCGCATAGCCGGGCAGAAAGTAGAGACTCAATTTACCTCGAGTAGCTGCGACGTAGTCACGGACGAGAGTGCGCTTGTGGGCGGGCAATCCGTCGATAATCAGATAGATCGGCTTCTTACGATGACGCATCAATTTGCGCAGCAACTCAACAAACAATTCGCCGTTGAGCCCGCCCTTGTAGGTGCAGAACCAGAACTCTCCACGCGCACTGACCGCGGAGGCTGCCGAGATCGACTGCCGCTGCCC
>Ga0137415_10000897_pt1 | contig 29191 bp, 20 predicted proteins | sample CZODoug3_1_1_16f_FD_183082 | JGI IMG/M metagenome (GOLD analysis project Ga0137415, IMG submission 183082) | Vadose zone soil fungal communities from Angelo Coast Range Reserve, California, USA - CZODoug3_1_1_16fungal (Hybrid Assembly) | ecosystem: Environmental > Terrestrial > Soil > Vadose...
CGAACTGCGGATTGCGGACTAAGTGCGCAGTCTTCAATCCGAAATAAAAAGCCCCGCCATTTCTGGCGGGGCTTTTCGTACCGTGAGCGGAGGAGCCCGCGCTCGGTAAGTAAGGCGTTACTTCTTCGGCGGATTCACCTTTACTGTGGGAACCTTGATCTTGGCCGTGTCCGTCTTCACCTGGACCTTCGGCACCGTGACCTTGGCGGTGTCCGTGCCAACCTGGAGGGTCGGGGTGTGAATGGTGTCGGTCTGTGTTCCAACTACAGGCTTCTCAACCTGATACTCTCCATCGCCGGTCTTCTTGCAAGCGGAGATCGAGACGACGGCCATCACGGCCGCGACTGCTGCTAACTTGCGCACGAGACGCCCTCCAAAAAAGTGTGTTTGCCGGAAGACCCGGACAACATCGCCAATAATACTCAATCCTCGAACGCCTCGCGCTGCCGTTTTCGCACGCGTCGAAGCTCGTAGACCTGTGCCACCTCGCCGCCTATGATGAAAAGGAACGACGCGTAGTAGACCCAGATAACCACAATCACCAATGCAGCGACCGTGCCGCTGTAGAAGGAACCGGGGTTGAACGAGCGCACATATGCCGAAAAAGCCCTCTTGGCCACCTCCAGCATGACGCTGGTAAACATCGCGGCGATGAGTGCAGTTTTCCACCGGATTTTCCGGTGCGGCAAGAACTTGTATAGACAGAAGAACATTGTCGCTATGAAGGAAAACGCGAGCACTTGGCCGAGATTGTACTCCAGCTGTCCCATCAGCTCCTTGCGGAGCCCCAGGTCCGCGAGGATCAGCACGCCACGGGTGGTAGCGATCGCCAGATACGCGCTGAGCGCGGTGTAGGCGACGAGCAGGAGGCTCGACACCAGCGTCATCTCGATGTCGAAGATCTTGCCGGCGATGATCCCGCGGTCGGTATCGATGTCGAATATTTGCGCGAGCACCGTCCGAAGCGATCCGAACAGACGCGTCGAGAACCATATGAATCCGATGGCGCTGTAAACGGTGAGCGAGCCGCTTCGTTTGATGACTTCGTTCAGGATCGTCGCCGCCGGTCCGGAGTCACCGGGCGGATGTGGAGGAAGGAACTTGTCGACGATCTGGAGCACTTCCGCCGAAGTGGTATCAGGCGATTGGTTCAGGAGATTGATGAGACCGGTCGCTTCCCTCGCGAGACATTCAAGAAAGCGGCCGAGCTAGGCTTGACCGGAATCGCGTTCCCGGAAGAGGAGGGCGGCGCCGGATTCGACCACATCGCTTACAGCATCGTGATTGAAGAGATCTCGCAATGCTGCGCTTCGACCGGTGTGATTCTTTCCGTACAAAACTCGCTCTACTGCGATCCTATTCATCGCTTCGGAACCGAAGAGCAAAAGAAAAAGTTCCTTGTCCCCTTTGCGCGCGGAGAAAAGATCGGCTGCTATGCGCTAACCGAGCCGCAAGCTGGTTCCAATGCCGCCGCGCTGCAAACCAAAGCGGTGAAAAAAGGCGAGACGTACGTCGTCAACGGAACGAAGGCGTGGATTACCAATGGCGGTGCCGCTGACGCTGCGCTTGTCTATGTGAATACCGATCCAGCCAAGGGTGAAAAAGGGATCACCGCCATCTTGGTCGAAAAAGGCACGCCGGGGTTTAAAGTGGGCAAAGAAGAGAAGAAGCTCGGCATCAATGCCACGGCTTGCTGCGAGCTAGTCTTTACAGACTGCGAAGTCCCTGCGGCGAATCGTATCGGAAATGAAGGCGAGGGCTACAAAGTTGCGCTCTCCACACTCGATGGCGGACGCATCGGCATCGCCGCGCAAGCCACCGGCATTGCGCAAGGCGCGTTTGAAGCCGCGCTTGCGTGGTCGCAGCAGCGCATGGCTTTCGGCCATCCAATCTCACAATTTCAGGCGATTCAGTTCATGCTCGCCGACATGTCCACCGAAATCGACGCCGCTCGCTTGCTCGTCCGCAAAGCCGCATGGAAGCAAGACAGCGGCGCCCGCTTTAGTATGGACGCGGCCATCGCCAAACTTTTCGCCAGCGAAATGGCCACGCGCGTCGCGCACAAGGCCATCCAGATTCACGGCGGCTACGGCTACAGCCGCGAATATCCGGTGGAGCGCGCCTATCGCGATGCCCGCATCACCGAAATCTACGAGGGCACGAGCGAAATCCAGCGGCTCGTCATCTCCTCTTGGGTTCTGAAGTCTTAAGCCGCGTAGTATCCTGAAGTGGTGCTGGAACTGGATTGCGGCCTTTCCTTCGATCTTGCTCACTCCGACGATTTCTTTTCCATGCTGCCGCCGCGGCCGGCCGTGTGCCTGATTGAATTGCGGGAGGAAACCGCGGAACCGCTGCTGATTCGCACGCAAGATTTGCGTCGCCGGCTGCAGCGCTTGCTCGGCCCGCCCGATCCCGAGAGCAAGCGCCTGAACCTCCGCGAAGTGGCGCGCGGGATTCGCTACCGGCTCACGGGCTCGCGCTTCGAACAAATCTTCACTTACTACCAGCAGTCGAAACACATTTTTCCGACCCGCTACCATAAAATAATGCGGCTGCGCCCTCCGGCTGTGCTGAAGGTGAGCTTGCGCAACGCGTATCCCCGCTGTTATGCCACGCGCCGCATCCCGGTGGATTCCGCGGGAATGCCTACTGCGGGGGCCTATTACGGCCCTTTCGCTTCGCGACGCTCCGCGGAAGCCTTTGCCAACAGCGCGCTGGATTTTTTCAAAGTGCGCCGCTGCCAAATCAAGATCCGCCGCGATCCTTCCTTCCCCGGTTGCATCTATTCCGAAATGAAAATGTGCCTTGCGCCATGTTTCGCGGGCTGCACGAAAGAGGACTACGATGTCGAGGTGCAAAGGCTGGTTCAGTTCCTCGACACCAGTGGGGGCTCGCTCCGCAACTCGATGGAGCAAGAAAGAGAGACCGCCAGCGAGCAGCTTGATTTCGAACGCGCGGCCGCTTTGCATAAGAAAATTGAGAAGCTCGACGATGCTCTTCGCGGCTCTCCGGAGCTGCCGCGCCGCATTCAAGACTTGAACGCAGTGATTCTCCAGCGCAACGCCGAAGAGCAGACCATCTCTGTCTACGCAGTCCGCAATGGGTGGTTGGCGGAACCAACTTTTGTCCGCTTCAACGAAATCGCCGGCCAACCGCGCTCCGCCGAACACATTTTCCGCGAATACCTCGAACATCCCGCGTCTCAAACATCAGAAACCTCAGCTGCCGCGATCGCCCCAGGCAAAAACACCTTGAGCGAGCATTTGTGGCTGCTGGCCCGCTGGTATTACAGTAATCCCCGCGAGGGCGAGATTTTCTTTCGCGAAAAGGATTGGCCGTACCGCAGAATCATGCGCGGATGCTCGCGCCTGCTCGCACCGAAATCAGAATCGGATGCGAGCAACGCATCACCAGCCCCACCGGCATCGTAAGGAGCAGTATGAGTAAATCGTCGACAGCAGAAGGAACCGCGCGTTACGTCAAGAGATTCTCTGGGGCGGCCGCGCCCGGACATTTTCGCGAAGCACAAACGCTCAACGTCTCCTCGCTGGGTATCGGAACCTACCTTGGGCAGCCTGACGACAAAACCGACAACAGCTATGCCGCTTCGATTATTGCGGCGGTGGAGAACGGGATCAATGTCATCGACACGGCTATCAACTACCGTTTCCAACGCAGCGAGCGCAGCATCGGCGCTGCTCTAAAGCAGCTCGCGCAAAAAGGCTTTTCCCGGGACGAGTTCGTTATCTGCACCAAGGGCGGCTATCTCACGCCCGACAGCTCCATGCCCTCCGAACCCAACGAATATTTTTATCGCGAGTACATCCAGCCCGGCATCTTCAAGCCGGACGAAATCGTGCAAGGCAGCCACTGCATGGCGCCCCACTTCCTGGAAAATCAGCTCGGCCGCAGCCTGCACAATCTCGGCGTGGATTCGATTGACGTCTATTACCTGCACAATCCTGAGACGCAGCTAACGGAAGTGTCGCGCCCGGATTTCATGGAACGCGTGCGCGACGCCTTCATTTATCTGGAATCGGCCGCAGCCGGCGGAACAATTCAGTTCTACGGCATGGCCACGTGGAACGGCTTTCGGCAGGAAGGCACCGCGCGCGAATCGCTGCAGCTCGGCGAGCTGGAACAACTCGCCCGCGACATCGCGGGAGAAAAGCACCGCTTTCGCTTCGTGCAACTCCCCTTCAATCTCGCAATGACGGAAGCGCTGACGCTCGGGAACCAAACCATTGCCGATGAATCACGAACCGTGATGGAGGCCGCGGGCGAACTAGGAATCACGCTCATCGCGAGCGCTTCTCTTTTGCAGGGACAAGTCGCGCGAAACTTGCCACCGTTCGTCGCTCAGGCATTGGGATTGCAAACGGACGCCGAGCGCGCCCTGCAATTCGTCCGTTCCTCGCCGGGAATTACCACGGCCCTCGTCGGCATGTCGCATCCGGAACACGTGCAAGCAAACGTAAGGCTCGCAGGCATCCCGCCGGCCACGGTCGACGAGTTCAGCAAGCTTTTTAATCGCGAATCCGCGTAACGCTTCCTGCTGCAGCGCCAACGTTGACGGGTCTGTGCGCTATTCCGCCGCGCGCGCCGCTGCAGCGATCTCCGGATGCCGCGCCGTCACCGAGTTCCGAATCGCTGCATCCACCTGATCCAGTTTCCCCACGAAAAAATGATCGGCTTCCCTGATCACGACCAGCCGATTTTCCCCGGGCAGCGATTCCACCAACGCCTCCACTTTGGCAAGCGCCCCGTGCTCGTCATTCGCCCCGTGCACAAATAGCTTTGGCTTCTCGCAATTTAGCAAAAAAGAAAAATCCGAGCTGTTCACCGGCGTGCCCATCCCAATCAACTCCTGCACGGGCTCGTCCGCACATCCCACGCGCAAACCCACCCAGGAACCAAAGCTAAAGCCCGCCACCAGCACGGGCACACCTGAAAATTCATCAGCCAGGAAATCAACCGCCGCTTTGACATCTCCCTGCTCTCCGCGGCCCCGGTCATGCACGCCCTCGCTCAGTCCTGCTCCGCGAAAATTGAATCGCAAAACCGGCAACCCAAGCGCACCCAACGTTTTGGCCGCCTGATACACAACCTTGTTATGCATAGTCCCGCCGAAGAGCGGATGCGGATGACAGACCAGCGCCGCCAATTGCGGTCGCTGTTGCGCTACGGGCCGCCATAGAATGGCTTCGAGTCGCCCGGCAGGCCCTTCCAGAAAAAAGTTACGCGACTCGTGAGCCGCTTTGCTGTTGGTCATTGTTTGTGAACAAAGGAAGGGCCAGTGTATCGCAATGGAAATTACTCTTCGCGGACAATCGCGACCGCAATCACCGCGCTTTCCGGCACGGCCTCGATCCGCGCAACGCGAGCGGCTGTCTCCGCCCTGGTTGGCCACGGAGCCAAAGCCGCCGGTTCAAACGAAATCAGCAGCCGAGCGCCCTCCTGATATTCGCGGTTGCTCAGAAAACGCAAGCCCTGCGCAGAAACGTCGATCGTCATCGCTTCCTCAAACCACGGGACGTGCTCCGGACGAACGCGAACCGGCAGCGCCAGGGGCCGCCGAGGGCTGCCGCGCCGCTCCGGTTCTTTCGCGTGTCCATTTCCGTTGCTCTCGGGATGAAATGACGGTGCAAAGTGCAATGCCACAGCCCGCTCGTGTCGCACGCCATTGCCCGAAGTCTTTCCGTTGCCGTTGCTCACGGGCGTCACACGAACCACTTTCGCTGCCATTTCCGGCTGGCCATCGCCCATCGATCTGTCATAAGGAAATGTCACCCAAAGCGGCACGCCGGGAGCGTGCGTCTCTTTACATGGCGCTAAGAGCCCGCCACGCGAAATATCCAGCGTCTTGCAAACCTCTGTTTTTTGTCCAAAGGGAGTGTTCCAGCGAATCCGCACCGGGAGGCGGAGTTGCGCGCGGTGATGCTCGCGTCGGTCCATAAGTCTAGTACCGACTCCAACTTAGGCGGGGCAATAAAAGTATACGCCTAAAGCGCCAACACCGCGTACTAGGACATAATTGTCAATCTTTCAGATTGCGGTTTGCAAAAGCGGGTGTTAGCGTCACACCGATTAGGCGAGATGAGGTCTCGATGCCGGATGGAGCCGATCGCCGCGAAGCGCGGCGCTTCTCGATGAGCTTGCCCATGCGCGTTCTTCCGCGCGAGGCGCACGGCAAGACGCTCCCCGGTAATACTCGCGACGTCAGTTATCGTGGTCTGTATTTTCTTTCGGAAGCGAAATTTGAAGTCGGCGGCCAAATCGACTTCGTACTCACCCTCCCGCAAAAGGTCCCCCAGGCAGGTGAAGTTGATATTCGCTGCTTCGGCAAAGTCGTGCGCGTCGAAGTCGGCACGAACGGCACTATGGGTGTTGCGGCCAAGATTGAGCGCTACGAGTTTCTCCCCGTCAGCGCCACCGCCGCTTGATGGCCTTGGCGATCCTCGCGCCCGCTCCTATCCACTAGTACAATGATTCCTTGACGCGAGCGCCTTGCGACTCCCGCGCTCCGTACTGAGGAACCATGTATCACTACGACGCCAAAACCGCTCTCGAAGAACTCCAGGAAGACGCTCTTCTTCCCCATCCCGTCAAACTTCGTGACATGATTCTGCGCGTCCAGCTTGGTCCTCAAGATGCGCAGCTCATGAACTCCGAATTTCAAGATTACCTGACCCGTTTTGGTGAATTGCAGCGCGTCGCGCGCGGCATCCTCGAAAAGCTCGCCGTCGGCAAGGCCAAAAACTGATTCCCATGTGTCTCCGCAGAGCCAAGCCGCGCGCATGAAGACCAAGCCTCGCGTGCTGCTCTTGTCTGCATCTTCCGGAGCGGGCCATCTCCGCGCGGCGCAAGCCCTGGAAAAAGTATTGGCCGCCCGCGGCGATTGCATTGTCGAGCACATCGATGCAATGAAATATGCCAGCAAGCTTTTCCAAAGCCTCTACCACAAAACATACGTCTCTCTGGCCAATCGGGCGCCCGACCTGCTGGGTCTACTCTACAACCGCACCGACCAGCCCTGGAATCATCCGCGCCCTCGTCTCGCCGTGGATCGCCTCAATGTCCAGCCCATGATTCGCATGCTCAAGCGCGTCCAGCCCGATCTGTGCATCGCCACTCATTTCTTGCCCGGCGAAATTCTCGCCTGGCTCATCGCCAAGAAAAAGCTGCGCGCCCGCAACGCTATCGTCATCACGGATTACGACGTGCACGCTCTATGGCTTTGCCGTACCGTCGACCGCTATTACGTCGCGCTTCCCGAAGCGGCTGAGTACCTGGCCGCCATCGGAGTGCCGCGCGAGAAGCTGTGCATCACCGGGATACCGGTCGACCCGCTCTTCGCCAAAGCGGTGAACCGCGACGACGCGCGCAAACACCTCCAGCTCGATCTTCGTTACCCCGTCGTGCTCGCGGCGGCAGGAGGCGAGGGCGTTGGCCCCGTCGAGCAACTGGTGCGCGGCCTCCTCGAACTGGGCCGGCGCTGGCAGATCGTCGCCATCGCGGGCAAATCCGAAAAAATGCGCAAGCGCCTCGAAGAATTATCGCGCGAAGCCGGTTCGCTAGCGGGCGGTACCCCGCGCCTTCATCCGGTCGGCTTCACGACGGAAATGGATCAATACATGGCCGCAGCAGATCTTATCGTCGGCAAAGCCGGTGGGCTTACAACCTCGGAAGCGCTTGCCCGCGCGCTGCCTATGGTTTTGATCGAACCGATCCCCGGCCAGGAAGAGCGCAATGCTGACCATCTCCTGGAAGCCGGCGCGGCCATCCGCTGCAACAATCTGCCAGTGGCCGCATGGAAAGTTGCGACACTGCTCGACGATCCGGCCCGTCTCAAGCAGATGCGAGAAGCGGCTCGCCGCATGGCCAGGCCCAACGCCGCCGCAGACATCGCGCAAGATGCGCTGGCGCTGGTAAACTGAGCGATGCTCTCGTCATCACAAAGGTCTAACTAGAACGCATGCGCCGCAATACTCTGCTCATCGACGCCGACGACACTCTCTGGGAGAACAACGTCTTCTTCGAGAACCTTATCGAAGATTTCATCACTCTCGTTGAGACCTGCGGCTTCACGCGCGCCTATGTCCGCCACATCCTCAACGAAACGGAACGCAAGAATATCCGCCAGTATGGTTACGGAGTTCGCAGCTTCGGCCGCTCGCTCGAAGAAACCTATATGAAACTTGCGGAGCACATGGCCAAGCGCGAAGTGCTCGCCCAGATTCACACGCGCGTCGTGGACCTGGAACGTACCCCGCCGAAGATTCTGGACGGCGTGCCCGAAACTCTCGCCTATCTCACCGAGCGCCACCGCCTGATTCTATTCACCAAGGGCGAGCCCGCCGAGCAAGCCGCGAAAGTTGAGCGCTCCGGCCTGCAAGGCTTCTTTGAGTTCATTGAAATCGTTTCGGAAAAAAGCCCTGAGACCTACGGCGAACTCGTGCGCAAACACAAAATCGTGAAAGCGCACGGCTGGATGATCGGCAACAGCCCCCGCAGCGATATCAACCCCGCTATGCAGATCGGCTTGAACGCCGTCTACATCCCGCACGAACACACATGGCAGCTCGAACACGAGCCCGTCGTCTCAGGCTCCGGCAAGCTCGTAATTCTCCCAGCCTTCCGCGAACTACGCGCCCATTTCTAAGGGTCCTGCTCATCGTCAGTACCGCAAGGGCGCCCGCAAGACAGGCGCCATTTTGGACATTCTGAACGAGTCGCTAGGCGTTGTAGAACAGAGGTTATGCGTGCGCCGCGACCGCGATGGGCAGGGTGAACTGAAAAGTTGCGCCACGCGCCGAGTTGCCGGCGACCCACAGGCGGCCACCGTGCGACTCAATAATCGAGCGACTAATGGGGAGCCCCATACCAGTCCCTTTATCTTTGGTCGTAAAGAATGCGTTGAAGATCTGGTCCGCATGAGCCGGGGGCAATCCCACACCGGTATCGCTAACCGAGATTAGCAGTTGGGCATCGCAGGCTTCCGACTTGATGGTCAGCTCACCTTTCGTTTCCTTCATTGCGTCGATGCCGTTGAGCATCAGGTTCATGAAAACCTGCTGCAGTTGCACGCGATCTGCCGTGACATAGGGAAGGTGCTCGGCAAGCTCGGTGCGTATGGAGATCGAGTAGCGGTTTGCTTCGCTGCGCAGCAGGACAATCATTTCTTGAATCAGTTCATTCACATCAACCAGCTCCTGCTGCAACCCGCCTTTCTTGAAGAGTACGCTGATTCTGCTGATGATGTCGGCCGCGCGCGTTACGTCCTTAACGAGTCTAGCCGCGGCTTCCCGCGCCTCTCCCACATCGGGTTGATCGCGCCCAAGCCATCGTAAGCACGTCTTTGCGTTCGTCACTGCTGCGGTAATCGGCTGCCGGATCTCGTGCGCCAGCGATGCTGTCAACTCCCCCATGGTAGTGACCCGGCTTAAGTACGCTAGATCCGCTTGTACCTGGCGCAGTCTTTCGCGCTCTTCCTCGGCCCGCTTGCGCTCCGTGACATCCATCACGGTACCCACAAACTCGATCACCTCGCCAGACTCATTGCTGACAGGGTGGGCGACACTGGTGATGTATCTTATGGAACTGTCCGGAAGAATGATGCGGTAGTTGTATTCGGCATCGTTGCCCTTGTAAACCTCAGTGTCGATCAGTTCGATAGAGGCTCTATCGTCCGGATGCACTCGTTCCAGGAAGCCTTCTTGGGTTTGCGTTGTAGTAGTTGGATCGAAGCCAAAAATTTGAGAGGTTTCGACCGACCAGAAAAGGCGCTTGGAGCCGACCTTCCAAGCCCAACTTCCCGTATGGCTAAGGCGCTGCGCTTCGGCGAGGTAAGCCTCTCGACGTTGCAGTTCGCGATAAAGCTCTTGGAGCCTGACAATCATGTCGTTGAAGACGCTGCCCAGGCGGGCGATTTCGTCGTTTCCCGCGGCCGGCACTCGATGACTGAAATCACCTCTCGCCCAAGCTGCGGAGCTTTCCATCAATCGCCCGAGCGGCTGAGTGATACCGCGAGTGATGGCCGAGCCGAGGAAGGCAGCGAACAAGAGCGTCAATACGGCTGTTATCGTCAAAATCGAAACAATTCGCCGTTGCGCCCGCCCAATATTCAAGACCGCATGCGCCCGCTCTTCACCTACCTCGCGGTCAATACTTTCAACGAGTTCGGAACTTCTGGTCTCTAGCGGCCGCACCTGGTTGGCTAGCCGCAAGCGAACGGCATCCCACTCGTTCGATTTAGCCAAGGCCGTAATCGCCTCAAGCTCCGCGGGCAGAGTGTCTTGAATTGACAAGAGAGTTGGCAGCAGCGCCGGGTCCAGTTGGACGTCGGGCGGCAAACGACTAAGGGCGTCTCTACTGCGCTGACTCTCCTGAAGGATGGCGTTACGAAGAACTTCCACTTCGCTGACTAATTGGTCGGTGTTTTCCGAATGCGCGAGCACATCCAGCCTTTCATAAAACGACATGAGGCCCGTATGCGCTTGCAATACGGTGATTAGCTCCTGGTCGACACCGCTGAGACGATCTGCTTGCTTCCGGACCAGGTGGAATTGCCAAAGCGAAACCGCGTTTCCCACCAATAGCGCCAAGATTATCAAAAGAAAACAAAGGGTTAAGCGAGGACCGATGTTGAAACGACGCAGTTGAAAAGTGCTTTCGCTGACTTTTTTCGCCCATCCGGCAAGCTTCCCGAGCACCTGTAACTCCCTATTGCTTCGTCGATTTGCGCTCCCGATCATCCATGCACGAAATCGAAAATGAAACGCGCCGCCGATACGCGCAACGACGCGTGGCAAAACTCATCAGAGGCCTTTTTTACCAGACCACGCTTAATTGGACGGCGATCCTGTCTTGAAACCAGTGATTTGCCTCAATTCCTTTTCCAAAGTTGCTGCCGCCACCGACGGAATCTCTTCCCCAGTCAACACGGAATGCAGCGCCCGGATGTACGCTCGGCTCACATCCTCATATTTCTCCCCCGAAACTATAGATGGCCGCGCCACCACCCGGCCTCGGTTTTCCCCCAAAGCCGGAAGTCGAGGATACGGTTCCATGATTTCAGGCAGACTATATAGCTCTTGTTCCTTGGGCGGATCGGAATTTAGGCTTGCGCGCATGAGGCGGTCTCTTCGCACAAGAAATCGGATCAGCTCCAGCGCTTCCCGGGGATGTGCCGAAGTTCGCGATACCGCCAAGCCGCTTCCTCCCAACGTGCCTACGCGGCCCGCGCTGCCCCCGGGCATGCTCGTTACGCCATACTTCGTGGTGTTGACAGGAGGCATAGGCAACGAGATCAGACTATAATCCGACACCCAAGCCCGATGAAAGGCTGCCCTCCCGGACCTCCACACGTTCTCTGCATCCCACTTTTCGTAGCCCACCACTCCCGGCGGTGAAATGGACCCCACCCAACGCGCGGCCCGCTGCCATGCTCGGATGGTGTGAGGATTGTTGACGCTAATCGTCCTGTCGTCTTCGATGATTCGTCCTCCGCCTTCGCTGACCTGCCATTCCAAACCGGAGCAAGTCAAATCCTCGCTGATGCCGCCCTGCCAAACATAGCCCCAAAAGTCTTTCTGACCCTTGGCCCGTTCACCCGCTTGAATCCGGGTGGCCATCCTCTCGAGTTCGTCCCATGTTTTGGGCGGCTTACGATACCCGTACCGTCGCAGAAGACCAGGCAGGTACATCAAGACACCAACATAGGCGTGGCGCGGTATCGCTACCACCTTGTCACCCACGGTGTAGCTCGCGGCCACCACTGGATATTCCGATGCAAGCTCCGTGGCGAAGTATGGTTTTAGATCCAGAAGATACCGGTTAAAGATCCCCGACCAGATCACGTCGATTCCGTAGACATCAGGCGTGGCGCCGCCTTTTTGGAGCAACTCTCTCCACATCGCAAGTTGATTTAGAGATCCTTCCGGCCGGGGCAGGCGCTTGACTCGGATCCCTGTTTCCTGTGTGAAGGCCTGCAAGTCTTGCGCTAATCCAGGCAGACGATCGGGGGTGTCGTACTCAATATCCAAAAATGTCACAGTGACGGGCGCATGCGAAGACTGTCTGGAACAACCTAGACCGAAAAAGGGCAGCAAAATCCCCAACAGGCCGGCAATCTTCACGTAGGAAGGAACAGACGAGGGCACAAACTGCGGTTGGAAATTCGGCCGGGCCATGGTTCGCCTCGCTTGGATCGCGTCAGGTGCGTTCCGCAACCGGCTTTCCGAAGAGCAACATCATACCCCGGAAGCCCGAGCCCGACGAGCGGCCGGGGTGTTGGCTGGACGCTGCGTACCGTATCCGCCCGCACTCCACGCCGTTACTCCCCTCTGATTAGCAAAAGGGGTTGACGTTCTTTCACGTCTTCAATAATTATTCTGTGCGCGTTTTTTCTGTTTTCAGCGGGAGATTGCAAGAGTAGCGCCATATTCAGCTTCGCTGTCGCGGGAGGTTAGTTGATCTTACCCGTTTTAATGAAGAGGCCAGGCTGCTTCCGGGGACCTACACGTCGTCCGCAAAGCTAAAACTCGAACCTAATTCCTGCCTGCCCTTCGCGCCCTGGAAGGACCTGCAGCACCTGGCCAAATTGGGGAGCGCTGGAATTGGAACTCCCTGGCGGAATCCCATTCACTGCCGCGGGGTTAGCACTGTTGAACAGATTGAAGAACTCCAGGTAGCCCTGCAGCTTGATCCGTTCTCCAAAATCGAATCGCTTGGCTATGCGCACGTCGAGGTTCGTGAAAGCCGGAGCTGTAAAGTGGTTGCGCCCCTTCGTGAAATCCACGCCATTGAAATGGTTATCGCCGTCGACGTCGGGAGGATTAGCCGCAAACACAGCGCTATAGCGAAATCCGCTTTGCGCGCGAAAAATACCGCTAAAGGTCATCTTCCACGGAAGCTGCAACAATCCGTGAGCAAGAAACGTGTGATTCAGCGCAAGATCCGATGGTCCCTTGTCCAGTTGCGCGCCATTGTAAAAAATACCTGCCTTGGGAACAGGATTTCCGTTGCTCGCGATGAAAGGGCCGTTTGCATTGTGCTGTCCCGTGATTGGGTCCGTGACCAGCGTGGTCATTCCCACGAAGCTGTCCGTCGGACCGTTGCTCGCAGCGAGACTGGCGCCGAGGCCGGTTTGCAGGTCACTGACAAAATTGGAGTTCAATGCATCGTCTGTCTCGCGCGTCCAGGTGTAGTTGGCATCCAGGGTAAATCGCTTGCTAAGCCGCTTGCGGAAGCCGACGGTCACCGCGTCATAAGTCCCTTCGGACCACGGACCATAACCAAACCTTAGGCGAGATCCCGTTCCAGCCGCGAGTTCTCCTGAATGACCTGGAATCCGCGCTTCAAATGCCAAATTCGTATCGCGCACTGCCACAATGTGATCGATTTTCTTGTGGTAGTAATCCAGTTGGATGACGGCGTTGGAGTCGAGTTCACGCTGCAATCCCACGTGCATTCCGTTCGTGTACGGTGTCTTAAACCCCGGATCAACGCTGATGGGAATACCGTTCGCCGGGAACGCGCCCCTGCCAATCGTCAGATTCCCAAAAGGATCGTACGAGAACAGGCCCGGACCTGCGCCCACGGCAGCGCTGGCAGCATCGGCAAATTCTTGGGACGTCAATCCGGTGAGAGACTGCACGTTCGCCGCGCTGACCACCGCATTCGCCGGGATAGGCGAATGGCCCGTTGCCACGACCCCGTTCAGGTGGTCAATTCCATAGAGTGGCTTCTGGGTGCCGTTTGCTGATCGCGCCGAGCACATAAGATTCATCGACGCAATCTGGGCGTCGGTCAGGTTGGACGAAGCACAAGGCACCGGAAGCCCCAGAGTCGCAAAAAGAATCGTCAGCGTGCTCGGATTTCCATAGAAAAGCCGCGGGAAGGAAACAAAGGCTTGCGTCTGGAGGTTAGCCCCGCCAAATCCCGGGATGTCTCGGGCCAGCCCGAGGCGAAAATGATCGTAGTAGATCCCCCAGCTTGCGCTAAAAACTGTTTTGCGCGTGATTTGCCACGCTACGCCCAACCTGGGTGAAACGTTGGCTTCGTTAGGGAATTGAGTGTCGTAATCCCACCTAAGACCCAAATTCAGGGTGACCCCCTTGAGCACTTTCCAGTCGTCCTGAACGAACGCGCCGTTGTAGCTGTTCCGTAGACGAATGATATTGTCCTGCGCCGTCAGGCCGCCCTGCTGATTCAGGAAATACACACCAGCGTTGACGGGTCCGAATGTTCCCAAGTCTGCGGCCGTTGCAAACAACTGATTGAGCAGATTGTTCGCTTCCGTCCCATCCACGTGAGTTCGCTGGAAATCCCAGCCGAATTTCGCCGTGTGTTTCCCAATTTGCTTTGCCGAATTCACACCGAATGAGGCGTACCCCTGCTTGAGAATCAAAGGTGTGTGACCGGGGCCAAATTGAACCTGCCCCTGATCGCCAAACAGTCGGCCCGTATCAACGCTGCTGAACAAGTTGCCCAAAGTCGATGCACTGCCCGCTTGTGGGTGTGAAGCTCGAGTGACGGAAGGCTCCCCGCGGTATTGACCGTAAAGAGCGATCAAAAACGGATTCGATGCATCACCCACGGTGACCGAATCACTGAATCCCAGCATGAGACTCCGCGTGTCCAAATTATTCCGCGTCGAAGGCAGACTAAGCGCCTTCAGCAAAGGCAGAAAATCCGTCACGTGCGTGTTCGTGAGGTTCATTTGCTGGCTAAGACGATGACGACCGAGCTGTTCGTCCAGCTTGCCGCGCACACGACTCTCGAATGTCTTCGTGTGTAGGTTGAATGGCGTCTCCAATTGGACGAGAACGGGCGGAGTCGCTTGCGGAAACTGAAAGTTCAGTTGGCGGCTTTCCAGAATTCGCTCGGCGGAGGCGAACGCAAATACTTTGTCCTTCATGATCGGCCCGCCAAGTTGTGCGCTGGGATCCCAGCGCAACAGAAACGGAACACGGCCGTTCAACACCTGGTTGGAATCAGACGAATCCAGCTTGTAATTTCGGTGAAAAAGCGCCGCCCCGCCATGCCAATCGTTTGTGCCGCTCTTGCTCACCACGTTGATGACGCCGCCTGATCCATGGCCAAACTCCGCATTGTAACCGCCCGTGACAACCTGAAATTCCAGAATCGACTCCTGATTGAATTGCGCGGCGGCGCCCCCGTTGACCTCGTCGCGATTAGGCATGCCATCAATCAGAAAAACGGCGTTGCCCCCGCGTTCTCCCATAATCGGTGTTGCGCTGTCCAACCTCGAATCCTGCTGGCGATTCACCGCCACCCCGGGCACCAGTTGCAGCAGGTCAAGATAATTCCGGCCGTTGATCGGCATCTGCTCGATTTGTGCGGGCATGATCGTCGCTCCGGTAGAAGACGTATTCGTTTCCAGCAAAGATGCGACGGCGGAGACCTCCACCTTTTCAACCTGCCCCTCAACCTGCAGCGCTAGGTTAAGAGTGTGGGTGCGATTGACGGTAACTTCCAGGGAATTCACACTTTCGAGTAGGAAGCCCCTTTTTGTTACTGTAATCGCGTAAACACCCGCGGGAAGCCCGACAATTCTGTATCCTCCAGAACTGTCCGATGTAGCGTGACGATCTATCGCCAGAGCAGCGCTGTAAGCCCGGATTTCAGCTCCGCCAACGGACAATCCTTGCGGATCGAGCACCGCACCTTCCACCACGGATGTGGTTTGTGCTCGCACGCTTGGCGTAAAGGCCAGCAAAAACGCGCTCGCATGCGCAAAGAGTAGAAAAATACACTGGAAAAACCATCTTTCGCGGCAAAACGATTTCGTTGATAGCGCGGCCCTCGTGTTCATTCTTCCCCCAGCAAAACTGACAACCCGGCGCGAAGACGCGCTTGATCAGGGTCGACGCGCAGATGTATCACTCGAAGGCTTAATCTGCGCTTGCGGCTGAAGGGGGGCCGCGGCTATACCGTTTTTTTTACCAAATGCTTCGATTCAACATTACTCACTCATGACTCTCCAGGCGCTTTCCTGCATCCGCTCTGTCTTGCCCCAGCCAGTATTCGATTTGCTGCTTGAGTACGTTGAAGTCCACCGGTTTTGAGACGATGCACTTGCATCCGCTACTGATGATACGTTCTTGCTCCGAGGCCATGGCCTGCGCCGTTACCGCGATTATCGGAATCTCCCCTAGCCCCGGCTGGTGTCGCATCCAGGATGCCAGCGATAGTCCGTCCTCCGCGCCGAGCTGGATGTCCAGCAGCACCGCGTGCGGCGGCTGACTCTCGACCGCTGCGAACCCCTCCTTTAAATTCGGCGCAATCACCGCCCCATAGCCTTCCATTTCCAACCAGTCCCGCAACAATTCGCTGTTCAGCGGATTGTCTTCCACCACAAGAATGTGCTGCTTCATGTCTTCGTCACCTGTGGCTTGCCCACTGCCCGTTGCAGTTGCTTCACCAATGATTCTTGCCAGGACTCCTGCTTTTGAAGAAGAGATTGTGCGTGATCGCGAAGAAAAACCTTTTCTTGGTTCGTCAAATCCTTGCTGGTCAGCACGAATATTGGCAATCCGGCCGTGCGCGAGTTTGCCCGCCATTCGGCAATTAGTTCGAATCCGTTCACCTTGGGAAGCATTAGGTCCAGAATAACTAACTCCGGCAGCGCCGCACATACCTGAGCGCGCGCCGCTTCGCCGTCCGCCACGGCCCTTACGGCGTAGCCTTTTGTCTTCAGCAACTCGACAATTAGCTCGCGCGTCGCGGCATCGTCTTCCACTACGAGAACGGGCCGCGCGGCTGCGGAACCGTCTCTCTGGCCAATACAGCGTTGCACCGCTGCCAACAGCGTCGCCTTATCCACCGGCTTGACCAGATATTCTTCCGCTCCCAGCGTTGCGCCGGTTGATGGATGATCCACAATCGTCACCACGATCACCGGAATGTCCGCGGTGCGCGCACCCTGTTTCAACTTCAGCAAGATTTCCCAGCCGCTCGTCGGTTTCATGAGCAGATCCAGCGTGATTGCGTCCGGCTGCAATTCCGCGGCTCTTTGCAGGGCGTGCTCCGGCTGGCTGCAGGAATACGCCTCGTATCCGGAGGACGTGAGCTGCGACTCGATGAGATGTACGGTTGTGGGATCGTCTTCGATAATCAGAATCTTTGCGCGCTCGCGCCCTTTCTTCGTACTTTGCGTGGGCGACGTACGGCGCTCCAAAGCCTTGAACGCGACAGCTAGGCTAAAGTAAAAGCAACTTCCATTCCCCGGTGCGCTCTCCAACCCTAATGTTCCACCCTGCAATTTCACCAGGCTACTCGTGATGGCCAGGCCCAGACCTGTGCCTTCCACCCCCTCGCCCGAGCTACTTAGCCGGTAAAATGCGTCAAAGATTCGCTTCTGCTCCTCGCGCGGAATCCCCGGGCCGTTATCTCGCACTTCCACTCGAATCTGGCCTTCCACCGGCCGAGCGGCCAAATCGATGCGCCCGCCTTCCTGAGTAAACTTGATGGCATTGCCGACCAAATTCATCAGTACTTGTTTGAATCTTGTTGCGTCAGCGTGCACAGCCAAATGCCGGTCTGCGCTGGAGATCAGCATCTGGGATTTCTTCTCAGCGAGTGGCCGCAAGGCACTGATCACCTCTCCGAAAATATTTGCCACCGATAAATCCTCATAGGAAAGCTCCATGCGGCCGGCTTCAATCTTGGAAAGATCGAGGATGTCGCTGATGAGTTTGAGCAAGTGCTTTCCGCCCATGGTGATGTGGCTAACGTAGCGTTGCTGGCGCTCGCTTAATTCCCCGCACCGCTTGTCGGCCAACAGGTCTGAAAATCCCAGCACCGCGTTAAGCGGAGTGCGCAGCTCATGGCTCATTGTGGACAAAAACTGGTCTTTGAATTTACTCGCGCGCTCCGCTTCTTCCTTTGCTTGTACCAGCGCCCTTTCCATGCGCCGCCGCTTGCGTATCTCGCGGGTCACAATAATGCTGTACACCGGCAGGACCACGAACACCATTAGCACCGACAGAATGAGAATCGCACCGAGCGACTTCGAGGTGATGTTCACATTAAGTTTGTGCCGCGTAAGGTATTCGTAAGCAACCACCCACAGCGCCACCACTGAAGCGACGCCAATCCCCAGCCAGGCCTTTCGCCGGTTCGTAGTTTTCATTTTGGTTTGCCACGCCTTGGGCCCACACCACGCACAAACATGGGGCCGCACTAGCGGTTCTTCAGGAAGGGGGTAAAACCAGAAGTTCCAGCCTCCATACTAGGGCAGAAATGCGCGGGCTTGGCGACATTTCCGGACCACGTTTCTCAATGAGTACACGCTCCCGTCGAAGAACTGTCTCGCTAGCTATCCAAATTGGATGTTGCGCTGGCCGCTAGTTCTCCAGAACAATCGTAGTGCGTCAAATGTAAGCAGGAGGAATTCATGGCCACCGCGACAACCTCCCCCATCACCGATTACCGCCAGGAATGGTTCGAAATCGAAGACGCCACATATCTGAATTTGGCCGCGCAAAGTCCCATGCCCAAAGTCGCTCATCGCGCCGTTCAGACTGCGATCGAATGGAAGAAATTTCCGCACCACATTGCTGATTCCGCATACTTCGAGGTCCCCAATCGCATCCGCGCTTCCATCGCGAAACTCATCGGAGCATCATCCGAAGAGATTGCTCTGACCACCGGCGCCAGCAGCGGAATGTCCGCGGTGGCCTACGGACTCACTTGGAAACCCGGCGACGAGGTTCTCACCGCAAGAGGGGAATTCCCCCTGCAGTACACCACTTGGAAACCGATGGAAGCGCGCGAAGGTATTGTCATGAAAGTTGTCGCGCCCCGCGAACGCTTCATCACTGCCGATGATTTTCTCGCTGCGATGACGCCGAGAACGCGCCTGGTTTCCGTGAGCCTGGTACGCTTCGACAATGCCGTGCTGCTCGATGCCGCGCGTATTGCTGCCGCGTGTCACGCGCAGGGCGCCCTGCTGCTGCTCGACGTCAGCCAGGCCTGCGGCGGCATGCCTCTCGATGTCAACGTACTGGGCGCCGATTTCATGGTCTGCGCTGGATACAAATGGCTGCTCAGTCCCTACGGCACCGGATTTTTCTGGGCCAGAAACGAACACACCGACAAAATGCGCCCCGGACCGTTCTACTGGGCCGCCGCGGAAGGCGCCGAAAATTTCCACTCGCTTGCCTTTGAAAATCCCAAGCCGGTCCGCGGAGCGCGCCGCTGGGACATGGCCGAGACTTCCAACTATTTCAATTTCGCCGCCATGGATGCTTCCCTGCAATTCGTCTTACAGTTTGGACCAGAAACGGTCGAGGCCCACAATCGCAAACTAATCGATTTCCTGTTCGAGCGTTTGCCGAAAGATCGCTGCGTCGCCGCCAGCCCCCTCGATTCCGCCCACCGCGGCCCCTACGGCTGCTTCGCCGCGCGGACGCCGGAAAAAACCGCCGAGCTCTATCAGAAATTGGTGAAAGAGAAAATCATCATCAGTTTGCGCGAAGGAAATATTCGCGTCTCCCCGCATCTTTACAATTCCGAGCGCGACATCGATCGCCTGATCGCCGCCATCACGCTGTGATTGCGGCTGTCGCGGTATGATTGCTTTCACCACGCTATGAGCTCATCGGAAAATTGGCCGCGCGTTGCCGTAGTCGGCGCGGGCGCGGTTGGCGGCTACTTCGGCGGGATGCTGGCGCGCGCCGGCGCTCCGGTTGTAATGATCGGCCGCGCCGCATTTGTCGAAGTCGTCCAAAAAAACGGCTTGATGCTGGACACTTTGCAATTCAAAGAAACGGTGCGCGTGGAAGCGTCCACGGAACTTGCAGCCGCGCGCGGCGCGGACGTGGTTCTCTTCTGCGTCAAAACCACGGACACCGAATCGACTGCGCGTTCGCTTGCGCCTCTGCTTCCCCGGTCCGCAACCGTCGTCAGCTTGCAGAACGGCGTGGACAACGCGGAAAAAATTCGCGCCGCCGGAATCGATGCACTCAGCGCGGTTGTCTACGTCGCCGCGTCGGTGCCGGAGCCTGGGCGCGTGAAACATGTTGGGCGCGGCGATCTTGTGATCGGTCCGCGCAATGATCGGTCGGAAAAAGTCGCCGCGCTTTTTGAAAGAGCGAGAGTTGCGTGCCGTATTTCCGAAAACATCGACGGCGAGCTTTGGACGAAACTCATTTGGAATTGCGCGCTCAACGCGATCTCCGCGCTGGGGCGCGCGAAGTATGGGCTCATTGCGGAGAGCGAAGACGCGCGCAAAGTCGTTGAAACGGTTGTGAACGAAGTTCTCGCTGTTGCGAGCGCGGCCCGCGTTCAACTTCCCGGCGTGGAAACTCCGCAGGCCGGATTGGCCGGCGCGCTCAAAATCGCGACGCAAATGGCCGGCGCGATTTCCTCTACCGGACAAGATTTAATGCGCGGGAAGCGCACCGAAATCGATTCGCTCAACGGCTACATTTCGCGGCGTGGCGCGGAACTTGGCGTTCCTACTCCTGTGAATCACGCACTGTACGCGCTGGTGAAGCTCGCCGAAGAAAGCAACGAACTTGCTGCTCGCTCTGCGCCGGCGGCGACTGCGCGATAATTCTGCCGCTGCTCGATCGCTTCCACTCTTGCTGCTTCCTGCTTTCTCCTCGCTCGCTCTTCCCTTCTCGGACGCCAACATGACTGGCGCAACGCGCTACGCTGCCACAACGGCGCCTACGTCACGGATATTCCGGCAGGCGGAAGGGGATGTGCACTATTGCTTCCAGCTCTACGGGCGTTCCCTGTTTTGCTCCGGGGCGGAATTTCCATTGGCGCAAAGCTTTGATGGCGTTGGCGTCGAGCTGCTGGTCGATTCCGCGCACGAGCTGAATACTGTCCACGGAGCCGTCGCGGCGAATCACCGCGTAGAGAATGACTTCGCCGGAGACGCGCTCGGTTATTAGAGTGGGCGGATATTTGGGATCCACTTTTTGCAGCGGCACGGGCCCGGATAATTCCACGTTCTGCTGCGCGTAGCGCCTGTTTTCCGTATCCGAGTGCAGCTCGGAAAAATTCAAGATCCAACTTCCCGTGGCGCTGTTCAGGTTCGGCATGTTGACGTTCAGCGTGTAGACCTTTTTGTAGGCGAAGACCGCTTCAGGCTTTGCGCCGGGCGGAAGCGATGCAAAATCCGGCGGCCCGGTACGCTCGGCTACGTCTTCGCTTTCGCCTTTTGGCTCCGGTCGCGTCATTAATTTGCGCGTTGGCGCGTCCATTTTTCCGCCCGGGCCTGCGGCGTTGGCGGAGGGATTGCCGCCGCTGATGCTGATTCCTACCGCGCTCTTCCCTGCACCGTTGCCGGAATTCGCGGGCGCGCCGGGCTGCTTGCCATCGGGCGAAATGGAGACGCGCGCGGCTAGATTGCCTTGCGGCGGCTGCACTGGCGCGGGAGGAGCGGGATTCGCGGAGAGCGCGATAAGAGCGTTCGGACCGCCATTGGCCGCGGTGAGTTGCGTAGCGCCAACGTCCGGAGCGGAAACGACGCTGCCGGATTGCGTTTTCTGCGCGACGCGCGGGGCGGCTCCCGCATTCAATTCGAGTTTGGGGCGCGCGGGTCCGCTTTGTGCGACGGGGAGATTCATGTCCGCGACTCGCTGCTCCATGTTGGGGATGTCGACGGGCGAAGCCGCGGTGGTTGTTGCCTGGCGCTTTTCGTTGGGGCGCGACTTCTTGAGCATTTCTTCGCTGATTTCGAGGCGCGGTTTGGCGGGCCCGGCGACTTGCTCGAACTGCACCATGTTGGGCAAATTCGGGAGCAACTTTGGCGGCAGGGTGGGCGCCTTGGGATTGATCAGCGTTTGGGTTGGATGCGTGGGACGCACGGGATCGGTGAAGATGCGCTGTCGCGGGTGAAAGGCGTCGGCGCCGAGGGTCGGCAACGGCTCTACGGCTTTCGGTTTTGGGGCCGGAGCCTCTTTGGGTTTTTCCCGGGCGATTTCGAGTAACGGAAGATCGTCGATCGGACCGCGCCAGGTTATCTGCAAATTTTGAAGGAACGGATCCCGGCGCGGCATGACCGTGAAGAGCGAAAACGGCAGGGCGAGGATGGCGATGTGCCAGAGCGCAGCGGCGACTACGGCACGCTTGGGCATGCGATTTTCGACCCAACTGTCGCGAAAGGGGCTGGATTTCAGGGCGTCCTTGCTCGCCCCCCGGCCGAAGAGGGCGGCGACGCTGCTCCAAAAGCCCTGGTGGAATCCTCCCCAGGCGATTTCGAGTTTGGGTTCGACTTTGCCGGCCAGCTGCTTGGTCGGGTGCTGGTCCGGAGGCGGAGGTGGAGGCGGGGCTTGTCCTAAGAGATCGATGGCGTTCTGAATTCTTTGAAATTGCATGTAAGCGGTGATTATACCGTGCCCGGTAGGGAGTGGAAGGAGTTGGCGAAGAAAAGTGGGTAGTGAGCAGTGGGTAGTGAGTAGCATGCGGAGAGAAGTGGAGACGGGTTTGCCGCCGGGGCCAGAGAAACCCGCTGGTCCAGGTAGTGCGGCCCCTGGTGAGTTCGCTCGGGGTAAAGGGGTACCACCCCCGTGGCGATAGAAAGAGTGCGGAAACGATTGAAAATGGGAGGGATAGCTCGACGCCGTTGCGCAAAAGAGTGCGTAACCGCATGAAGCTGCTGGAGTTACATGTATGTAATAGGAAGCAAAGGAGTTGGCGGTTTGAGATGAAAAGAACTCGCCCAGCAGGGCACACCCCGGGGATTTGTAACGATGAGAAAAGAAAGGGGTTGCTGGAAGAGGGATTTGTAAATTGATGGTAGGAAAGGGGTTGAAAATCGATGGTTCGCGAGGGGCGAAGGAATTCAGATGGATAAGTGATGAGGCGAAAGCAATAGCGATCATGGGCTGGGGACATCTTGTTCGCCCTTTTTCTGCGACCGCGGAGCGGAGGTGCGTCCCGGTTATACCGGGGACCTGTGGTCCCGGTTTTTACCGAGGACCTGCGGCGCTGTGAACTCAGGTGAGCCTTGCCGTCCCGGTTTGACGGGTCTGCGGCGGCTGTGACTCAGGCCAGTGGTGCCGTTCCGGTCGAAGGTGGACGGGTCCGCTCCAGCGGACAGCCCGCCGTAACGCGGCGGGTAGACTTGAGGCCTGAGAGTCGCAGAGAGAATACCAGAGCCGGGCGATGTTAGTCAAGTGTTATTATTAGCGATTGATTAACCGTTCGAACGGCGGGAACGTCAAAACCCAAAGCTACGGAACCCGCAGAGCATCAGTCGATCGAATGCACGTCGCTTGGATTGATAAGGGTGAACGAGCAGCCCGTGTATACATAGCAGGAGAGGATGCCACGGCGCAAAATGTTCGGGTGGCTTTCGTCCGGGAAAGGGAACGTGAAGGGTGCGGAAAGTAACGCCTTGCCTTTCGATCTCAGTTCTTCGGAACCGCTAATGAACCTTGCATCGTCTACGTCAAGAGAAGAGCTCTTTGCATCCTGAGTGAGAATCAAAAAGAACTCCGCGGTGGCAGTTCCCGGCACGAGCCGAGGCAACTTAATCGTACGAATGGCGTTGACCACGTCGGTGACCTTTGTGAAGTTGTTGCGTTCTCCGGACGACATACCGGGCCGCACTCGTTCAAGGCGTTCACGGGTTTGTTGTTCCGCGGCTCTGGCCATGGGTTGAAGGTTGAACGAAAACAAGGCGAGTTGGTACATGCGGATCGCCGATTGCTTCTTGCCCTCGCGTTCGTAGACTTGGCCCAAATGATCTGCTTCAACGCCGCCTTGGGAGAGTGTCCAGGCAGAGTTCAGGTATTTCTCAGCGTCTGAAAAATCTCCCATGCGGAAATAAACCCAGCCGAGGGTGTCCCAATAGGCGGCGAGGCTTGGAGTGTAGCCGAGATCTTCGGTCTTCAAATCTCCCAAGTCGATCCCCTGAGAGGCCTTCTCCTCGTCACCGACAGCTTTCTGAGCATATTGCAAGGCAAGTGGTAACTGCTTGTTCGCTTCGGCGAGCTCATACGCGACATTGTTCAGAATCAGCGGCCGCGGATCGAGTTCAATACCCTCATTGAGCGCGGCAAGTGCTTTGGCGTCGTTGCCGGCGCGGAGATAGGCCGAACCGAGTCGCAGGTTGAGGTTGGCGGTTTGAGGATTGAGTGAAACCGCTGCTTCGAGGGCGGAAACCGCTTCTGCATAACGCTTCAGGCCGAACAAAGCGGAGCCCAGTCCAGCAGGTCCGGTGCTATCGTTCGGCGAAATCTTAATCAACTGCTGCCAAACAGGAATAGCGTCTTCGAATTTCTGCAGCGAGAGCAGAGCAAATCCGAGCGCCTTGTAACAAACGGGCTCTTCAGGTTCGACATCGACCGCGGCACGGTATGCCTTTAGAGCTTGGTCCGTCTGTCGGGTAAATTTATACATCTCTCCAAGCAAAACCCAAGCGCGAGTAAATTGAGGATCGATTTCAACGGCTTGCTTGAGAGAGTCAATCTCGCCTTGCCAATTCCCCTTCTTGTATTGCTCTTGTGCGTCTTCGTAAGCCCGCGCTGCCTGGGGCTTCTCGCTAAAGCGTAGCTTCCAGATCGCATTTTGGTAAGAATCCACAGGGGACTTACTGGAGGAGAGAGCGACGTATAGTTCATGATCATCGGCAATGGCTTTACTGAATTTCTTATATGCCTCGTACTGACTGACCGGAATTTCTCGCTTCTTCAAAATAAAATGGCGTTCGGTAATCAAGACACCAGCTTTGACCGAGTAAGAAGCGCGGTATTCGGCAAAGTCATTGTGCAGATCGACGTTTTTGGGAAGCTCTGGAGCGTAGCCCTTGGGGAGCGCGACTAAGGACTCAAGGCGGATTTTTGATGGTGAACCGAGCCAGATGGGATGCGGCGGCTTGTCGTCCGTATCCGCAGCGGCGGGAAGAAGAATTGGCGGGAGCGGCGAGCTGATACGGCGGTTGGACCAGTCGGGGTATTCCTTGCGCGTGTAGGTATAGCTGAAATGGAAGGGTTCGTCGATTTTCTCTGGCGTGCCAGCGGTCACGTCTGAGACATCCCCAGCAAAGCCGGTGCTATAAGAGATTCGCTGAATCAGGTCCTTCCATTGCGGCATAGGCACAGTTCGAAAAGCCGTACGAAGCAGGACTTCCTGGTCGTCGCCTTGGATGGTTCGATCGACCTTGCCTTCGAGGGTACCCGAGTCCGTCAGCTTAGCCTCAATCCGAAATGTTTGTAATACGTCCGAGGACGGAAAATCGGGAGTGGTTGTCAGAGTGGAGTTGTCTGGCCGGATAACGAGAGCCTGTTTGTCACGCAGGGGGCTAAGGAGGAATGCGAAGGGAGCGACCTCCGGCGTGGTGTCCAGCCAAATGAGATGGTCGCCCTGCGGGACAGCAGTAATGACATGATCGAACTGAGCCGGCGATGGGACATCGGCATCAATATCGCGCGCCGTGTTAATGAATGCCGGAAAGGCTTTAATACCGACTGCGTCGAGGAGAGAAGCCAGAAGGATGTGCTTATCCTTGCAGTCTCCATACTGGTTGCTTAGCACATCGCCAGCAGGATGAGGCTGGTAGCGGCCTATTCCGAAAGAAACACCGATGTAGCGAAACTGGGAGCTGACGAAATTGTATACGGCGCGCAGCTTCTGATCGTCAGTGGCCGCACTCTTGGTCAATTCGGCGGCTTTCGCTCGAACCTCTGGCGATGGCTTGGCGCGGTCTTGCTGCAAATTGATGTACCAGCGACCAACGTCTTGCCAAGTCTGAAACGTGGAAAGGTGAATGTCGGGAGGAGGAAGCTTGCCACGTTCGGTCTGATAAGAAACTTGCTCCTGGTCCTTGCGTTCCTGCTCCGTGGACTTGTGTTCGAGCTGAGAACTGGTCCAGGTGAAGACACGGCGGGAACCTGAATCGGAAATAACCGGCTTTAGCGTTGAAGTATTCCATTTGACAGCGCGCTCGCGAGGAACGCTGATCTGGAGTTCCTGGTGCAGCAAGATGGCATCGTGAGAGAAATTGAATGCGAACCAAAACTGACCAGGCGCTAAAGGCTTGGTAGTCCGCCAGTGAGTCTGAAACTCGAGCACATCGCCCACGCCGAGACCTTTGACCGCAACATGTTTTTCGTGCAAATCGCTATAGAAGGGGGCTTGCCGGGTAATTTCAGAAGGCATGTCCTGCACACTGTCCGAGGGCGTTGGGACAGTAGTACCGTCCGGCTTGCGCACGCGAACGTAATCGATATCAAGAGTCTGAGTAGAATTTTCGTAAGGAAACGTAAGCACGCCAAAGCGCTGGACGCCCGCGCCGGATTGGATGCGGATTCGAGCGCTGGACTCCCTTATTGATGTTCCGTCGTTCTCAAAAGTGACGCGGGTGATGTCTTGCTCTGAGACAAAAGCTTCATGGGAATAGTCGGGCTCTGTTTCGGTTGGCGCAGGCGTTTGGGCAAATGCCCAAGCAGTACAAAGGTAGCAGCATGTCAGTACGATGGTAACGAAGCAGGATGGTTTCGAGATCGTGTGTGATTGATTGGTCCCGGTTAGCATTTAGGCCGCGCGCGAACGGCATTATACATTCAGCTCTTATGTAGGTACGGAGCATAGTGCTTACTGTTTTCGTGACTATAAACTCGATCAACCGGAGCACTTCGGCCGGAATGGCTGGGTCGGGTGGTCGTGCTTACGGCAGTGCCTGTGTGCCGGCGCTCCGAAGGCGGAAGAGAGACTGCAAGATGCCGCCCATGAAGGGACGGCGCTACAAATGCGCGCGGTGCAGGGAAAACTTTTCATCCAGGCAGGACTTTTAGAACCGGAAGAAAAAGCAGATTCCTCGGCTAAAGACGACGGCGGCTCCGGATTGCTGGCGGCTGGAGGCTTCGCGGTATCATCGTTGTCTTCATAAAGCCGGTTGTGGAACCCAGTTCTAATGCATGGGTCGGATTCCAAAGCTCGGGGAACCAGAGAAGAGTTGAATGGGTGAATCACACATTCAATCGGGGGCATCACAGTCCACAGTGATGCCAGCAGGCACTTGCGCTACCGCCTTCCGCAGCCGCCTTGGGCGCGCAGGATGTCGGCACCTGCGTTCTGTGCAGCGACTGCTGTTGTCCCTTTCATATCTAAGCCTGTTGACCGGTGTGGTCACGAATGGAAGCGCGGACGATCGCCGACTCACACAAGGCGCAGTCCCACAAGCGAGCGTGGAGTCTCGACAGATTCGGCTGCCAATCGTCGATGGGGCCGACATCCGCTTCGCGCGATTCTACACTATCGAAGGGCCTTCGAAATCCAACGCCGGACCCTTTGTGCAGGACGATCAGGGGTTTGTGTGGTTTGGCACGCCATACGGTTTGAACCGCTTCGACGGTTACAACTTCAAGATTTTCACCAACGAGCCTGGAAATTCCAAGAGCATTAGCGGGTCGTCCATCACTGCGCTATTCAAGGACCATAACGGGTCGCTTTGGGTCGGGTGCAATCAATTCCTGAACAAGTTCGACAGCAAAACAGAAACGTTCACTCGATATCGAGTCTCCTACGTGTTCGACATCAGTCAGGACGTTGCCGGCACACTGTGGTTATCTACGCCTACCGGCTTGTATGCGCTGGATCCAGCGAACGGAAATATCCGACGGTATTTCCACGATCAAGACGATCCCGGGAGCCTTGAGAGCAATGACGTCAAGTCGAGTGGTGAAGATAGAGAGGGCAGATTCTGGGTTGCCACCAGCGAGGGCCTCGATTCATTCGATCGCAGAACCGGCAGAGTTACGCTGCATATACCTATCTATGAGCCTTCGTACCCATTCGCTTTCTACGAAGATCGCCTCGGTGTGTTCTGGATCTATCATGTTTCCGGCAATCCATTGTCGGTATTTGACCGAAAGACCAACAAACTAACGCAATTTTCATTTCACAATGAGGATTCGCGCGGCCTGGCTTTGACGGGCATCACGGGCATGTTAGAAGACCAGAACGGGGCTCTCTGGTTGTCAACGAACGGAGCCGGCCTGCTTAAATTTGACCGTGAACATCAAAGATTCATCCGCTATCGCAATAACCTTGCTGATGCTGAGAGCCTGGCGCAAAACAGTGTCCGTCAAGTGTTCGCAGACCGGGAGGGGATCATTTGGGCCAGCTTAGGCGGCTTGGGACTTACACGTTTTACCTCGAGGGCGCTGCCGTTCCAGCGATATCGCCACGATTTTGGCAATCCGGCCAGCCGGGATGAACCTTTTGTCGGGGCGATTTACGAGGACCATCAGGGGATTCTGTGGATCGGCACCCATGAAGCGCTTAATCGAATCGAGCGCAAGGCAGAGCGCTACGATGCTCTTCCGCTCACCGCCGCAGGAGTGGGAAGCGATGTCATCACTATTTGTGAGGATCGCGCAGGGTACCTCTGGGTGGGCACGTATAGTCATGGACTCTTCCGCTTCGACCCTCGAACAGCGCTTTTCAAAAGGTTTCAACACAATCCCCGAGATCCGCACAGCTTGAGCAATAACATTGTCCCCCGTCTTCTCGTTGATCACAATGGAACGCTCTGGGCAGCCACTCATGATGGCTTAGATCGTTTCGATGCGGAGACGGGTACCTTTACAACTTACAGAGCCGGGTTGCAAGGCGTACACCCGAATTATTTAGAACTGGTCGAGGACCGGAATGGAATACTGTGGCTCGGTACGGAATCTTCCGGTCTGCTGCGTTTCGACCCAGAGACAGGCCAATTCATGATTTATCAACACGACGTAGAGCATCTGGGAACATTAAGCAACCCCCGCGTGAACTCGGTCCACTTTGATCGCTCGGGCACCATGTGGATAGGTACTCAGGAAGGCCTCAATAGATTTGACGTAACAACTGGAAGGTTCACCATTTACTTGCAGCGGGAAGGCCTACCGGGCAACGTCGTGGGATGCGTTCTGGAAGATAGTCATGGCTACCTGTGGATGAGCACTGACAATGGGGTCGCAAGATTCGATCCACCAGCAAAGACATTCCGGACTTACTCGACTGCTGACGGACTCCCAGGCCCCGACTTGACCGGCTGGGGCGCCTGCTTCAAGAGTGCAAACGGCGAAATGTTTTTCGGTGGATTCGGCGGCGCAACCGCGTTCTTCCCCGACAAAGTAATGGATAGTTCGTACGTCCCTCCTATCGTTCTGACAGACTTCAGACTGTTCGGGACCTCGGTGATGCCCGGAGTGGACTCGCC
>Ga0137415_10000898_pt1 | contig 29166 bp, 24 predicted proteins | sample CZODoug3_1_1_16f_FD_183082 | JGI IMG/M metagenome (GOLD analysis project Ga0137415, IMG submission 183082) | Vadose zone soil fungal communities from Angelo Coast Range Reserve, California, USA - CZODoug3_1_1_16fungal (Hybrid Assembly) | ecosystem: Environmental > Terrestrial > Soil > Vadose...
TGACTCGTTCAGGGGGCTGCAAGGACAAACTTTGCGGCCTTTTTTTGCGGGCTGGAGGATGTCACGGCGCTTGGGAGCCCGAGGCGTTCACCCTTAGGCGACCGGGAAACGGACCAAGAGAAGCAAAGCAATCCCAAACTCGAGGTCGGCAGCAGTGTCAAAGGAACAAGGAACAGTGAAGTGGTTCAATGCTTCAAAGGGCTATGGTTTCATCCAGCGGCAAACAGGGGAGGACGTTTTTGTCCATTTCTCCGCGATCATGATGGATGGTTACAAGTCACTGAACGAGGGGCAAGCTGTTGAGTTTTAAGTGAAAAAGGGTCCCAAGGGCCTTCAGGCGGAGAATGTCACTGGTCTCTAGCCTGTAAATTGGGGTGCTTTGGCTCCCCAAGCCGGGGCACCCACCAAAAAATTTTATCCGCGTCGAGTGAGTGGTCCAGGAGGACGTTGTGCAAGCAATGCAAGAAGGACAGACAATCAAGCATGATGTGTACGGCTTGGGAATCGTGACGGCATCCGACCAGGAGCGCACCTCGGTTGATTTTGATGATCACGGGCCGAAACTGTTCGTGACCAGCATGATGACCGCGGAGCTCATCGGTGAAGCCCCTGCCACGCCGCCAAAGACCAAGAGGCGCCGCAAAGCGTCGACGGCCGCAAAAGCCGCTAAAGCCGCGAAGAAAGTCGCTGCTGCCGCTGCAACCGCCCGTTCGTAGTATTTCCCTGCCTTCGAACGATTCCCCGCGCCCTTGTGGCGCAGGGGTGTGTCTGGGAGCTTGGACCGATGGAACCGCACTCTTTCGTGCTAAGGTTTGTCGCATGAGACGCGCACTGATGATCATCGGCGTTGTGCTCATCTTGCTTGGTATCGCCGCGGTTTTGCATCCTACCTACACCTACCATCGGCAAGAGCAAGTCGCGAAAATCGGCTCGTTCCAGGCCACGCTCGACGAAGAAAAAATCGCACAAATTCCCGTCGCTGCGACGGCTGCGGTGCTCATCGCCGGGTTAGCGCTAGTTTTGATTGGCGCGAGAATGAAGGCCTGATTTCTTTACCATCTGACCCTCGCTAGCCAGACATTTTTCCTTTTGACTTTACTGCTTGGCCTCATCATCTACTCCCCCTCGTTGACAACCCTTCAAGCCAGATTCAGGATGGCTGCAACATCTGTCGGATCCCTCGGAAATCCCTATCGGTGGCGTGAGGTGCTTGATGAAGAAGGCCTTCCGGTCCCTCCTGGGGAGCAGTTTGCCTTACCTGTTTCTTTTTGGAACAGGGCTTTCGGCGCGCGCTCAAAATCCTCCCGGAGTGACCGACAAGACCATTGTTATCGGCTCGTGTTCCGCGCTCGAAGGGCCATCGCATTCCCTTGGGGCGGAAACGGTGACCGGCGCCAACGCTTACTTCAGCTTGATCAACGAAGAGGGGGGCGTCCACGGGCGCAAGCTCAAGTTAGTTGCCTACGACGACAGCTACGACCCGGCGAAGACGGAGGCTTGCTTCAACCGCCTGATGACCGACAAGGTCTTCGCCCTGGGGTTTTTCGTGGGCACCCCGACGGCCGTGAAATACGTGCCACTCGCCGAAACTAACAAAATCCCTCTGATTGGCTTGTTCACCGGAGCCCAGACGCTCTACACGCCCTTGCGCCACTGGATCGTGAACGTGCGCGCCTCCTACTACGACGAAACACGCGAGCAGATGGACGGCGTGTGGGACAAACTCGGCTATCGCAAAATAGGAGTCATCTACCCGGAAGATGCATTCGGGACTGCGGTGCTGGGCGGTGTGACGGAAGCGCTTAAGGCGCATAGCGCCGAGCCAGCGAAAGTTGCCTCCTACGAACGGCAAACCGCGAATGTCGGCGGCGCGATTGACATCGTGCGCGCTGCGAACCCACAAGCCGTGGTGGTCGTCGGTCCCCCGAACACCGTCGCGCCAATCTTGAAACAATCCCATGCCAAAGGCTGGAAGCCGCTGTTTCTTACGGTGTCCTTTGTGGGCACCGATGAACTGATCCTCGAAGCCGGCGACGCTGCCGAAGGAATGGTTATAACGCAAGTCGTGCCGCCTTATTATCTTACCGACCTGAAGGGCGTGGCCCTGTACCGGCGCACACTGTCGAAATATGCGCCTTCGGGACGGCCGAACTTCGTGAGCCTGGAAGGCTTCGTGGATGCAATGGTCCTGGTGGAAGGGCTCAAGCGCGCTGGTAAAGAACTGACCCGCGAGGGACTAATCCACGGCATCGAATCCATTCATGAGGAGGATCTCGGCCTTGGTCCGCAACTCAAGCTTGATTACTCAGCCAAAGATCACAAAGGATTTGATCACGTGATTCCGACGGTAGTGCGCGGCGGACGAGCCGTGCCATTCACGGACTGGTCCACCGTCGGCCTAAAATAGCCAGCCACGTCCGCAGTCTGCAAACGCACGCTCGTTCGTTGACTCACTTTCTGTCCCGCACTAAGATGGCCCCTCCAGTCTTGCTGTGCAATAGAAATCCCACCTTCAGCGGAGGACAGCTATGTCCCAAAATTTTTCGCTCTTCCAAAAAGTTCTGGCGCCCGGAATTCTCGTTACGACTTTGACCCTGGTGTCCGTCGCGCACTCCGGCAAGTCGGATCCATCGGCTCCGCCACTCGCACCCGTCCACGAAGTAACCGACGAATACTTCGGAGTTAAAGTCGCCGATCCCTATCGCTATATGGAAGACCTGGCGAAGCCGGAAGTGACCGCCTGGTTCAAGGCGGAGAACGAGTACACCCGTGCCGTCTTGAGCCGAATATCCGGCCGCAGCGCGTTTTTAAACCGCATCAAACAATTGGACGAATCCGCGCCCGCACGAACCTCCGACTTGCGGCGCCTGCCTGGCGATCGCTATTTCTATCAAAAGCGGCTGGCATCCGAAGACGTAGCCAAGCTCTACGTCCGCGACGGACTCACAAGTAATGAGAGGCTCCTGGTGGATCCGACAAAGTTCGTGACTACACCAGGATCTCACTACGTGATTAGCTACTACGCGCCTTCCTTCGATGGAAAGTACGTCGCGGCCGGCATTTCCGCTGCGGGGTCGGAGGATGCCGTCCTTCGCGTGTTTGACGTTAGCACGGGCAAAGAAACGGGCGATGTGATCGATCGAGCCCAATTCGGCAGCCCTTCCTGGCTGCCGGATGGCCGATCATTGGTGTATAACCGCTTGCAGGAATTGACCTCTACCTCTGCTCCCACCGACCGCTACCTCAACAGCCGCGCCTATTTACATGTCCTGGGCACGCAGCCGGACAAGGATCGCCTGGTCTTCGGCACCGGCACGCCCAATGTGAACATCGATCCTGCGGACATTCCGTTTGTCGCGACGTGGCCCGGTGCTGCGTATGCCGTGGGGGTGGTCGCTCACGGAGTCCGCAATGAAATTACCGCTTACATCGCGCCTATCAACACGCTGGACGGGACCACAGTACCCTGGAAGCGGTTCTGCGATGTCGATGATGACGTGACCGGATTTGATGTTCACGGCGACGACTTCTATCTGCTGTCTCACCATGGGGCATCACGCTTTAAGGTCTTGCGCACGAAGCTTGCGACCCCTGACATCGCGAGCGCGCAGCTCGTCGTGCCGCCGGGCGAGGCCGTCATTCAGAACATCGCCGCCGCCAGCGACGCGGTCTACATTCAGGAACTGGACGGGGGCCTGGGGCGCTTGGTGCAACTACCCTATTCCGGCGGCAAGCCCACGCAGATTCAGCTGCCGTTCGAGGGCAGCGTCGGATTATCCGCAACGGACGGGCGTATTCCCGGCACGCTGGTGGAATTGACCTCTTGGACGAAAGCCCACAAGATCTACACCTACGACCCGAGCCGCAAAAATGTCACGGATACCAAGCTGCAACCAGTGGGAAAGTTTGACGAGCCTGCTGACCTCGAGTCGGTGGAAGTAAAAGCCAAGAGCTACGATGGAACACTCGTCCCCCTTTCGATCGTGTACCGAAAGGGCATAAAACTCGATGGATCGAATCCCGCGCTTCTGCGAGGGTACGGCGCGTATGGCATTACGGAGGATCCGTTCTTTGATCCCAAATACATCGCTTGGTTCGAGCACGGCGGTGTAATTGCCGTAGCGCATATACGCGGCGGTGGCGAATATGGGGAGGACTGGCATCTCGCGGGAAAACTCTTGACCAAGCCAAATACTTGGAAGGATTTTATTGCGTGCGCCGAGTATCTGATCAATCAGAAGTACACATCGACGCCCCACCTGGCCATCATTGGAGGCAGCGCGGGCGGCATTACCATCGGCCGTTCCATTACCGAGCGACCCGACCTGTTCGGCGTCGCGATTGATGCCGTGCCCATGTCCGACGTGGTCCGAGCGGAGTTCACTCCCAATGGACCACCGAACATTCCCGAGTTCGGAACAGTCAAGGAAGCCGACGGCTTTAAGGCTTTGTATGAAATGAGCCCCTATCATCACATCAAGGATGGAACCAAGTATCCAGCGGTAATGGTGACCACTGGCTGGAATGACCCGCGCGTGGTGTCCTGGGAACCTGGAAAGATGGCGGCGCGTCTGCAGGCGGCCACGGCGAGCGGCAAGCCGGTTTTGCTGCGGGTAGACTACGACGCAGGGCACGGAATCGGGTCAACCAAGACGCAAAGGGAAGAGGAACTCGCGGATGAATGGAGTTTTGCGTTTTGGCAATTCGGCATGCCTGAGTTCCAGCCCGCAAAAAAATAATTTGGCAGTAGACGCAGCAAACGTCTCGAATTAGAAAATCTACCGAACCGCGGATTCGGTTTGCTCGAAGGCGTGGTACGACGAACGCACCAGCGGGCCGGCTTCCACATGCTTGAATCCCATGGCTTCGCCGCGGACTTTGAACTCCGCGAATTCATCGGGATGGACGTAGCGCACGATGGGTAGATGATCGCGGGTGGGCTGGAGATACTGTCCTAGCGTGAGGATGTCCGTGCCCTGCGCGGCTAAGTCCTGCAAGGTCGCAAGCACTTCGTTTTTTTCTTCGCCGAGGCCAAGCATCAGCCCGGTTTTCGTTGGTACATCCGAATGAGCTTCCTTGGAACGCCGCAGCAACTCGAGCGACCTTTCGTAAAGGGCGCCTTTGCGCACCTGGCGATATAGGCGGGGAACCGTTTCTGTATTGTGATTGAGCACGTCCGGCTTGGTGGCGAGGACCGTGTTCAACGCGTTCCAGTCGCCGCGGAAGTCTGGAATCAGCACTTCGACCTTGCAGCCCGGCACGCGCCGCCGAATCTCTTCGATCGTGCGCGCAAAAATGTGGGCGCCGCCGTCCGGCTGGTCGTCGCGGTTGACGGAAGTCACCACCGCGTAGCGCAGACCCATACGCGCCACGGCCTCCGCCACTCGAAACGGCTCTTCTTCATCCGGCGGTCCGACGGGTTTGCCGGATGGCACCGCACAAAAACCGCAAGCCCTCGTGCAAATGTCCCCCAGAATCATGAACGTCGCGGTGCCGTGCTCCCAGCACTCGCCCATGTTCGGGCAGCGCGCGCTTTCGCACACCGTATGCAGATCTAGTGTCCGCATAATCCGCTTCAAATCCTGGTAGCGCTCGCCGCCAAAAAACTTGACGCGCAGCCATTCCGGCCGCGGATGCGCGCCGGGTGGCGGCACGGGCATTGCCGTCGGGTTGGAAATGATGTTAAAGGGAGAGGCCATGGGTGTTAATGCTACATTTTAACCGCATCGGCGGAAGCACACAAACGGAGGACACCCCTGTAGTGACGAGCAGTATGCGCAATCGAGCGAGGGCCCAGGGGATAGCGCCGTTACGTGGCGCAGACGACGGGCGTTGCTTGCGCCGCGGACGGGGACGTTGGTAATTCCCAACCGGGAGTTCGTTGGGATACCCTCCCCCCGTTTTTTCATAAGTGTTCATTCTAGAGGGAGTTAAAGTCCTTTGTTTTGATACACTTTTATAAGTGTTGATTCTAAAGGTATTTAAAGTTTGCTGTTTCGTGTTTTTGCAACCTTTCGCAAAGTGCGCTCCCTTCGAGGTTCTGGAGAGTTAAGCCTGGAGTGACGGAAGGGATTAGAGAGGTTTCTTCGAGATAACACACGTAACCATACCACAGATCTGGACGTTTGTCAATAGTAAACTGTAAGTGCAAAGAGGAGAATGGGTTAGCGCGGAATTTCGTTGGGCTAGAAGTCAGCCTCCCCCCTTCGCCAAAGGGCCAAGAGCGAGGTTGCGACACGCAAAGTCGTGCCACCTCGCGGCCGCCTGCCAAGGACATTAAAGTCCCATCTAAGTACGTACCTGGGCGTATAGTCCTAAGTTGCATGAATCAAAATTATCTGCGCCTCGCAATGCTGCTCTTGGTCAGTTGGGCGAATATCTGGCCGGGCGGGAGTTTTGCGTCTAACTTGCAAGAGCCGGCGCGAAATCCCGCAAGGGAAAAGGCAAAAAAGGAAACCTGCACGGTATCGGGCATGGTCGTGAAACTTGCGGGGAGCGAACCGATTAAGTCCGCCATGGTTCGATTGCGGAAAGCGGATGATCAGAATCAAGGGTATGTAGCGATCACGGACGGAGGCGGACACTTCGAGCTCAAACAAGTGGAGGCTGGCCGGTATCGCCTGGAAGTAAGCCGCTCCGGGTTTGTTACCCAGCAGTTTGGGCAAAAAACTCCCGATGATCCCGGCGCTCTTCTTACGCTTTCCCCCGGCGAAAATCTAAGCGATCGCATCTTTCGCCTGATTCCCTCGGCAGTGATCGCCGGCAAAATCATGGACGAAGATGGACAGCCGCTATCGGGGACCATGGTTAGCGCGATGCGCGAGGTCTATACCGAAGGAAAGCGCAAACTGCAGATCCAAAGCATGACCGGCACAGACGACCTCGGAGAGTTCCGCCTCTTCGGGCTGTCTCCCGGACGCTATATCCTAAGCGCGCTATACTCCCCCCACCAATGGGGACAGGGTATCGACAATTTCAAGGATTTGGGCGAAAGCAAAAGCGATCGGGGCTACGTAACAACCTATTATCCCGGCAGCCCGGATCCCTCCAAGGCATCGCCAATCGCCATTAAATCAGGCGAAGAGCTGCGTTCGATGGACATGCTCCTGCCGCAAGTGGGGGTATACAAAATCCGAGGCCGTGTATTCAACGGCGTGACGCATCACGCAGCGAACGAGGTATTCCTGAGTCTCACTCCAAAAAATAGCCGCTTCGTCTGGAACATCGACAACTACACCAACGTGCAAAAGGATGGCTCCTTCGAGCTGCGGAACGTTCTGTCCGGATCTTACACGCTAGCCGCGCACTGGTTCGATGAAGGCAAGGCTTACACCGCCCGGCAGACGGTCGATGTGGGTAACGCGGACATCGATGGTTTGACGCTCACCATAGCTCCGGGTGTCGCAATCGAAGGCCATCTCGCCTGGGAGGGGAATCCGAGCGTGGAGGAGCAAGAGCTCAAAGTTATGGCCACCGAATCGAATGACGTTTATTGGGGAGGCGGACAAACCCGTGTGCTCGCCAATGGCGCCTTTACGCTCAAAGATATTTCCGAAGGCACCTATAAGCTGAATGTCGAGGGCATCTCCCAAGACTGCTACGTCAAGAGCATTCGCTACGGTATGAGCGACGCCACGTCAGAGGGTTTTACGGTCCAGCGGGGCGCCGACGCAGCGCTGGACGTCACAGTCAGCTCTCGTGGCGCGCGCATAAAGGGAAGTGTCGCGGACGTCGATGGTTTGCCCGCTGCCGGCGCGTGGGTCGCGCTCGTGCCCGAAGAAGCTCATCGCGCTGAGTTCCGTCTCTACAAATCAAAAACGACCGACCAGCACGGCAATTTCGAGCTGCGCGGCATCGCTCCCGGCGACTACAAGCTCTTTAGTTGGGAACAAGTGGAATCGCAAGCCTGGGAAGACGCCGAATTCCTGAAACAATTCGATGAAAAAGGCGAGAAAATCAGGGTGCAAGACGGCGATCAGAAAACGCAAAACCTAACCGCGATTCGCACCAAGAGCCCGGAGTCAGCAAAGCCGTAGCCGTAGCTATTCTATTCGGGCTTCCACGGCCAAACAAAGCGCGGCCATTCTGGCCTTCAAGAGAGTTGAACAAATCAAATGTAAAAAAGTGCGGGAAACCGTCAGGTTCGGTAAGGAGACTATAGCGGCTGGCGCGAGGAGCGCACGAAGTCGCGCAGCACCGTCACGTTGGGGCCGTAAGCGCCGATGCGCCCCGCATCCACCGGCAAGCCCAGCCGCTCCGCCAGATCGAGGTCGACACCCGCATCGTCCAACTCAGACAAGCTAAACCCTTGCGCCGGCAACACCCGATTAATCCCGGTTGGATACACCGGCCGCGGAGGCCGATGACGCTGCCAGGGGCGGCGCGCCAACTCGTAAAACTGCTGCCAGTCGCGTTTGTGCCAAGTCGTCATGCTGTCGTCTGCTACCGCTGTCTGCTACTACTATCCTTCGACGTAATTGCTGCCCGATTGGATGCAAACCCCGTCCTTCAGGTTCACTGTATTTTCGGCGCCGCGACACCTCACCTTGCGGGCCGCCAGGACCGCCTAACGATATACGCGGCCATGCATGCTGCGAGACATTTCCTCACCTGATGTAACAAACCCGTTACGGGGTTAATTGTTTCGCGCACCTGTTGCTGCTGGGTTTAGCGCGGCTTTGAACGCGCCCCGTTTCGCCGTGCTAGGGAATCGGGCCAAAGGGGCTTGCCTGCACGGCGTACTACAGACCTAAACTACAACGTTCGGATGCAAAGCGGCTCGCAGGCGGCTGTATACTACGCGCATCCGCCAGCGATGGCCACTGAGAATGATGACCTCCGCGCACATTGTCGTTCACTACCACGAGCTGTGGCTCAAGCGCGGCAATCGCCGTTTCTTCCTGCACAAATTGCGCGAAGCCCTGCGCCGCGCGCTGGACGGCATCGAAGTCAGCCGCATCTCGCAGCCGGCCGACCGGCTGATCATCGAAATTGCCGATGCCGCGCAGGTGAATGAAGCGCTACAGCGTCTGACGCGCGTCAGCGGCATTTCACACCTGGCCGTAGCGCGCGTGTTACGCCGTCCAACCTTGGAGGCGGATCCGCTCCAGACCCTTTGCGAAGCCGCGTGGGAAGAAATCCGCGGCGAACAGTTCGCGACCTTTGCGGTACGCGCCCGCCGCAGCGACAAATTCTTTCCCTTGAACGCCATGGCCATCGAGCGCGAGGTCGGCGGCTATCTTTTTGACAAGTTGCAAACGGAAGGCCGCAAGGTGCGCGTGGACCTAAAAGCTCCGGCGCTCACCTGCCGGATCGAAATCACCCGCGGGCCGCTGCTCGTCTACGCGCGCCGCATTGTCGGTCCCGGCGGACTCCCGCCCAACACCGCCGGCAAGCTCGTCTGCCTGCTCTCCGGCGGGTTTGACTCCGCGGTGGCCGCATACAAAATGATGAAACGCGGCGCGCATTTGAGTTTTGTGCATTTCTGGGGAGGTGGCGCCGCTCCGGGAGAATCGTCCATCCACGTAGCGCGCCAACTGGTAGAGCGGCTGGTCCCTTGGCAATTCACCGCCAAGCTATATTTGGTCCCGTTCGAACCGCTGCAACGCGAAATCGCCGCGCAGGCTCCGGAAGCCTTCCGCACGCTGCTTTATCGCCGCCTGATGCTGCGCGTCGCGGAGCGCATCGCCCAGCGCGGCGGCGGGAAAGGTGTAATCACCGGCGATAGCCTCGGCCAAGTGGCCTCGCAAACTTTGCAGAATTTGCAGGCTGTCGGCTCGGTCGCAAAGTTGCCGCTCTACCGTCCGCTGATTGGCGACGACAAGCTCGAAATCCAGGAAATCGCGCGCCGCATCGGCACGCACGATATTTCCGAACAGCCCTTCCACGATTGCTGCCCTGTATTTCAATCCAAATCGCCAGCGCTCTTCGCCGCAACGGAAGCCTTGGACGCCGCCGAGACAGCGCTTGACGTTGCGTCGCTCGTGGATCGCGCGATTCGCACGCTCAGCGTCGAGCGCTATCGCTTCGCGCGCGGACAAGCCGAGCGCGTAGCGTCCAAGCACACTGCGACCGCATAAAATTTCTTCAGGGGAGTCTTAGCGGCTTGCGGAAGCGCGCCGCCTTGCTACCTGGAGAGTGCTCTGCTTACCAGCGGTTGCCGCGATCGCCTCGGTCTCCGCGATCTCCGCCGCGTCCGCCGCCACCACCGTGACCACCGCGTCCGCCGCCACCGCCACCCCGCCCTCCGCCGTATCCGCCGCGCCCGCCACCCCCGCCGGTGCGTTCTGCCTGAGGCCGTGCTTCGTTTACCACGAGGTTGCGTCCGCCGAAATTCTGTCCGTTCAAGGAATTCACCGCGCGATCCGCATCTTCGTCATTGTTCACTTCGACGAATGCGAAGCCGCGCGACTGTCCCGTAAAACGGTCACGAATGAGATTGACGCCTGAGGGGGTTACGCCGATCTGAGAGAACCACTCGTGGAGCTGATCTTCCGTCGCGGAAAACGGAAGATTCCCAATATAGAGCTTCTTCACCTGCCCACTCCTTCTGCCCGGAACCCGATTGCGAGTCGCGGAGCGCGCCGAAGAAGCGAGAGTCGTACACGGGCAGTCCGGGTAGCAGGGCCACCACGGGCGCGATACTGGCACTCCAGCGGTCACCAGCATCCTCTCGAAATTCTACCCTATTTGCAACGAGAAAGAGGCTGTACGAGCGGTTGTCACCGTTGGTGTCGCCATTTGACGCAGCACTCGCCCCTAACCGCCGAACCCCATCGATGATAGGATGCCCGGGTTCCCGCTCTAGCTTAGGAGAGGCTGGTCGTCAGCGTCAGACTTGGCGACCGCGTCAGCGGTTCGCTTGCAGCCCCCTACGAGGTTCTCATGCGCGGCACGATGATGGACTTTCCGCTCACTCTCCCCACGCTCCTCGAGCGCGCTGACAAGCTTTTCTCTCGTGTCGAAATCGTCTCCCGCCGCCCGGACCGCTCTGTCGTCCGCACCTGCTACGGTGACTTCTACCGCCGGGCTCGCCGCCTGGCCTCTGCTCTGACCAAGCTCGGCCTCCGTCCCGGCGATCGCGTCGCCTCCATGATGTGGAATCACGCCGGCCACCTCGAAGCCTTCTTCGGTGTTCCCGCAGCAGGCGGCATCCTGCACACCTTAAATCCGCGCCTCCATCCCCACGAAATTGCCGCCATCGCCAATCACGCCGGCGATCGCTTTCTGCTCATCGACGATGTCCTTCTGCCGGTCTACGAGAAATTTTCCCAAGACGCGCCCTTTGAGCGTGTGATCGTCGTCCCTTACGGCTGCGGCGAGGTTCCGCGAGGTTTCTTAAACTATGAAGAGCTGCTCGCGGAAGCGGACGCCGATTTCCAATATCCCAAGCTCGACGAAAACGACGGCGCCGCCATGTGCTTCACTTCCGGCACCACAGGTTTCTCCAAGGGAGTTATCTATTCACACCGCGCGATTGTCTTGCATTCCTTTGCTGAAGCCATGGCCGATTGCTTCGCCGTCAGCCATCACGACACTGTTTTGCCCGTCGCTCCGATGTTCCACGCCAACGCCTGGGGGCTCCCCTACACTTGCGTCATGACCGGCGCGCGGCTGATTCTGCCCGGACCTTGTGTCGATGCCGAAAGCGTGCTCGATCTCATCGAGCGGGAGCAGGTCACCATTGCTTGTGGTGTGCCTACGGTTTGGCTGGGCGTTCTCTACGCCCTCGAGAAAAATCCCGGCCGCTGGAAATTTCCTTCACCGGTGCGCATCGTCATCGGCGGTACCGCGCCGCCCATTCGCCTGATGCGCGCGCTCGATAAGCACAACCTACAGATTATGCACCTGTGGGGCATGACGGAAACCACGCCCGTTGCCACCGTCGGCCGCCTCAAACGTCACATGCTGGAGTGGACCGAAGACGCACGCTACGAAGTCCGCGGCAAACAAGGTTGGCCCGCGCCTTTTGTCGAGCTGCGCGTCACGCGTCCCGGCCCCGATGGAAATGTGGAAGCGCCGCGCGACGGCGAAACTCCCGGCGAACTCGAAGTACGCGGCCCGTGGGTTGCCGCCAGCTACTACAATGCGCCCGACCAGGCCCATCGCTGGACCGAGGACGGCTGGTTCAAGACCGGCGACATCGCCACCCTGGACGACGAAGGCTTCATCAAAATTGTCGACCGCGCCAAGGACCTCGTGAAATCCGGCGGCGAATGGATCAGCTCTGTCGATCTTGAAAATACCTTGATGGGCCATCCCGCCGTAAAAGAAGCCGCCGTTGTAGGGGTCCCGCACCCCAAATGGCAAGAGCGCCCGCTGGCCGCCGTGGTCCTGAAAGAGGGCGCCACTGCGACACCCCAAGAGCTCCGCGAATTCCTAAGTAAATCCTTCGCCAAATGGCAGCTTCCCGACGCCTTCGTCTTCGTGGCCGAAATCCCCCGCACCAGCGTTGGCAAATTCAAAAAAATCGCCCTGCGCGAACAATTCGCTAACTGGAATTGGGACGAAACTAGTATTGCGTCTAGCGACGCCAGCAACAAACTCGACTGACTTGCTTGCCTAAGATCACAGGCTCTCTCCCGGTTTCAACGCGTGAATCTCCAGTCCGGCAATGTCCTTTGCGTGCTGTTTCAACTGTTCCGGTCTCCCAACCAAAGCCGGGAACGTCGCGTAATGCATGGGCACCACGTGCTTAACACCGAGAAAACGAATGGCGTGCGCCGCTTCGCGTGGCCCCATCGTGAAGTGGTCGCCAATCGGCAGCAAGGCCAGATCCGGTTTGTAAAACTCGCCGATCAATTTCATGTCGCTAAACAGCGCCGTGTCGCCCGCATGGTACACCGTAAAGCCTCCCGGCATTCGAATCACCAGGCCCGCTGGCTCGCCGCCGTATATGCGCTCGCCGTTGTCATCAATCGAGTTCGAGTGAAACGCGTGCGTCATCGTCACTTCAAACTCGCCGACCTTCTGCGTTCCCCCTTTCCCCATTGGCTTCGTCTCTTCCTTGAATCCCTTGCTCGCAACCCACAAACAGGTCTCGAAGATGGCCACAATCTGCGGCTTGTGTTGTTTCGCGAGCGCCAGCAAATCCCCAAGATGATCCGAATGCGCGTGCGAAAGGAAAATCACATCCAGCTTGGGGACCTTCTTCAACTTGTCCGGGCACACCGGGTTCGTCATCACCCACGGATCGATCAGACCGACCTGACCGGAAGCAGTGGTCAGTGAAAACGTGCTGTGACCGAAATACATCACGCGATTGCCCTTCATATCGAGCATGTGGCACCTCTGGCGAGAAATGTACTGGGATTAGCGGGGACCTCTAGTTGGAACTCCGTTTGGGTTAGCGGGCAGCGCTAACGCTGCCGCCGGAGAGCAACTGGCGGATAGCGGCTTCGTAGGTTTCTCGGTTCCTTGCGCCGAAAAAGTGGCCGGTTAGTCGGCCGTCCTTGTCATAAAGAAATGTCGCCGGCAGCTCGCCGCGCCAATCTGGGAGCACCGACTGATTAAATTCCCCTTCCTCTTCCGGCTTCCCCGGCTTCTTCCGGTAATTCGGGAACACGGGCTTGTAGCGCGCGATGAAACGCCGCATCAAAATCAAGTCGCCATCCTGATCGGAATTCACGCCCACCACGCGCAGCCCCTTCGGCGCGTACTCTTTCGAGAGCTCATTCAGCATCGGATATTCGTCGCGGCACGGCTCGCACCACGTCGCCCAGAAATTGATCAGCAGCGGCTTTCCGCGATACTGCCGGACCAGCTTTTGATAGCCCTGCACATCGATGATTTGGGGATCGTTCGGCGCATGAGTTTGCGGCGCTCCGGCAACTGAAAAACCAATAGCGGAAACAGCGGCAACCAGCAACGCGGCAACGGCAATCCGGATTCGCATTAGGTCCCTTCCTCCACCATTCTATCTATAGACCTCCAAGTTGAGAAACCTATTCCCCCCGCGTACAATCACTCTATGCCGCTTGTTGCCCCCGATGGGGCCGTGGTATAAATTTCGCTCGTCGCGCACTCTCTCAGTGGTGCCACCGGGCCGCGGTCGAACAAAAGGAGATGCTAAATGGCTTATGTGATCGCCGAACCGTGTATCGGCACAAAAGACTCCGCCTGCGTGGATGTCTGCCCGGTCGACTGCATCCACCCCCGCAAAGACGAGCCGCAATTCGAAAACGAAAAACAGCTCTACATTAATCCCACGGAGTGCATCGATTGCGGCGCCTGCGTGCCGGTTTGTCCCGTGACCGCCATCTTCGCCCTCGAAGACCTGCCGGAGAAGTGGCAGAGCTATACCCCTGTCAATGCCGATTGGTACGCCAAGAAGTAACGAGACTCCTTAGGTTAGACACTCTGCTTCTCAGCAGCCGTTTCGTGCCGCTTGACGCACAATAAGCATCCAACCGGGGTGCGTGATTCGCGCACTTCTGGCCTGTTGGCGCATTGCAAGTTCCCGTTGCAGAGTTATTCTGTTTCTCTGGAGAACGCCCCGTCCCCGTGCCGCCTAAGTTCCATCTGGTTCTGCTCATACACGCCCATCAGCCTTGCGGCAACTTCGGCCATGTTTTCGAGCAGTCCTATGTGCGCTGCTACCTGCCCTTTATCGAGACTCTTGCGAAGCACCCCAGTGTCCACGTCGGCCTCCATTATTCCGGCCCGCTGCTCACCTGGATCGAAGAGCACCGCCCCGAATATTTCCAGCGCTTGAAAGCGTTGGTAAGAAACGGCCAGGTCGAAATGGTCGGCGGCGGCTTTTACGAGCCTATTCTCATTTCCATCCCCGCCGCCGACCAGCGCGTGCAACTCATTCGCCTTGCCGATTATGTCGAGCACCATTTCGGCGAGCGCCCCACTGGCGCTTGGCTCGCCGAGCGCGTTTGGGAGCCGCAACTGTCTTCCGTTCTCGCCGAAGCCAACGTCGGCTACACCGTTTTAGACGACATTCACTTTCTCTCCGCCGGCTTTGAGCCCGACGAGCTCTTCGCCGACTACATCGCGGAAGATCACGGCCAAACCATTCGCCTCATCCCCGGCCAGAAAATTCTTCGCTACCTCATTCCGTTTGGCACGATTGAGCAGGTCGTCACCTATCTCAAGGAAACCGCCGGCGCGCACCCCGGCCAAATGGCTGCCATGGGCGACGACATGGAAAAATTTGGCGTCTGGCCTGGCACCTTCGACCATTGCTACAAAGATTCCTGGCTTGAAAAGTTTTTCGTTGCCCTCGAGGAAAATTCTTCCTGGCTCCAGGCCTCCACGCCCACCGAATACTTTGGCACGCATACGCCTGCCGGCCGCGCCGATCTGCCCACCGCCTCTTACACGGAGATGATGGAGTGGGCGCTGCCGACACGCGTCCGCCAGCGCTACAACCAGGTCCTCAAGGAATTCGCCTCGCGCAACGAAGTGCTGGCCTTTCTTCGCGGCGGCTCCTGGCGCGGCTTCTTCCGCAAATATTCCGAATCCAACCTGTTGCACAAAAAAATGCTGCACGTCGCCCGCCGCATCGACACCTCGCCCGCCCGGCGCAGCGTTTCCAAAGCCGGCGAAGAGTTGAAAAAGGCCCGCGACCTTCTACTGCGCGCGCAATGCAACGACGCCTACTGGCACGGAATTTTCGGCGGGCTCTACGCTCCGCACCTGCGCACCGAGCTTTGGCGCAGCCTCATTCGCGCCGAGCTCATCGCCGACCAGCAAACGCCCGGTGGTCTCGCACCGCGTGTGGAAACGCTCGATTACGATGGCGACGGCACGAATGAACTCCTTTTCACCTCCTCCGAATACCAGGCGCTGCTGAAGCCTTCGGACGGCGGCACGCTCGCGGCCCTCGACTTTCGTCCAGCCGGTTCAACCCTCATCAACTCCATCCTGCGCCGCCCGGAGGCTTATCATGCGCGCCTTCGCGAAATCGCCAACAACCCCTCCGGCGCCGTCACTTCCATTCACGAACAAACGCGCGTCAAAGAGCCGGGTCTCGAGCGCTATCTCCGTTACGATCGCTGGGCGCGCCACACGTTTCGTCTGTTCCTCTTCGATCCGTCGCGCGGTCATGCTGATTACGAAAATATCCAGCTGCAAGAGGATCCCGGTTTTGCGGGTGGCGCGTTTCGCACCGGCCGCGCCAGCGAGCGCGAAGCCGAGCTGGTACGCGAAGCTCCGCTCGCCTGGCATGGGCAAGACGACTCCGGTCCGCGCCTATCGGTCTCTAAATTATTTTCGTTTGGTCCTGCGCCTCGCGGCTGCGAAGTCGCTTGTGAGGTGAAAATCTCTGTTCCCGCCGCTCTCGATCGCCCGCTTGCCGTAGGAATCGAGTCCGTGCTGAATTTCCTCGCGCCCACGGAGCCCGATCGTTTTTTTCAAACTCCTTCGGGCCCACAGAACCTGCGCTTCAGCGGCTGCATTCCCGGCCCCACGCTCCGCGTGGAGGATGGCTGGCAGCGCATTCGCGTGGCTCTCCACGCTCCAGGCGCTGAACAATTCTGGATTTCCCCGATTGAAACTGTCTCAGAATCCGAAGAGGGTTTCGAGCGCGTCTACCAGGGCTCGCAAATCCTGGCCGTCTGGCATCCCTCCCTGACCGCCGCGAAACCCTGGGCCACCCACCTATTCTGGCGCATCGAATCCTTCTAGTCAGTCTGCTGCCTTCATACTCAAAACCAAAAACGGGAGATGTACTCCTTCACTCCACCACCAGCAAATTCTGCGCAAACGGCCACTCTCCATCGATCCACTGTTCCTCGCACCGGAATCCCGTCCGTTCCGCCATTTGTACAACTTCCGTCGGACGGTACTTGTGCGAGCTTTCCGTCCAGATTGTGTCCCCTTCGTTGAGCATCATCCGTAAATTCGCCGCCGGAACCGCCACGCGTTGCCTCCGCGTCGACCGCAAGTGCATCTCAATCCGCCGCTCCTCATCACTCCATCGCGCCTCGTGCCGAAAGCACGACAAATCAAAATCCGCCCCCAGTTCGCGATTGATTCGCGCCAGCAAATTCAAATTGAACGCCGCAGTCACGCCTGCCGGATCGTTGTACGCCAGCAACTGCGTCGCTACATCCTTCTCCAAGTCCGTTCCCAGCAACAAAGTGTCACCAGCCTGCAGAATCTCCCTCACTTCGCGCAAGAACTCTTCTCCCGCCGCGCGATCAAAATTTCCAATCGTGCTCCCCAGGAAAAGCACCAAAAGGTGATCGCCTTCATCGCGACCCTGTGCCACGGCCTTGAGCCCTTCCAGATACGGCTGCTCGTAGCCCACCATGCTTACCAGATCGATCTGCCCAAGCTCCTTCTCGCAAGCCGCCAGCGCCGAAGGCGAGATCTCAATCGGAAAATAATACGTTCGTTGCCGGCGCGAAAGCGCCTCGAGGATCCAGCGCGTTTTTTTTCCGCTTCCGCTTCCCAATTCGGCAACGTGAATCGGAGCCGGCAGCAGGTCTACAATTTCCTGCGCGTGCGTTTGCAGCAATCGTGCGTCCGCCCGCGTCAGCCCATACTCTGGCAATAGGCAAATCGCCTCGAACAGCGCCGAGCCAACCTCGTCGTACAAATATTTTGACGGCAGCTCCCGTTGCCCCGGCTTCAGCAAGCCTTCGCGCACCGCCTCCGCAAATTCGGACACATGTCGAGCCGGAAGTGTTTGATAGGTCAGCATGAACGGCTCCCAAGGGCCTGGATTAGAGGTTGTCAGTCCTCTACGCAACGGAACGTTGCGTAAACATAAGGATAATGTGGCTGGAACCAGTTGCGGAACGAGCGCCGCAGCATGCACGCCGCCGTGCGTGGCGAGCCGCCTTTCATTACGTAGTGCTTGCCATCAAAAAAATTCGCCGAGTATCCCGGATAAAACGGCATAGGCGCGAAACCCGGAAAAGGTTTGAATTCCGTGCGCGTCCATTCCCAACCATTGCCGACTAAATCATGCACTCCATGCGCGCTCGCCCCGCGTGGATACGATCCTACCGGGCTCGGATCCCAATGCCCAAAATCGAAATTCCCATAACGCGCATCCGGCGCCTCATCGCCCCACGGGTAATTCCGCTCCGTTTCGGAGTCCGACGTCCCGTAGGCCGCGCGATGAAACTGTTCTTCCGTCGGCAGCTTGCGCCCCAGCCATTTCGCGTAAGCCGTCGCCTCCGCGTGGCTCACATAGACGGGCCAGTCCATCGGAAGCTGCATCTCCCCAAACATCGTGCGATATAGCCAGAGATTTCCCGCGCGCCGCCAGAAAACCGGATGCCGCACGTCCTCTTTTTTCTTCCACGCCCATGCTTCTTTGTCCCAGAGGGATGGCTCCGAATATCCGCCGGCCTCCACGAACAACATGAAGTCCCGGTTCGTCACGTTGTAATTGTCGATCGCGAAGTCCGGCACCCGCACTTCGTGCGCCTCAAACTCGTTGTCCCAGCCGAACTCGTCTCCGGTGCGTCGCTGCAAGCCCAGCGTCGCGCGACCCGCTGGAATCTCCACCAGGTGCGACTTCGCTCGCGGCGTCTTCCACACCGGCTCCTGCCCCGCCGGAATCTTCCTCTCTGCCGGAAGCTGCTGCAACATGTACGCCAGCGTTTCCGCGTGCATCAACCTGTGCTCGACCGCCACTTCCAACATCGCCGTCAATTGTGGATGCCCTTCGGATGGGCGCCGCAGCGCGTGCGAAATCGCGCTATCCAGTTCGCTGCGCAACTGTGCGTTGTACCGATCGACTTCTTCCCGGCTGGGCCAGTCCGATGGCTTATCCGTAGGCAAGCCGCCGCCCACCGGATCAATTCCAAACGCGAAAAGACGATCGAACGAAGGATGAAACGATGTCAGCCCGAAGGCCCGCTGCGACAGTAAATTCCAATCGAAAGCTTCCACGTGTCCAATATAAAAAATAATCCGGTGTCGCTCGGCAATTGGGCGATCATAGAGCGCGTCTTCGCGCACGATGCGGAAGACTTCGTCGGTGCGTATCCGTGCGTTTATGAGGCGGGTGTGAAGGTCATGCCGGATGCGGACAGCGCTAGCCGTGGCTCCCATGCGTGTTCTCCTCCCAGTTGGATGCGGCTTCAGTTGCCTCGATGCATGAAAATCTCGGTGACCGGGAGGTTGAGTACCATATGATGTTCGCTCCCGCCGCCACCGGGTGTCAACTGAAATGAACGCGAAAATCGCTCCAGGAAACGCTGACCCTACCATTCAGTTCCAGAATGTGACATACAGTGTTAACGGTAGCGTCCACCACAGAATCGTTAGCGATATTCGTTTCTCCGTCGCTTCTGGCCAGACTCTCGTCCTCCTCGGTCGCAGCGGCAGCGGCAAAACCACTCTTCTTAGACTGATCAATCGCCTCCTTATTCCCACCGCTGGCCAAGTCATCGTCTGCGAACGCCCCACCACCGATTGGGATCCCATTCGTCTTCGCCGCGGCATCGGCTATGTCATTCAAGACGCAGGGCTATTCCCGCATTTCACGGTCGCTGAAAACATCGCGCTGGTCCCGTCGCTCGAAAAATGGGATGCCGCCCGCACCAGCTCCCGAGTCAACGAACTCCTTACCCTGGTCGGCCTCGATCCCGCCGAGTTCGCCTCTCGAAGGCCTCACGAGCTTTCCGGCGGTCAGCGCCAACGCGTCGGCGTCGCTCGCGCCCTCGCCGCCGACCCGCCCATTCTCCTGATGGACGAGCCCTTCGGCGCGCTCGATCCGGTCACCCGCGCCGAGCTTCAGCGCGAATTCAGCGCCCTCGCGCGCCGCCTCGCCAAGACCATCGTCTTCGTCACCCACGATCTTCGCGAAGCGCTGCTCCTCGCCTCCCGCATCATCCTTCTCGAAAATGGACGCATCGTCGCCGACGCCACTCCTCGGGAATTTCCGCGCATCGATCATCCCGAAGTCCGGGCCTTCACCGCGTCTCTCGCTCCGCTCGCCGGTGCGCAAGTATGAGCCCCTGGACATTTTTTCTCGAGCATCGCGCCGAAATCCTCGAAGCCACCGCCAACCATCTGACTCTCGTCCTCATTGCTATGGCGTTTGCGATTGCGATCGGCGTCCCGCTCGGCATGCTCATCGTTCACCGGCCGGCGCTGCGAAACTTTGCGCTGGGCCTTGCGAGTATTTTTCAAACCATCCCCAGCCTTGCGCTCTTCGGTTTTCTGATTCCTATCCCCTTCATCGGCGGCATCGGACGCCGCACCGCGATCGTCGCTCTCGTCCTTTATGCGCTGCTCCCCATCCTTCGCAACACATACGTCGGCCTCACCGGCATCGACCCCGCCGTCCTCGAAGCCGCCGAAGCCATGGGCATGACCCAATCGCAAATCCTGTGGCGCGTCCGCCTGCCGTTAGCTCGCGCTGTAATCCTCGCCGGTATTCGCACCGCGACGATCATTACCATCGGCGTAGCCACCATCGCGGCCGCCATCGGCGCTGGCGGACTCGGCACCTTCATCTTCCGCGGCGTGGCGATGGTCAACGACGCCGTAATCCTCGCCGGCGCCGTCCCCGCCGCCCTCCTAGCCATAGCTGCCGATCTCCTCTTGGGGTTGCTAGAGCGCCGCCTCAAAATCTCCTAGCGCCCACTCTCGTCTCTTCTCCTCTTCTCTGTGATCTCCCTGCTCCGACCTCAGTGAACTCTGTGTTAAATTCTTTTCTCTCTTACCATGCCCCTCTTCTCTGCGTTTCCTCAGCGCCCTCTGTGCCTCTTTACCCTGAGCCGCGAAGGGTGCGTTATCTTTTTCTTTGCCTCTCTCTTTCTCCTGCCGTTCCTCGTCACCGGCTGTCGAAAAAGTAGCGATCCCCATCTAACCATCGGCTCCAAATTCTTTACCGAGCAAGTCATCCTCGCCGAGCTCCTCGCCCAGCACATCGAAGCCCGCACCGGCCTCCACGTCGACCGCAAATCCAATCTCGGCGGCACGCTCCTCTGCCAAAAAGCTCTCCTATCCGGCGACCTCGACCTCTATGTCGAATACACCGGCACCGCCCTGACTGCCGTACTCAACGAAACCCCCAGCCCCGACTCTCGCGACGTCTACAAGCGCGTCCAGCAAGGCTACGCCCAGCGTTTCAATCTAGAAGTCACCGAGCCTCTCGGCTTCGAGAACACTTTCGCTATGGTCGTCCGCGGAGAAGACGCCCAGCGCCTCCACTTCCGCAACACCAGCGACATCGTCCCATACGCCCCCAAAATGCGCGCCGGCTTCGGCTACGAATTCCTCGAGCGGCCCGACGGCTTCCGCGGCTGGAGCCAACTCTACGGCCTGCATTTCGCCGCTCCGCCCAGCGTAATGGACCTCGGCCTAATCTACCGCGCGCTAGTCGACAAAAAAGTTGACATCGTCGCCGGCAATTCCACGGACGGCCTGATCGACGCCCTGCACCTCGTCCCGCTAGTCGACGACAAACATTACTTCCCGCCCTACGACGCCGTTCCCATCGTCCGCCGCGACGCCCTCGCCAAATTCCCGCAACTCCGCGAAGCCCTCGCCGATCTAGCCAACAAAATCTCCGCCGAAGAAATGCGCCACCTAAATTCCGAAGTCGACGCCAACCAGCGCGACCCCGCCGCCGTAGTCCGCGCCTTCCGCACCTCCAAGTCCCTGTAACTCCGAATCTTGGTGGCGCGGTCGATCTTGCCCTTGTGGCACAGCCATTTGTGGCTGTGCTCCGACGATCCCGAAGTATCGTGCCATCCGGCTCCAGGACGGACTCGGCATTATGCGGGCATCCGACCTTTGTAACCGCCCTACCGCGCCAGCCATCTGACACTAAGAGAAGCCACGAAGCCCTTCCTCGCGGCCATGCGAACTTTCGTTCCGGAGGACATCATGAAAAACCTCACTGCCTTACTCACGCTGCTCTTTGCGCTTGCCGCAGCTGCGTTTGTCCAAGCCAGCGGCGCTGGTGCACAGCACGGAGGCCAGGGCGGCGGTGGTGCTCACGATGTTGGGGGCGGCCACGTTCCCGAGCACGGGCCTCCGCCACACGCTACGGAGAATCGCGCGCCCGAGAATCGCGGACACGACAATCGCGCACCCGAAAATCGCGCCCAGGAGAATCGGGGACAGGACGGTCGGGCGCAAGACAGCGGTCGCTCCTTCCGTGATCGGCCCGATCATCCTAACGCCCCTCACGTCCACCACGATGACAATTGGGTTGGCCACGATTCCGGCCGCGGCGACACGCACTATCACTTGGATCATCCCTGGGAACACGGCCGCTTCACCGGCGGCTTTGGCCGCGGCCATGAGTACCATCTGGGCGGAGGGGACCGCGAGCGCTTTTGGTTCGGCGGCTTCTACTTCGGCGTAGCTCCCTACGATTACGACTACACCGATGACTGGAACTGGGACGGCGATCCCATCGTTATCTACGACGATCCCGACCACGACGGCTGGTATTTGGCCTACAACGCGAGAACTGGCACCTACGTCCACGCCCAATATCTCGGCCCCCGCTAAAGGACCAACGCGCTCACTAGCGCATGATGCCGTCGGTGCTGTAGCACCTTCGGCCCGCCCTGTAGAGGCCGTCCTTTAGGGCGGCCGGCAAACTCAGTGGCATCTGGTGTGGCCGAAAGCGCGGTGCCTCGGCAACACACATATACCTTTCCTTCCCCACGCCGCATCTCAGACAATCGCAGATTCCGGTGTGCCAGCTGAGCTCCGATTCACTTCAAACGCGTTGCTGCATTGTCGGCGGCGGTCCCGCCGGCATGATGCTCGGCTTCCTTCTAGCCCGAGCTGGCGTCGAAGTCCTCGTCCTCGAAAAACACGCCGATTTCCTGCGCGACTTCCGCGGAGACACCATCCATCCTTCCACTCTCGAACTGATGTACGAACTCGGCCTCCTCGAAGAGTTCCTCAAGTGCCCTCATCAAGAGGTGCGCGAGCTTCGTGGGCAAGTCGGTAGCGAATCCTTCACCTTAGCCGACTTCTCTCATCTTCCTACCCATTGCCGCTTCGTCGCTTTCATGCCGCAATGGGACTTCTTGAATTTTTTGGTCGAGCAAGGGCGCCGGTATCCAGGGTTCCGTGTCGAGATGCAAGCCGAAGCCACCGGCCTCATCGAGGAGAGCGGACGCGTAGCCGGCGTCCGAGTCACAACCCCACTGGGAGTACGCGAAGTCCGCGCCAATCTAACCGTGGGAGCCGATGGACGCCATTCCGTCATTCGAGAGCGCGCCGGCTTGCCAGTGGTCAATCTCGGCGCCCCCATGGACGTGATGTGGATGCGCCTAAGCCGCCGCTCCTCGGACCCCGGACAAACCTTCGGCTACATCGATCGCGGCAGAATTCTTGTTCTGCTCAATCGCGAAGACTATTGGCAATGTGCCTTTGTGATCCACAAGGGCACAGCCGAAGAAATTCGCCGGCGCGGCCTCCCCTCGTTCCGCGAGGAAATTGCCCGCCTCGTCCCCTTCTTGCGCGACCGCGTCGATGAGTTGCGCGACTGGAAGGACATCAGCCTCTTGACCGTTAAGGTCGACCGCTTAACACGCTGGTCGCGCCCCGGACTCCTATGCATCGGTGATGCCGCCCACGCCATGTCGCCAATCGGCGGCGTCGGCATCAATCTAGCCATTCAAGACGCCGTAGCTGCCGCAAATATCCTCGGCCCCGCTCTCCTGCGAGGAACGCCTACCGAGCACGACCTTCGCGCCGTCCAAAAACGAAGGATGTTCCCAACCGGCGCCACCCAGCGCCTCCAACTTATCGTCCAAAACAACATAATCCGCCGCGTCCTCGGCAGCACCAAACCCCTCACCTTGCCCTGGTTCTTCAAGCTCTTCCAGGCCTTCCCCTTCCTCCGCCGCATCCCCGCCCGCCTGGTCGGCATTGGCTTCCGCCCCGAGCACATCCACCTCCCCGAACAAAATCCACACGGATAAATGCCCGTCCGCGCCGCCTACCCCGTGTCGGAACCTGAACCCGAAGGCGAACGGGAACAGGAAACGCAGCCGGAGGAGCAAACCGCCACCGCGAACTAGCCACGGCAACCTCCAAGTTCCGGCGCCGACGGTCGGAAACAAATGTCCATCCGCCGGCGTCTGAAAACACATGAAACTACGCGTCTCCGTTCCGGCCCTCGTTCCGCTGCTGGTGTGCTGTCTCGCTGGAATCGCGGCGGTGCAGCGGCCCACCCCGCCCACCAAGCCGGCGCTGCCGGTAATCGCCACGGCACAGTACGACAACGCCCGCACCGGCGCGAACCTGCTCGAAACAATCCTTACCCCGCAGAACGTCAACGCGGCGCGATTCGGCCGCATCGCCTTCCTTCCCGTGGACGGCGATGTGTACGCACAGCCGTTGTACATCCCGCAGCTAGAAATCCCCAACAAAGGCCTGCGCAACGTCCTCTTCATCGCTACCGAGAAAGACAGCATCTACACCTTCGACGCCGATACACTTTCCACCGAGCCGCTCTGGCAAGTGAGTTTTGTAGACGCGAAGAAAAATATTTCCCCGGTTTCCGCTCGCGACGTTTCTTGCCCCTTTCTCGATCCGGACATCGGCATTACGTCCACTCCGGTCATCGACCTTCCCAGCAAGACGCTTTACGCGCTCGCCCGTACTCGCGAAACCGAAAACGGCAACTGGGTCTTCCGCCACAAGCTGCATGCGCTCGACATCGCCACTGGCGCCGAGAAATTTGGCGGACCCGTCACCATTCGCGGCACCTATCAGGGCGAAAAGTCGCTGCTCTCCAAAGGCCTAACCGAATTCGATCCCCTGCGCGAAAATCAGCGCGCCGCCCTGCTCCTCGCCAAAGGCAATGTATTCATCACCTGGGCTTCTTCTTGCGACGTCGGTCCGTACTACGGTTGGGTCATGTCGTACGACGCACGCACGCTCAAGCAAACCGGCGTGCTCAACGTCGCGCCTGGTGCGAAGGAAAGCGGCATCTGGCAAGCCGACGCGGGGCCCGCCGCCGACAGCAATGGCAACGTCTATCTCATCACCGGCAATGGCAAATTCACCGCTGCGTCTGGCGGCCGCGATTATGGCGACTCCGTTCTCAAGATTGCGCTCACGCCCAATGGCCTCGCGGTCCGCGACTACTTCACGCCCGCCGATCAGGAGCGGCTCAACGATACCGACGGCGATTTCGGCTCCGGCAGCGCGCTAGTTCTTCCGGATCAGCCCGCACCGCACCCGCATCTTCTTCTGGCCGCCGGCAAATCCGCGAAGCTCTACCAACTCGATCGCGACAACCTCGGCCATTTTCACCAGGGCGACGACAGCAATGCCGTGCAAGTTGTCCCTGCCGGCGCGCAATCCTTCGGCGCTCCCGCCTACTGGAACGGCCATGTCTTCTACTTCCTGATGAAGGATTATTTGAGGGATTACGCGCTACAAAACGGCCGGCTCTCCACGCAACCCGTTGCCAAGAGCACCACAAATATCAACGACCCGGGCACGCCGGCCATTTCCGCTAACGGCTCCAAAAACGGCATCGTCTGGATTCTCTCCACCAAAGTCTGGAACGGCTCCGACCAGCCCGCCATTCTCTTCGCCTACGACGCCGCCAACGTTTCCCACGAACTCTACAACTCCACACAAAATCCCACGCGCGACCGCGCCGGCAACGCCCTCCGCTTCACCATCCCCACCATAGCCAACGGCCGCGTCTACGTACCCACCAAGCGTCGCATCGACGTCTACGGTCTGCTCGCCCCAACCAAGAGCAAAACCAAATGAAGCCAAGAAACATTCCCCGACCCACCTTTAAGATCGTGCCTCCATTCCTTAAAGGAACTCTCCGCCCCTGGCGGCCGTATACTTGGCCCAAGGCAGGTGCTTCATGACAACGCTTTGGCAAGACATCCGCTACGCCATCCGCGTTTTGCGTAAGGCAAAAGGTTTTACTGCTATTGCCGTCCTCACGCTAGCCCTGGGCATCGGCGCTAACAGCGCTATATTTACCGTCGTTTACGGCGTCCTCCTCCGCCCTCTCCCGTTTTCGCAGCCGGACCGTATCGTCCTGCTTGCCGAGAGCTACAAGGAGCAAATGGATGCGAAAGGTCTCACCGCAACGGAGTTGAGTCGCCTTCGGCGATTTGGCGAACCATTCGAGCACATGGCCGGCTACACGGAAGTTGGCTACAACCTGGCTGTGGGAAATGCCGCCGAGCACCTCCGCGGCATGCCCGTGAACGCCGAGTACTTTCGTGTCTTGGGTATTCACCCCCTGCTCGGCCGCGACTTCCTGGACGACGAAGATCGCGGTAACGGCCAGCGCGTAGCAATCGTTAGCTACGGTGTTTGGACACGGCGACTGGGAAGCGACCCCAGCAAGATAGGCCAGGCCGTCTTGCTAAATGGCGAGCCCTTCACCGTAATCGGGGTGATGCCGCGCGACTTTCGCCCAATTGCCGATGAAGGCGCGACCGACCCAGGCGCACCGGATATCTGGACGCCACTGGCGCTCGTGGCCAAGACCGCGGGAAGCGGCGAAAACATCAACGCGCTCGCCCGGTTGAAGTCTGGTGTCACTCGCGCGCAACTTGCGGCGCAAATGAATGTCGTGACCGAGGACTTCCGCCGCGCATTTCCAGAGGACGTTGGCGCGGAACTCCAACTGAGTTTCTTGCCCTACCAGCGCATGATTGGCCTGGACGAGCGCCCATACCTTTATGTTCTACTCGGCGCGATTGGTTTCGTTCTGCTCATCGCATGCGCAAATGTCGCCAATCTGCTGCTGGCGCGCGGCGGCCTGCGCGGGCGTGAAATTTCCGTGCGCATGGCTCTAGGCGCATCACGCAGCCGAATCTTCCAGCAACTGCTTACTGAAAGTTTTCTGATTGCGCTCGCTGGCGGCGCACTGGGCTTATTCGCCGCCTACCTGGGATTGGATTCAGTGCTGGCCATTGCTCCTATTGATTTGCCGCGCGCTGAAAGTATTCATCTGGACCGCGCGGCGTTTGCATTTACGTTCCTTGTTTCGCTTTTGACCGGAGCCGTTTTCGGCTTGGTGCCGGCCCTAAAGACCGCCTCGGTCAGCGTGAGTGAATCCCTGAAGGAAGGTGGCCGCACCGGGGCATCCGCAAGTCGCGCAAGGTTGCGGCAAGGGCTCGTAGTCGCCGAGTTTGCCATGTCGCTCGTGCTGCTGACTGGCGCCGGACTAATGATCGCCACATTCTCGAAATTGCTGCATACCGATCCGGGATTCAATCCGCGCCCCATCCTTTCCATGCAGTACTGGTTGGTCGGATCCAAATACAATTCCACGGCGGAAATCGACACGTTCAACCGCGCGCTCATTCAGCGGCTTCAATCTTTGCCCGGTGTCGAAGCTGCCAGCGTCATCGCCGCGGGTCTGCCGCTCGAGCGCGGGGGCAATAACGGTGTGCGCATTGCCGGGCCCAATTCTTCGCAGTACTACAACACCGATTATCGTGAGGTTTCGCCCGGATACTTCGATGCTATGCGCATTCCTTTGCGCGAGGGGCGCCTCTTCAGTGATGCGGATTCGGGGCATACGGCTCCGGTGGTAATCGTTAATGAAGAGTTCGTCCGGAGACATTTTCCAGGCCGCAGCCCGCTTGGCGAACATCTCTATGTAAGCGGCGGCTTGTTGTGTGAAGTGGCGGGTGTAGTCGGCGATGTGAAGTCCTACCTGGACCAGCCGCCAAGGCCTACAACTTTCATTCCCTCAGCGCAAGCGTCTTACGGCGCGTCGAAAATTTTCGAGGGCTGGTATCCCAGAAGCATGGTGCTGCGCGCCAGCGTCAACCCGCTCAGCCTCACGCGTGTGGTGCGCGACGCCTTCGCCGCTGTTGATCCACTCATTCCGACGGGAGCCGTGCGTTCAATGGACCAGGTCCTTTCCCGTTCGCTGGCGCTGCGCAGCTTTATGAGGACCCTGCTGAGCTTCTTTGCGGCCGCGGCGCTGCTGCTGGCGTGCGTCGGAATTTACGGCGTCATCTCCTACGCGGTCTCGCAGCGCACGCGCGAGATTGGCGTGCGCATGGCGCTTGGTGCCAGGCGCGCGGATGTCTTGCGCTTGGTATTGGCCGAAGCCATGAAGCTCATCCTGATCGGCGTTGCCTTGGGCGTCGCCGCCGCCCTCGCGCTCACAAAAGCGATGGCTGGCTTCCTTTACGGAGTCAGCGCCGCCGACCCGTTTATTTTTCTGTCGATGACGCTGCTGATGATGATCGTGTCACTGGCCGCTTGCTATGTGCCCGCGCGCCGCGCCATACGCGTCGATCCCATGGTCGCGCTCCGCTATGAGTGAACCGAAGCACCAGTGTTGTAAGGGGCGCTTCAGCGCGTCCCCGGCCGTCAGGCCACCCTCCTGCGCGAGGACGCGCCTCACGCAACGACTAGAACCGAAACGCGATGCCGCCGGTGAAATTCACGCGCTGCAGGTAATTGGAAACATTTTGCTGGAAACAATTTCCAAAGATATCGCACTGCACCGAGGGAGTTTTGTTCGCGCGCGAAGGCAGCCAGCGCAAATCTCCGCGCAGCGCCACGTGCCGGCTGAGTTCGTATTTGGCTCCGCCGCCAAGATTGAAGGCCAGGAGGGTTCGATTTGGATTATTTCCGTCGTTGGACTCGTGCGAAAAGCCGATGCCGCCCGCGATGAACGGCCGCAACTTTCGTTCGCTGTTCTTCAGCATGTACAGAAAGCCAAACGAGAATTGGTCAAAATCAGAGTTGAACGCTTTCGAGTAGGTATGCGTGGCGGCGTCCCGCTCGCTAAAACTCGTATTGTTGCGGCTCCACATGAATTCGGCTTGCGAGTTTTCCGTAAGCGAGTAGTCAATGAAGGTGCCATAGCTCAGCCCGCTATCCACGCGCAAGCGGTCGATGGTGAAGGAATTTGTGACTGGATAGGATCCGCTGGTTTCAAATCCCACAAACGGCGACACTTCCCATTTTTTAAAATCGTGCCACTGCCCGAACGCCGGCGAAATTGCGACGAAGCACAACACGAACATGACCAACAGCGGCAAGCGGTATCGCACGGTTCCTCCCAGGGTAACTGGCCAAGTGATTCCCATTCTGATCGAAAGACACATCCCTATTTCGCTGGAACTAAGATGCGCAAAGAGCCACGCGGAGTTTCAAGCCGCTGCTTCCAAGCCTTCGCGAGTCTCGGCTGAAGGGGAGAGCTAAATTGAGGACTGAAAGTGGTGGGCCTGGGTGGACTTGAACCACCGACCTCGCCCTTATCAG
>Ga0137415_10000899_pt1 | contig 29143 bp, 26 predicted proteins | sample CZODoug3_1_1_16f_FD_183082 | JGI IMG/M metagenome (GOLD analysis project Ga0137415, IMG submission 183082) | Vadose zone soil fungal communities from Angelo Coast Range Reserve, California, USA - CZODoug3_1_1_16fungal (Hybrid Assembly) | ecosystem: Environmental > Terrestrial > Soil > Vadose...
GCATCTTCGCACGGATGCGGGGCGGCCGCCCTCTCATTCACCGACGAGCGCGGGGATGTTGCCGTATAACGATCGCAGGGCCCGGCGTCAGACCGCCGTGCGCTTCCACCGCCCGCGGCGGAAGATCGCCCCCGCCGCCACCGCGAGCGTCGAGAACGCGACCGCGACGGCGACGAAAGCGCCACGCGGGCCCATGCCGAGAACCACCGCAAGCGCCCAGGCGAGCGGAATCTCCCACAGCCAGAAGACGATCAGGTTGAGCATCGTCGGCGTGAAGGTGTCACCGGCGCCGTTGAACGACTGCGAGAGCACCATCCCGTAGGCATAGAACGCGAAACCGGCGGCGATGATCCGCAAGCACTCGACGCCGTAGCGAAGCACTGCCGGATCGGAAGTGAAGGCGGAAACGATGGGCGCCGCGAAAACGACGAATGCAAGGCCGATGGCGGAGAGGAAGACGAGATTGTAGAGGCAGGCGCGCCAGACCGCGCGCTCCGCGCGATCGGGATCGCGAGCCCCGAGGGCCTGGCCGACCATCGTCGCCGCCGCGTTGCTCATGCCCCAGGACGGCAGCAGGGCGAAGATTACGATGCGGATGCCGATGGTGTAGCCGGCCAGGGCCTGGGAGCCGAACGTGGCGACGATCCGGACGAGGCCGATCCAGCTTGCCATTCCGATGATGGACTGGAGCGCGCCGGAGCCGGAAAGCCGCGCGACGGTCCGCATCACCGGCATGTCGAGGCGCAGATGCCGCTGCTGTACGGCGATCCGCGAGCCGGGGCGCAGGAGGCGGCTGATCGCGTAGAGCGCCCCCGTGCCGCGCCCGATCGTCGTGGCCACCGCCGCCCCGGTGACGCCGAGCTCCGGAAAGGGCCCGAGGCCGAAGATGAAGCAGGGCCCGAGCACGATGTTGATCGCGTTCGCAAGCCAGAGGACGCGCATCGCGATCGCGGCATCTCCCGCTCCGCGAAAGACCGCGTTGACGACGAAGAGGACGACGATGGTCGCCTCGCCGCCCAGCATCACGCGCGTATAGCCGGACCCGACCTGGAGCACCGCGGGCGAGGCGCCCATGAGCGCGAGCAGTCGCGGGGCGAGGGTCACCCCCAGTCCACCGAGGAGGACGGCACCGGCGATCCCGAGCGCCGTCGCTTGCACGGCGGCATGCGCCGCGCCGTCTCTGTCCTTCTCGCCAACCCGGCGTGCGACGACGGCGGTCGTCCCGATTCCGAGCCCGATCGCCAGGGCGTAGACCAGCGTGAGCATCGATTCGGTGAGCCCGATGGTTGCGACGGCATCGGGCCCGAGACGTCCGACGAAAAACACGTCGGTGACCGCGAAGATGCTCTCCATCGCCATCTCTAGCACCATGGGGATGGCGAGGAGGAAGATGGCGCGGCCGATGGATCCGCGGGTGTAGTCCTGCTCCGAACCGCGCAGCGCCTCGCGGACATTCGACCAGAATCCTTCGCGGGCCGGGGGTGAAGCCGCCGGTCGGGCGAGCTCGGCGGGGTCGCGCATCGCCGCATTCTAATGGACGGCCGCGCCGGTGTACTGCAACGCATCTCCCGATTGACCTGCGCGAGCGCACCGCTAGACTCCGCCCGCTTCCTTTGCCACGGGTGAGGTTCACATGCGGCTGAACGTGAACGGGACGGAGCGGGAGGTGGATGCCCCAGATGACATGCCGCTCCTCTGGGTATTGCGCGACGTCCTCGGGCTGACCGGCACCAAGTTCGGTTGCGGCATGGCCCAGTGCGGCGCGTGTACCGTCCACATCGAAGGTCAAGCGGTTCGCTCGTGCGTACTGCCGGTCTCGGCGGTGGGAACCCGGATGGTCACGACCATCGAGGGACTGTCCCCGGACGGATCGCATCCGGTCCAGAAAGCCTGGGCGGACCAGGACGTCGTCCAGTGCGGATACTGCCAGCCGGGACAGATCATGTCGGCGGCGGCTTTGCTGGCCCAGAATCCGGAACCGACCGATCAAGAGATCGATCTCGCCATGGCCGGCAACATCTGCCGGTGCGGTACGTACCAGCGCATCCGGGAGGCGGTGCGCAGCGCCGCGACGAAGAGGAGGGTGGAGCGATGATCGCCGTGACGCGCCGCGAGCTGCTCCGTAAATCGCTCCTCTCCGGGGCGGGCCTGTTCGTCGCCTTCCACGTGCCGCGCAAGGCAGGCGCGGTGTCCCAGCCAGCAGGAAAGCCGCCGCCCGATCCGAACGCCTTCGTCCGCGTCGCGCCCGACGAATCGGTGACCGTGCTGCTCGCCCACTCCGAGATGGGCCAGGGGATCTGGACCGGGCTCGCCATGCTCATCGCCGAGGAGCTGGACTGCGACTGGTCGAGGATCCGCGTCGAGCACGCTCCCGCCGCTCCCGTCTACGCGCACCCGGCGTTCGGGATGCAAATGACGGGCGGCTCGACTACCTCCTGGTCAGAGTTCGAGCGCTATCGCACCGCGGGCGCCATGGCGCGCGCGATGCTGGTGCGGGCGGCGGCATTGCAGTGGAAGACGGACGCGAAGAGGCTGCGCACGGAGAACGGCTTCGTGCTGCGCGGCAACGATCGCCTCTCCTATGGGCAGCTCGCTGTCGCTGCCCAGGCCCAGACGCCGCCGAAGAGCGTGAAGCTGAAGGACCGCAAGAGCTGGAAGATCATCGGGAAGCCCACCCGGCGCCTCGACACGCCGGAGAAGATCACCGGGAAGGCGCAGTTCGGGATGGACGTCCGCATGCCCGACCTGCGGACCGCGCTCGTCGCGAGATCTCCCGTCTTCGGAGGCAAGGTGAAGTCGTTCGACGCGAGCCAGGCCAAGTCGGTCAAGGGCGTCGAGCAGGTGGTGCAAGTGCCATCCGGCGTCGCCGTCATCGCGAGCAATTTCTGGAGCGCCAAGCTCGGTCGCGATGCGCTCGTGATCGACTGGGATCCGGGGCCAGGCGCCAACGTCGATAGCGCGAAGCTACTCGAGAGCTACCGCGCGCAAGCGAAGACCAAGGGAACCGTGGCCGCGCAGCAGGGAGATGCGGAAGAAGCGCTCTCCCATTCCTCCAAGCGTGTGGTTGCTGAATACGACGTCCCCTACCTCGCGCACGCGACGATGGAGCCGCTCAACTGCGCGGTGCGCCTCGCCGACGGCCGCTGCGAGATCTGGACCGGTACCCAGTTCCAGACCATGGACCAGGCGTCGGCGGCGCGCATCGCCGGCATCGCGCCGGAAAACGTTTCCATCCATACCCAGTTCCTCGGCGGCGGGTTCGGACGGCGCGCCACTCCCTCGTCCGACTTCGTCAGCGAGGCGGTACAGGTCGCCAAGGCCGCGGGCGTTCCGGTGAAGACTGTGTGGACGCGAGAGGACGACATCCGCGGCGGGTTCTACCGGCCGATGTTCCTTCACCGGATCGAAGTGGGGCTCGACGACAAGGGTCGCCCGTTCGCCTGGAAGCACACCATCGTCGGTCAGTCCATTCTTGCCGGCACGCCGTTCGAGCAGTTCATGGTGAAGAACGGAGTGGACAGCGCCTCCGTGGAAGGAGTGGTGGACTCGCCCTATCTCGAGAACGTTCCGGCGCGAGTCGTGACGCTGCACTCTCCGCGGCTCGAGGTTCCGGTGCTCTGGTGGCGGTCGGTCGGCAACACGCACACGGCCTTTGCGATGGAGAGCATGATCGACGAGCTGGCCTGGGCCGCGGGGCGAGATCCGCTCGACTACCGCTCGGCGCTGCTCGCGGAAAAACCGCGCTATCTCCGTGCGCTGAAGACGGCAGCGGAGAAGGCCGGTTGGGGCAAGGCGGCGCCCAAGGGACGCGCGCGGGGGCTGGCCGTGCACGAGTCGTTCGGCAGCATCATCGCCGAGGTGGCCGAGGTCTCCGTGGACGAGCACAAGGAGATCCACGTCCACAAGGTCACCTGCGCCGTGGACTGCGGCACGGCGATCAATCCCCTCGGCGTCGAAGCCCAGGTGCAGGGTGCCGTCGCCTTCGGCCTCTCCGCCGTGCTGCAGAGCGAGGTGACGCTCAAGGACGGACGCGTCGAGCAGAGCAACTTCCACGATTACCAGGTGCTGCGGCTGCCCGACATGCCGGAGGTCGCGGTGCAGATCATCGAGAGCGACGCCAAGATGGGCGGCATCGGCGAGCCGGCGACGGCCCCCATCTCTGCAGCAGTCGCCAACGCGGTGTACGCCCTGACGAAACAGCGGCTCCGGTCGCTGCCGCTGAGGCTCGCATGACGATGCCTGGCCGGCGGCCTGAGCCCGCTCGCGGCTGCTGGTTCCTCGCGACGGGGTTTGTGCTCGTCGCGTGCTCGCACGCCCAAGGCTCCGCCGCGGCGGCGGCTCCGGCGTCACCAGCGTCTGATCCGGTGGTCGCGTTCGAGACGGTTCGGGCCGTGCTGCAGAGCCCGCGGTGCGTGAACTGCCACCCGAACGGCGACCAACCGACGCAGGGAGACGACAGCCACGTGCATCAGCAGTTCGTCCAGCGGGGACCCGAAGGTCGCGGCGCGATCGGGCTCCCCTGCGCCACCTGCCACGGGAAGGCGAACCCGCCCGACAGCTACGGCGAGCACATGCCGCCCGGTGTCTCCACGGACTGGCGCCTGCCGCCGCCCGAGCACAAGATGGTCTTCGCCGGGCTCAGTTCGCGGGCGCTCTGCCTGCAGATCAAGGACCGCAAGCAGAACGGCGGCAAGGACATGGCGGGGCTCCTGCACCACATCGCGGACGATCCGCTGACCCGCTGGGGTTGGTCGCCGGGATACGGCCGCAAGCCGGTCCCTGTCCCTCACGACGAGTTCGTCCGCGCCTTCAAGCAGTGGGAGGACGCGGGCGCGCCCTGCCCGCCGGCGCGGGTGGCGCAGCAGTGAGCTCGCGCGCTGCCGCCAGCGCTGCGCGCTTCTCGCGCGCGGTCTCGACGAACGCGCGGAACGCCGGCGAGACCTGGGCGCGGCTCGGGAAATAGAGAAACAGACCCGGCACGCGCGCGGCGAACGGTTCGAGGACGAGACGCAAGCTCCCCTGCTTCAGCCGGCTTGCAACCGCCGGCTCGGGCAGGTAGGCGAGGCCAACTCCTGCCTCGGCCATGGCCAACATCAGGCGGTGATCGCCCGTGATCAGATTGCCCCGCACCGGGATCCGCCAGGTCTTCTTGCCTCGCTCGAACTCCCACAGGTACATGGAGCCGGTGGTCGGCGAACGGACGCGGATGCACTCGTGCGCAAGCAGGTCCTTGGGGGTCTCGGGTACTCCCCTGCGCTGGAGGTAGGAGGGGGAGCCCACGACGACGAAACGGAATGGATCCGTCAGTCGCACGTGCACCATGTCGCGCTCGAGAAACTCTTCCAGCCGGACCCCGGCGTCGAAGCCCTCCGTCACGATGTCGACGAGGCGGTCGTCGACGTGGACTTCCACCTCCACCTTCGGATGCTTCGAGAGAAAGCGTGGCAGCACCGGGGCCATGACGAAGGCCATGGCGGTCGTTGGAACGGTGAGACGGATCTGCCCGGTCACCTCTCCCGGTCGGGCCGACGCCGTCTTGAGCGCCTCGAGCGCCTGACCCATCGCCGGACCGGCCTGTTCGAAGAGCCGCCTTCCGGCCGCGGTGAGCGCCACGCTCCGCGTGGTGCGCGAGAGCAACGTGACGCCCAGTTTCGCTTCGAGCTGACGGACCGCCTGGCTCAGCGCCGAGGGTGAAATCTCCAGGTCGGCCGCGGCAGCGGCGAAGCTGTGCCGCCGCGCCACCGCGAGGAATCCGTTCAGGGCGTTCAGGGGGGTGAAGGCCATTCTGAAGATTTACTACATAGGACGTTCATTTTGTTCCGATGCATCGACACGCGACGCCGCGCATCAATGCATGCCATGAGAAGGAGGAGCACATGAAGACCATCCACGAGACGTTCTCCAAGCTGGCGTTTCCGCTTGCTGCGCTGGCGCTTTCGACTGCAGTAGCCAGCGCGGCACTCGCGAACGGGACCCCGACGTCCACTGACGAGGCCCGGGCGCTCAAGAACCAGGTGGCGATCACGCAGGATGCCGTCCCGGCGAACGACTCCGTGTCCAGCACGGACGAGGCACGCGCGTTGGCCGGCCGCTCGCCGCAGGCTCCGATCTCGCTCGCACTGAGGCGCGAGATCGCCGCGAACATCGATGAAGGGCGGGGCGCCGCAGTCGGGCGCGACAACTCCGGCCGTGCAGCGCATACTGCGACGGCCACTACAGGGCTCGGAGCGACGGGCTCAGGCGGAGAGTAGCAACCGGGCAAGGGCGGCGTCATGACGTCGCGGTAGGAGAAAAGACATGCTGAAGACACCCGCGTACGCCGCCCCGTCTGCAACAAGGCCGCTCGCGCCGTTCAAGATCGAACGGCGCGAGCCAGGCCCACGCGATGTGCTGATCGACATCCACTACTGCGGCGTCTGCCACAGCGACATCCACCAGGCGCGCGACCAGTGGGGCGGTTCGGTCTTCCCGATGGTGCCAGGCCACGAGATCGTGGGACGCGTCCGGCAGGTGGGCCGTGAAGTGACGAAGTTCAGGCCGGGCGACCTCGCCGGCGTGGGTTGCTTCGTAGACTCGTGCCGGGAATGCGAGCCGTGCCGCTCGGGCCTGGAGCAATTCTGCGAGAAGGGAGCGGCCTTCACCTACAACAGCACGGAGATGGACCGGAAGACGCCCACGCAGGGTGGCTACTCGACGCGGATCGTCGTCGCCGAGCCGTATGTTCTTCGCGTGCCCGCGGGTCTAGACCCCGCACGGGCTTCTCCACTCCTCTGCGCGGGGATCACCACGTACTCTCCACTGCGCCAGTGGAACTGCAAGAAGGGGGATCGCGTGGCCGTGGTCGGCCTTGGCGGTCTCGGCCACATGGCGGTCAAGCTCGCGGCGTCGATGGGCGCCGAGGTGACCGTGCTGAGCACGTCGCGCTCGAAGGAGGCTGACGCGCGACGTCTCGGCGCAAGCGGATTCGAGATCACGCGGGATGCGGCGACGTTCCAGAAGCTTGCCCGGCGCTTCACTCTGATCATCGACACCATCTCTGCTCCGCACGACTACAACGCGTATCTCGGGATGCTCCGGCCCAGCGGCGCGCTGGTGCTGGTCGGCATCCCTCCCGAGCCTACGCCGCTGGCCGCGTCCTCGCTGGTCAACGGGAACAAGCGCTTTGCGGGCTCGATGATCGGAGGCATTCGCGAGACGCAGGAGATGCTCGACTATTGCGCAGCCCACGAGATCGCTGCGGACGTCGAGGTCATCCCCATCCAGAAGATCAACGAGGCTTACGAGCGGATGCTGCGCAACGACGTGCACTATCGGTTCGTCATCGACATCGCCAGTCTGGCCTGAGCGCAGTCAGCGCAGATCCAGTTCCCAGGTCTCCGAAACCAGGTCGGTGCGGCCCCAACTCTCGTGCGGCTCGGTCGCGGCAAGGCGAAATCCGCACTGCTGGTAGACCCTGCGAGCGGCTTTCAGCTCGCTCTGCGTCCAGAGAGCGATCTTCCGGTACCGGCACTGCCGCCCGAATCGGATGCATTCCTCGACCAGGCGCTTTCCGATCCCCGACCCTCGCGCGGCGGGCTCGACGAGGAGGAGGCGGAGCTTGGCGACGTGCTTCGACTTCTGCACGAGGAACACCGAGCCCACGCGCTGGCCGTTCCTCTCCGCGATCCAGCAGCGCTCCCGGTCCGGATCGAATCGCTGCACGAATTCGCTGACGATCTGCGCGACCAGCGCCTCGAAGCGCTCGTCGTATCCCCACTCCTCGGAATAGAGCACGCCGTGGCGATGGACGACCCACCCCAGGTCGCCGGGCCCGTGCGCGCGGAGAAGATAAGGCTGCGCCGGCCGATTCTCCGGTTCGAGGAGCGTCTCGATGGTCCGCATCGCATCGAGCAGATGACCCTGGTCGCCCGGAGCGAGCGTGCTGACGATCTGGCGGACCTGGTCGCTGGAACGGGCATCCAGGGACTGAAAGGTTGCCCGGCCGGACCGGGTCAGCGACAGCGGCTGGCGCCGGGCGTCGTCCTTCGCGGCGCCTCGCTGGAGCCACCCGAGTTTCTGGAAACCCCTGAGGATGCGGCTCAGGTATCCCGCATCAAGGCCCAGCTCGCCGCGGACCTCGCTCGCGGTCGCTCCGTCGCGTCCCGCCAGCTCGTAGAGCACGCGCGCTTCGGTCAGCGAGAGGGCGCTGTCCAGCAGGCCTTCGCGGAGGACGCCGATCTTGCGCGTGTAGAAGCGGTTGAAATGGCGCACACCCGATACACAGGAGTCGAGCGATTGGGACATGGGCGCCAGCCTGCGCGCACTAAGTTGACGATGTCAACTGATTCACTTAACTCTGTCAACCAATCGAGACGCCGATGCCGGAGTGTGCTGTAGAGCGCCCCATGCAAGCGCTCATTTTCGACCTCGACGGGACGCTGGTCGACACCGTGTATCCGCATGTGGTCGCCTGGCAGCAGGCGCTGGAAGAGGCGGGCATGACCATCGACGGATGGCGCATCCACCGGCGCATCGGCATGAGCGGGGGCCTGTTCACGCGCGCCGTTTCCCGGGAGGTGGGCCGGCCGCTCTCGGCCGCGCAGGCGGAAGCGCTGCAGAAACGGCACGGCGAAATCTTCCGTTCTCTTGCGCAGACGCGCCGTGCCCTGCCCGGGGCCGTGCAGCTGCTGGAGCGGCTGCGCGAGCTGAACGTCCCGCACGCGATCGCCACCTCCGGGCGGCATCCCGAGATCGATGCATCGCTGGAGGCGCTGTCGGTACCGGCGAGCACCATCGTGATCGATCGAGGCGATGTGGCTCGAGCCAAGCCGGCACCGGACTTGTTCGTGACGGCGGCGGAGCGGCTCTCCATCCCCGCGGAGGATTGCTACGTCGTCGGCGACGCGGTGTGGGACCTGCTGGCCGCTCGCCGCGCACGGATGTTCAGCGTCGGGCTCCTCACCGGCGGGTACGGATCGGACGAGCTGCTCGCGGCCGGCGCCTACCGCGTCTACCGCGACCCGGCCGAGCTCGCAGCGAGCCTGGACGAGCTCGGCGTCCTACCGTGATGCGGCGAGGAGCTCCCTCCACGGGGCGAGGAGATTAAAGGTGCTGCTCACTCCGAGGCGAACGTAGAGTCCGAGGACGAGGCAGACGGCGAGGACGATCAACTCCATCTCGACGAGCTCCTTGGCGATGGAGATCCCGAGCATCCCGCGGATGACGTGACCGAGGGGCCCGGCGAGATGGCGGCGGGCCTCCGCGATTTCCGGGACGGTCTCGCTGAAGAACCGATTGACATTGAAGACAATGAGGAACCAGACCAGCGCGGACCCGAGCAGGCGGCCCGCGAGCGGCTCGCCCAGGCAGCGGACGCCGAAGGCGGTGCCGGCGAGAAGCCCCAGCTGCGAGATGGTGAGCACCAGAGCGGCGCGCAGGCGATCGCGAACGAGCTTCCGGATGTACTCGCGAACGAAATCACGCGCGTACGCCCGGGCGTGCCAGGCGCCGATCGCGATCAGGAAGAGACGCGACAACCACGCGAGCAGGGAGCCTCCCAGCCCGCACTCTACCGAACGAATGCGGCCTCCGCGGCGTAGGCGAAGCTGCGCGCTTGTAAGCTTCTAATCCTAGCCAGAATCGCCAACGACGAAGACGGCCGTCGTCCGTGCCGGGATATTGAACTTGCCGGTGGCGGGATCGAAGGTCGATCCCTTGACCACGGGATCGGCGCCGGTCCGTTGGACAGGGTGCAATCGCGCGCGCGCGGACATATAGTCCGCATGCTTCTCAGTCTTCGGGGTGTACACGACCTGCACCTTGTCGGCATTGCAGAACACAATGAGCCCGTTGCGAGAGTCATCCCCGCGCCCGGAAACGCGCGATATGGCCATGACGATCAAGGCGGGGTTGTCGGTAGGGCCAGTGTTGTAGAACCTCACCCGCTCGATCACCTCCTCGGCGGTGGGCAGATTGAAGAGCGGAGAGCTCGTCCGGATCTCAAGCAGGTCCAGGAAGTTCCTTCGAGCCTGGTCGATCTCCTGGAAGCCGGGCTTCAGGTCCGGATTTCCGAGAAACGGCTTCATCACGGGCCAGTTGTCCTGGTTCCCGCCCCACGCAGGCGGCAGGCCAACACCAAAATTGTTGGACTGATAAGTGAAGTCGATCAGGTTGAACCAATCGCCCGAGTTGTAGCTGTTGTTGTCGAACGACTTCGACCGGAGCAGATCGTCGCCGGCGTGGAAGAAGGAGACGCCCTGCGCCAGCGCGATGATGCCGAGGCCCAGGGTCTGGGCGCGAACTCGATCGGCCAGGCTCGTGCCCACCGGCAGCTTGTACTGGCTGATGTCGAACAACGTCTGGTTGTCGTGGGCCGAGGCGTAGACGATGTTTTCCCGGGGACTGCCCGTATAGCCCGCGGGCTGGCCGAAGTAGTCGATCTGCGAACCGAGCTTGTGGTTGCCGTCCTTGTCCACCAGCGGGTAGTTCTTTAGATTCCCGGCGAGCCCGACCATGATGAGGTCCCTGAGGTGGAGCAGCCAGTCCTTCTGCCCCGGCGTCTGCAGGCCCGCAACATCATTGTTGTCGTACCAGAGGCCGTTGATGAATCCCTGATTCCGCACGAAGTGCTCGCCCCCGTCGAAGGGGCCACCTCCCCGGACCGCATCGCGAAGGCGATCGCTGAACGTCCCGATGCCAGTGCCCGCGAGGTTGAGTTGGGAGGCCTGGACGAACCGCGCATTGTTCCCCACCGCGCCGAAGTTCCAGCCTTCGCCGTAGATGTAGACGTCCGGGTTGAAGCGCTGCAGGTTGGCGCGAAGCTTCAGCATCGTCGACCTGGGGTGGAAGCTCATCAGGTCGAAGCGGTAGCCGTCCACCTGGTATTCACGCGTCCACGTCTCCGTTGAGTCGATCATCAGCTTCTCGAACATGGCATGTTCGGCCGCGGTGTCGGAGCAGCAACTGTCGGTGAGCACGTTCCCCACCGCATTCAGCCGGTGGTAGTAGCCGGGCACGATACGATCGAGCACCGACCTGGCATCCTGTCCCGAGGCGGTGGTGTGGTTGTAGACGACGTCCATGACGACCTTGAGCCCCGCCTCGTGGAGCCCTTTGACCATCGCCCGGTATTCGCGGATACGCGCAACGCCGTTGGCGTCGCTCGCGTAGCTGCCCTCAGGGACAGTGTAGTGCCACGGATCGTAGCCCCAGTTGAATCCGTCCAGGTCCCGGACCGGCGCGATCGCCGCCTGCTGTGCGTCCGAATCCGGTGGTGCATTGGGGACTACCGGGGTCACCTGCTGGCTGGGATCCTCCGGCACGGTGGCGATGTCGAATGACGGAAGCACGTGTACGTAGGTCAGGCCTGCGCTGGCGAGTTCGCGGAGGTGCGTCATTCCCCTCGATTGGCGGTCCGCGAAGGCCAGGTACTTGCCGCGAGCCGGCTGCGGGACGCTCGAGTCGCTGATGCTGAAGTCCCGGACGTGCAGCTCGTAGATGGAAAGTGGCGCGCCACCCGGGGGCGCCGATCCCTGGTTGGCGCCTCTTCCGTCCTCCCACCCCGGAGGCATGGTTTCGGGGGTACGGAGGTCGGTCACCAGGCTGCGCTGGCTGTCGACGGACAGGCCCAGCGAGTACGGATCGGTCACGAGATTGGTCTCGACCTTGCCGGTCAGGCGGACGAACACCTTGACCTCGTATTTGTAGTATTTCCTGTTGGCCCAACTGGAGTCGCCGTCCGCCGTCCACACGCAGGTGCCGGAATTCCAGGACATCGGCACGACCCTCGAGGTCGGGGAAGTGGGCGAGTCGTAGAGGTACAGTTTTACCGACTTGGCAGTCGGGGCCCAAAGACGGAACTGCAGCCCGCTGGCCGACCCCCGATCGCCGTCGTCGGACCGCTGCCCGATGACGGCTCCGAGCTTGCCGGAGTAGGTACACAGGGAATCGAGCACGCCCGGTATCTGGAGCCCTGTCGCGTCCACGAGATTTCCGCTACCGTCGAAGCTCGCGACGACGACCTGTCCCTTCAGGATTCCGGGGACCGAGGGCAGATCCCGGGGACGAAGCATCAGTGCCGTGGCCGAGGCGATGAACGGGTACTTTTCCTTCAGCGCTGCGCTCAAGCCGCCGGAAACGACGGACAGCGGAATGGAGACTCCTCCGGACACGCCGCTCGAGCCCGAAGTGATTCCCCCGTCGGCCGCGTAGTAGAGACGGTACGTGTTCGCGGGGGTCGCTTGAGGCCAGGCAATGGTGCTGGGCACGAGCCAGTGGGCCTTCGCCTTGTTCACGTCCCCGACCTTGAATCCGGGGACCGAGGTGTAGATGGTGCAATCGTCCTGCAGCTGCCAGATTTCCGCGCCGTTCGCGATGCCCGCCGGGAAGAGAAAAAACATGTCGTTCGGGCAGTTCTTGTTGTCGCCTGACGCGTCGTGCAGGATGAAGTTCAGTCCCGTGGCCGCCGTGTTGATCGCCACGTCGTAGTACACGCCAAAGCTGTCAGTCCCGGTGAACGGTTGGGCGGGATTCCATTGCGGGCTCGGATTGAGTGCGCCGTACCACGTGTAGAGTTGCCATCCCGTGTAGTCGCCCGCATCGCGATGGTAATGGATGCGCACATCCCCCGCCGGTGCGGCCGCGTTTGCCAAACCCGTCGGTGCGGAGACCAAGAACAGCAGTGCGAGCACACAACGGACGGCGGCAGAACGATCCCATCCAAGAAAGCGGGTCATGGCTCCTCCAACGGCGATGACGACTCGGGGGCGGCGAAGGGCCGCGGAGCTTACCACCGAGCGCCCGGCGACAACTATCCTTCGCAAGTCCCTGCTTGCGAGTTTCTCCGGCCTGCGCGCATCATCTCTCCCGGACAGGAGGGAACATGCGATTCCTTCGCACGGACAATGACGTTGCCGCGCTGCTCATGCGACTCGCGCTCGGCGTGGTCTTCGTTGCACACGGAGCCCAGAAGGTGCTCGGGTGGTGGGGCGGATTCGGGGCGAGCGCGACGATCCAGGGTTTCTCGAAGATGGGCATGCCGCCGGTGCTCACCATCCTGGTGATGGCCGCCGAGCTCGGGGGAGGGCTGCTGCTCATCATCGGCTTCCTCACGCGCATCGCCGCCTTCGGGATCGGTTGCGTGATGCTCGGCGCGATCGTGCTCGTGCATTCCAAGGTCGGCTTCTTCATGAACTGGATGGGCAACCAGAAAGGAGAGGGATTCGAGTACCACCTGCTCGCGCTCGGCCTCGCGATCGCCCTTCTCATCAAGGGCGGTGGCGCGCTGTCCGTCGATGGAGCGCTCGCCGGCCACGACAGCGGCGCACCGTATTCGGCATCGCCCACCGTGTAGAGCGAAATCGCGGCGGAGGAAGCCGCACCGCGTCTTGATCTTCGCTGGCGCAAGCCTAGGGTGCGGCGCGCAGACCATCGAGGTCTGTGAAGGGGGACGCCATGGCATCGGATTCCGCTCTGTTCGTCGGCTGGAAGCTGCCCGTCGTCGGGCGGGAGGCGGACGCGCTGGAGTTGTTCGGGTCGTTCGTCGGTTTCCTGACCAAGCAGGAAACGGCGGGATCGATCGATTCTTTCGAGCCCTGCCTGCTCTCGCCCCACGGCGGTGACCTTGACGGCTTCATCCTCGTTCGCGGCGAACGCAACAAGCTCTCGGCCTTGAGGCACTCCGAGGAATTCGAGGAGCTCGTCTCCAGGTGCCTGATGAGCGTCGACGGGTTCGGCGTGGTCGACGCGTACATCGGCGACTCGGTCGGCAGGCAGCTGCAGCGCTACGCGAAGAACATCCGTCGCTGAGCTCAGTTCGCGGCCTGCTCCACGGCGCCGCGGCCGGAGAGGAGCGCGCGCGCTGCCTCCACCGCTTCGCCCGTCCCGGCGAGCGCGAGGACATCGTCGACGCGCAGGACCTCGTGTCCGGTGGGAACGAGCACCTCCTCTCCTGCCCGCGCGATCGCGAGCACGGTCGCGCCGGTGGCGCCGCGCAGGTTCAGGCTCGCGAGCGTCCGTCCCACCGCCGGACTTCCCTGCGAAAGCGTGAAGCGCACGGGCGAGCCGAGTCCGGGAAGGACCTGCCCGATCTCCGCCTCCACTGCTCCGCTCCCCGCTGTCGGCGTGCCGCGCGCCTGCGAGAAGGCCGCCGCGAGCACCTGCGCCCCGGCGCGTACGTGGCCCTGGAGTTGGGTCACCGAGAGCCAGAGCCGGATGCCGAGGAAGACGAACGCCGCGGCGAACAGCGCCAGCGTCGGGGCCAGCGGCAGGAAGGCACGCGCCACGGCGAACAGCGGCAGCCCCAGGGCGACGGCGGCGGCGAGCTGCAGGGCGACGACGAGGGCGCGCCGTGGCGCCGCCGCAAGGTCGACCTTGCCGGGCGCTCCCGCTGGCAGCGCCTGCGTGGCGAGCGATAGCGCGAGCGCGCCGACGAGCCGGACGCTGCCTGCGAGAAAAGGAGTCGTCAGCGCGATCGCGGTGGCGAGGGCAATCATCTCAGCCGCCCGAGCGCCGAGACCGCGCGCGCGCAGCCAGTCGACGAGGTCGGGAAAGAAGCGCGCGCACAGCACCACCGCCGCCGTGAGGAGCGCCGCATCCAGCAGCAGCAGGCGGACGAGCCGTTGCGCGCGGGTCCGGCGCGGTCCCGGCGCTCGCAACCCGTCGATCCAGGATGCGTACAGCGCCACGAAGGTCTGCAATGCGTGCGGCAACTTCCGATCCACCCAGGCTGCCACGGGACCGGAAGCGCGGATCATCCACGGCGTAGTCAGCGTGGTGAGCGCCGAGACGCTCACCGCCACCGGGTAGAAGAAGTCCGGCACGATGCGGGTCGAGGTCCCGACCGCAGCGATGATGAACGAGAATTCTCCGATCTGCGCCAGGCTCATGCTGGCCGCGACGGAGGTGCGGATCCCGGCGCCGGTGAGAAAGGCCGGAATCGACACTCCCACCGTCTTGCCCGCGATCACCACGGCGGAGAGGACGAGGATGGCCGCCCAGTGCTGGCGCACGAGGCCGGGGTCGATGAGCATTCCGACCGAGACGAAGAACACCGCGGCGAAGAGGTCGCGCACGGGCTGGAGAAGGTGCTCGATGGACACGCCGTGCTGCGACTCGGCGACGAGCGTTCCGGCCAGGAACGCTCCGAGCGCGACCGAGTAGCCGAAGCGCTGCGCCAGCAGCGCGAAGGCGAAACAGATCCCGACGGAAGCCACGGCGGTCGTCTCGGGGCGATCGAGCTTGAGGATGGCGCGCACCAGGCGCGGAATGATCAGCAATCCCGCCACGACGACGCAGCCGAGAAAGAGGGCGAGCCGGCCCACCGTGATTCCGAGCTGGGCGGCGCTGAGGCGGCCGGCCGAGAGCGTCGTCAGCGCGGCGAGCAGAAGGATGGCGATCAGGTCCTCGACGATCAGGATCGAGAGCACCAGCTCGCGCAGCCGTCCTCCGATGCGCAGTTCCGCGAACGCCTTGGCGATGATGGTCGTGCTGGAGATGGCCACCACGGCGCCCGCAAAGAGGCTCTCGCGCGGAGACCACCCGAAGATGCGGCCGGCGAGGTCTCCGAGGATGATCTGGATGCTGACCTCCACCGCCGCGACGATGGCTGCGGCCGCTCCCACCCGCAGCAGCTTCTCGACGGTGAATTCGAGACCGATGGTGAAGAGGAGCAGGATGACCCCGAGCTCGGAGAGCCCGCGGATGATCTCGTCGTCCGCCACCAGCGGGAACGGCACGTGCGGACCGACCAGCAGGCCGGCGAGGATGTACCCAAGCACCACGGGTTGGCGCAGGCGCTGGAACACGACCGTAGTGACGGCGGCGACGCAGAGCACGATCGCCAGGTTGGTGAGGAACACGTTGGCGTGGTGTTCCATGGCGCGCGCACAGTAACTCACGCGCGGTAGACTGCGCGCATGCCGCGCGCCGCGAGCCGTGTGGGACTGCTCGGGACGGAGACCGCCCTCGACGTGCTGGTGAAGGCGGGCGCCGTGGAAGCGCGCGGGCGCCAGGTCATCCATCTCGAGGTCGGCGAGCCGGATTTTCCCACTCCGGGGCACATCGTCGAGGCCGGCGTCCGTGCGCTCCGGGACGGGTACACCCGCTACGGCCCGCCGGCAGGCTCGCCGGGGTTGCGTGAGGCGATCGCGGAGCACCTCGCGCAGCGCGGCGTCCGCGCGAATCCCGAGCACGTCCTGGTCACGCCTGGAGCGAAGCCGAACCTCTTCTACGGTTTTCTCGCGACGCTCTCGCCGGGCGATGAGGCGCTGGTTCCCGATCCCGGATTTCCCATCTATGCGTCGATGGTGCGCTTCTGCGGCGCGACGCCCGTCCCGGTGCCGCCGCGCCTCGATCAAGGGCGGGCGATCGATCTCGACGTGCTCGAGCGGGCGATCACTCCGCGGACCCGGATGGTCGTATTCAATTCGCCCTCCAATCCCACTGGCGCAGTAGTCCCCGAAGCCGACCTGCGGCGGCTGGCGGCGCTCGCGGACCGCCACGACCTGTGGGTCATGGCCGACGAGATCTACCGGCGCATCCGCTACGGCGCGGACGCCCCCTCGATCGCCGCGCTTCCCGGGATGCTCGAGCGGACGATCCTGGTCGACGGCTTCTCCAAGGCGTATGCGATGACCGGATGGCGGCTCGGCTGGGGCCTCTTTCCCCCGGCGCTCGCTCCGCATGCGGTGCGGCTGGTGATCAACTCGAACACCTGCACCGCTTCGTTCGTGCAGGAGGCCGGGATTGCCGCGCTGCGCGGGCCGCAGGACGTGGTCGATGCGATGGTGGCCCGGTTCCGCACGCGGCGAGACGCGATCGTCGCGCGCCTTGCGCGGATTCCGGGCGTTCGCTGTCACGAGCCGGCCGGAGCGTTCTACGCTTTCCCGGACGTGCGCGCGCTTCCCCTCAGCGCCGCCGCGCTCGCGGACCGGCTCCTCCAGGAGGAGGCGGTCGCGCTGCTCGATGGAGCGGGATTCGGTCCAGGCGGAGCCGGATACCTCCGTCTCTCGTTTGCATCTTCCCTGGAGAACCTGGAAGAAGCCGCGGACCGGTTCTCGAGCCTGGTCGCACGGATCTGATTGCAGGCGTCAGGCCGCGTCCTGCCGCGGCCGCAGCCGTTCGTGCAGCTTGATCCGCTGCACCTTGCCGGCGGCGCTCTTGGGCAACTCGGGCACGACCTCGATGAGCTTCGGCCGCAGCGCGATAGGCAGATTCGCGCTGGCGAACTCGCCCAGGCGGTCGGCCACGGTGACGTCGGCCGGGTCGCGTGCGACCACGAAGGCCGCCGGCGCCTCCCCCATCACTTCGTCCGGCACGCCGATCACCGCCGCCTCGACGATGTCCGGGAATGCCAGCAACGCCTCCTCGAAGCGCTCGGCGCTCATCCGCGTCCCGCCGCATTTGAGGAAGCTCTTCGCGCGGCCGAGCACGGTCACATAACCCTGCCGATCGATGGTTGCCAGATCTCCCGTGTGCAGCCGGCCATCGCGGAAGGTCGCGGCCGTTTCGGCCGGATCCTGGAAGTAGCCGCGCGCGACGTTCTCTCCCTCGGCGACGATTTCGCCCATCTCGCCGGGCGCGACGGGGCGGCCCTGCTCGTCGACGATGCAGAGCGTGACGCCCGGGATGCCCTTGCCGATGCTGGCGGGACGTGCATCCACCTCGTCTGGATCGAGGATCGAAAGGCGCGCCGTCGCTTCCGTGGCGCCGTACATGAGATAGAGACGCACCGACGGCTTCGCCTCGCGCAGCTCGCGGACGAAGGGCGCCTGAAGCTTGCCGCCCGCCTGTTGCAGCCAGCGCAGATCGGGAAATTCCATCTGCTTGAAACACGATTTGCGCAGGAGGATCTGGTAGTGGCTCGGAACCCCGGCGAAGCCGGTGCAGCGCGTCTCGATCATCCGCTGCAGCACCTTGTCCGGAAACACGAACCGCTTGTCGATCACCACCGTCCCGCCCACCGCGAGGTGCGTCTGCAGGACGGAGGCGCCGAACGAGTAATGGAAGGGCAGCACCGCCATCGCGCGGTCGCGCTCGGTGAGGCCGATGGCCGCGACGATCGAGTTGGTATTGGCGATGAAGTTGCGGTGCGACAGCATCACGCCCCGGGGCTTTCCGGTGGAGCCGGAGCTGAAGAGCAGCGCCGCCAGGTCGTCCCCGCCGCCGCGCGAGGGCGCCTCCCCCGCGCGGGTCGCACACTCCGGCAGCGTGGCGACGGACGCGCCCTGGAATGAAACCGGACCCGGCTGGTCGAGCACCACATGCGTGGGGTGGGTGAGCCATCTCGCGCACGCAGCGGCCATCCGGGTCTCGACGAACGCGAACCGCATCCGGGTCTGGTCCACGATGGCGCGGCAGTCCCCCGCGGTGAACCCGGGCGAGACGGGAACGGCGACGCAGCCCGCGCGCATCGAGCCGAGGTAGGCAGCGACCCAGAAGAAGGAGTTCTCGGCCGCGATGCCGACGCACTCGCCGTGCCTGGCGCCGTTCTCCAGCAGGAACACGGCGGCCGACGAAACGGCGGCCGAGAGCTGGCCGTAGGAGTGCTCCGCGTCCAGCGTGATCAGCGCGGGACGGGCGCCGTTCCTCCCAGCGAGCAGCCGGTCGGCGAAGTTCACGGCTCGACTCCGCGGCGCAGGAGGATCTGCTCGATGGCCCCGAGGCTCTCCATCCGCGCGATGTCCTCCACCTGGAACTGGACGCGGAACTCGGTCTGCAGCGCTTCCACCAGCGCGAGATGACCGAAGGAGTCCCAACCCTCGATGTCCGCCGGCGAGGCGGTAGGGGCGAGCGTCGCCGGATCGATCTGGAAGACCTCCGCCAGGACCGCCTTGATCCGCTGTTGGACCATCGTCGCCTCCCACCGCTAGCCCGTACTGAGAGCGCCTCGGGGCTCGGGATTTGCGGGCAGGTCGCGCACGCCGGTTCGCGCGCCGAGATAGATGAAGTCGCCGCTCCCGCGCCGCGAGATGATCGCGCCCGGAATGCCGAGGACGACGCCGTTCTCCGGAACGTCCTCGACCACCACCGAGTTCGCGCAGATCGCGGCGCCGTCCGCGATGCGCAGCGGGCCTATCACCTTCGCGCCGGAGCCGACGTACACGCGCTCGCCGAGGACCGGCGCGTTCGTCGCCGGATAGCGACCGGTCCCCTCGATGGTGCACATCTGCCCGACCGAGCAGTTCTTTCCGATCCGCACTCCCGGACCGATCCGCAGCGAGACGAAGTGGCCGACGTAGAAGCCGGGCTCGATGCGCGCGTCCACGTCGATCGAGATCGAGGTGAGAACGCCGAGCAGCACCTCCGCGATGGTGTAGAGCGCCCAGAGCAACGGAGCAGCCAGGGGATGCGGGGGGATGGTCTTCAGGCGGCGACCGAAGCGGTACACCGCCATCGCCCAGGATCCGTCGAGCGTGAGTGCAAACCGCATCCTGGTCAAAGCGCCGGCACCGTGGTGATAGATGAGGTGGCGCTCGAGATCGGCGCGATATGCGGGCCAGAAGTGCTCCGGGTACATCGACGCTGCCTCCTTGCGCGGCGAATCGAATCGCTGCGGGGTGGGAAGGGCGATCCGCTCGGCGGGGACCGGTTTCGGTGGAATGCCGGTCCAGCCGCGCCCGCGCGGCAGCGAGCGGCCCACCAGCGTATTCGCCGCGATCACAGAGCCGTCCGGGACCTGCACGGGCCCGACGGCGGAAGCGCCGGGAGCCAACACGACGCGCTCGCCCAGCTGCGGACGCCCGCGGGCTCCGGGCCTGCCGCCGACGCCGAGGGTGTTGCCGCCGTGAAGCATCGAGCCGCGGCCGACGCGCACCCCCAGCGAGATGAAGACCTCGCCGCGGGGCGCGATCCACACCCCGTTCTCGATCCGGGAGCGCACGCTGAGGCTCGTCTTCGTGAGCAGCCGTCCGGCTTCGAACAGCAAAACGTACAGGGCCCGCAACGCGAACATCAGCGGGCGGCGCGGGCGCTCGTAGACCCATCTTCCGAAACGGTAGACGGCGAGGGCCCAGAACGCCCGCGACGCCAACAGCAGGCGCAGCCGGGCGCGGAAACCATTTGCTCCGTGCATGCGGGAGAAGTGTGCAAAATCCGACCGGATGCCGCGCAAACCGCTCGGAACGTGACCCGCGCTCGCCACCGCCCACCCCTCCGTGCGAGGAGGTTAGGGACGATCAGGCAGTCAGGCTAGACCTTTCGCGGATACCCGAGCTTCGACAGCACGCCACCCATGTCTTGGAGCGTGACGGGATCTTCGATGGTCGGCGGTGTCGTGTACTCGATCCCGTCGGCGATCTTGCGGATGGTCCCCCGGAGAATCTTGCCGGACCGCGTCTTCGGCAACTTTGCGACAATCGCGGCTTGCTTGAAGAACGCCACCGGACCGATCCGTTCGCGCACCAGGTCGACCAGCTCCTTCACCAGCTCCTTCTCGTCCCGCTGCACTCCGGACTTGAGCACGACGAACCCGACGGGGACCTCGCCCTTGAGCTGGTCGTTCACGCCGACCACCGCGCATTCGGCGACGTCCTTGTGCGACGCCAGGATCTCCTCCATCGCCCCCGTGGAGAGGCGGTGGCCGGCGACGTTGATGACGTCGTCGATCCGGCCCATGATCGAGAGGTACCCGTCCTGATCGAAGAACCCGCCATCGCCGGTCAGATAGAACCCCGGATAGCGCGAAAGATATGCGTGGACGAAGTTGGCGTCGTCTTCGTACAGCGTCGGCAGGCATCCGGGCGGCAGCGGCAGCTTGATGGCGATGGCGCCGCTCCGCCCGCGCGGAACGTCGGCCCCGGTCTCGTCGAGGACGCGCACGTCGTACCCGGGTACCGGCTTCGTGGCGGAGCCCGGCTTGACGGGGAATTCCTCGATGCCGAGCGGGTTGCCGACGATGGGCCAGCCCGTCTCCGTCTGCCACCAGTGATCGACCACCGGGATGCGCAGCTTTTGCTGCGCCCACTGCAGCGTCTCCGGATCGCAGCGCTCGCCGGCAAGGAACAGCGCCCGCAGCGACTTCGCCGGCTGGTACTTCTGGATGAATTTCCCTTCGGGATCCTCGCGGCGGATGGCGCGGAACGCCGTCGGCGCGGTGAAGAGCGTCTGCACTCCGTGCTCTGAAACGACGCGCCAGAAGGCGCCCGCGTCCGGCGTTCCCACGGGCTTGCCCTCGTAGAGGATGGTCGTGTTTCCGTTCAGCAGCGGGGCATAGACGATGTACGAGTGCCCGACCACCCAGCCGATGTCGCTGGCGGCCCAATACGGCTCGCCCGGCCGGGCATTGTAGAGCGCGCCCATGCTGTACTTGAGGGCGACGGCGTGGCCCCCGTTATCGCGCACGATTCCCTTCGGACGGCCGGTGGTGCCGCTCGTGTACAGCACGTACAGCGGATCGTTCGCGCCGACCGACACGCAATCGGCCGGCTCCGCTCCGGCAACGGCTTCGTTCCAGTCGATGTCACGGCCCTTCTGCAGCTCCCCGGCGAGCTGCGGCCGCTGCAGGAGAATCACGTTGTCGGGCTTGTGCCTGGAGATCGAGATCGCCTTGTCGACCATCGGCTTGTACGGGACCGTCCGGCCCGGCTCCAGCCCGCACGAGCCGCAGACGATCAGCTTGGGCCGCGCGTGCTCGATGCGCGCGGCGAGCTCGTGCGCGGCGAAGCCGCCGAAGACCACCGAATGCACGGCGCCGATGCGCGCGCAAGCGAGCATGGCGATCAACGCCTGCGGAACCATCGGCATGTAGATGACGACGCGGTCGCCCTTCCCTGCTCCGAGCCGGCGAAGCGCTCCGCCGAATCGCGCCGTCTCCTGCAGCAGCTCCCGGTACGTGTACTTCATCGTCTGGTTGGCTACCGCGCTGTCCCAGATGAGCGCGACCTGGTCGCCCCGGCCGGACTCCACGTGCACGTCGAGCGCGTTCTCGCAGGTGTTCAGCTCGCCGCCTTCGAACCAGCGCGGGCGCCGCGGATCGTCCCGGTCGAGCACCCGATTCCAGGGCTTCCGCCAGCGCAGCGCGCGGGCCGCCTCGGCCCAGAACGTCTCCGGTTCCTGCAGCGACCGGCGGAAGACCTCGTCGTAGCGGCCCATGGTGCCTCCGTGGAACGCACTCTCCGCGAGCCCTACCTGCGAAATCAAGGCCGTGCTTTTCGGTAGCGTCCGGCTCTACGAATCTACGAATCGCATCGCCCCGCCGGGCCCTCTCCAGAGGAAGAGCCGTGGCACACGGAGTGAAATCAGGTCGCGCAACGAAGGAGACACACCATGACGACCCTGGGAAAGACGCTGTTCGTCACCCTGAGCCTCGCTGTCCTGATCGGTGGCACGCTCGCGCTCCGCGAACGATCCGAGAAGGCGCCGCGCGCACAGCTCTCGCCTGGGCAGCTGGCGGAGATCCAACCTCCGGCAAAGCCCGCCGAGCCGCCGAAGGCGTCCCGTCCGCCCGTGCACGAGCAAGGCGCGGACACGGACGCAGAGCCGCAGGATCCCGAGTTCGAAGACGGCAGCGGCTCCTGAGCACGAAACTCGACGGACAGGGCGACGCCCGATACGTTCGGGCAGATGGACGACCGACGCAAGTTTCACCGTGTGAGCGCACCCGTCTTCTGCCGGCCGCTGGGACAGCCGCTCTTCGGCCGGCGCAAGGCCGTCGACGTGAGCCTCGGCGGCCTGCGCATCTATGCCGACGACCCGCCGATGCCGGGCGATCGCCTGGAACTGGAGCTGTTCCTGCCCGACCAGAGCGAGGTGGTTTGCACGGTCGAGGTGGTGTGGGTGGACGGCCTGCCCGAAGGATCGCCGGCACGCTACGACGTCGGAGTGAAGTTCGTATCGATCTCGCCTGCCGAGCGCGAGCGACTTTCCGCGGTCCTGAAACCCGAATGAGGGCCGTCAGCGTGCGTCGCTGAACCCGAGCACGCGCCGGGTCCACTGCAGCTCCAGCGCCTCGTCGGCAAAGACCACCGACTCGCCCTCGGCGCGGCGCGCGAGCGCGGAGAAAACCTCCGCCGTGACCGGCCCGGTGATTCGTGCGCCTGGCAGCGCCGCGCCCAGCTCTTCCGGCTCGCGCAGCGCATCGCCAGCGCTCTGGTCGCGAAAGATCTGCGCCTTCTCCCGCACCGCATCGATCCAGTCCGGCGGCTGCGGACCACCCAGGACGACGGCGATGCGGCGCTGCAGATCCTCCCCGCGGTGGCCGAGAACGCGCGAGAGGTAGCTTTCCGGCGCATCGCGCAGACGCCCGCGAATCAGATCGAGCAGATCGAGCGGGAACGGCGCGTCCGGACAGAGCACGACATCCAGCGTGGCATACGGGTCGAGGCGCAGCCGCGCGTCGATCGCCCGCAGGATCTCGCCGCGGCGCGGGAACGGATCGGCCGCCCGGAACCAGAGCGCCACGTGCTGCGCGGAAGGTTCCTGCCGCGGGGCGAATCCGTCGAGCCCGCCATCGACGAGGTGCGGCCGGGGCCACTCATCGAGGCGACGGCCCAGACGGTCCTCCGCGGCGAGCAGCGTCCCGAGCAGTGCCTCCTCGCTGAACGTCGCGGTGCGGCGGACGCGGTAGGGCGGCGCGGCGTCGAAGGCGACGCCGTCGTGCCCGGCCGTGGCCCGCATGGCCGTGCCCGGCAGCAGCGAGAGCGGGAACACCTGCGCCTCGCCGGCCAGGCCGTTCGCGTCGAGAAAGTCCATCCCTCGCAGCACGTCTTCCGGGGTGTCGCCGGGAAGACCCACGATCAGGTCGACGAGCAGCTCGATGCCTTCGCCATGTAGCATGCGCGCGGTCTCCGCCACCTTCTCCGGAGATCCGCCCCGCCGCACGCGTTTCAAGGTCTCGCGGTTGACCGACTGCAGGCCGATCTCCAGGCGATCGAATCCGGCCTGCTTGAGCTTCCGCGCCTGCTCCGCGGTCAGGCCCTCCGCTCGGATCTCGGCGAAGAAGCTCAGCGCGCGCGCGGCGTTCTCCCGGATCAGCGCGTCGAGCAGCGGCTCGAACTCCGGCCTGTGATTGAACGTCGGATCGAGGAACACCACCTCGCGCGCTCCGCGATCGCGCAGTGCCGCGATCAGCGCAGCGCTCTTTTCCACGTCGAGCACGCGAAGGACGCTCGAAGAGCGGGGATAGAAGCAGAACGTACAATGCGAGCGGCAGCCGCGAACGGTCTCGACATAGGTCGAGCGCTCCGGATCCACCGGGACCAGGTCCGCGAGGTATGGCGACGGATAGTCGGTGAGCGGAAAATTGGCCGCCGGCTGCGGCGCGAAGGCGTTGAACCCGAGCGGACCGCGCAGCGCGACGCCCGGGATGCCGTCGGCACTCCTCCCTTCCACGAGGGCGGACATGACGCGCGCGAACGTGTCCTCCGCCTCGCCGGTCACCGCGATGTCCGCACCGGTTTGCTGGAGGATGAACGCGTTGTCCGGGCCGACCTCCGGGCCTCCGATCAGCACGCGCGTGTGCGGCGATCTGCGCTTCACCTCCCGCGCGAGATGCAGGCTTCGCTCGCTGTTCCAGAGGTAGAGGGAGAACCCGAGGAACTCGGGCTCCTCGCGCGCGATGCGATCGGCGAGCAGCGTGTCGCCGAGGACATCGGTCGCCGCGGGCTCGACGACTTCGATCTGGAGCCGCTTCTCCAACCCGTGCACGCGGGCGGCGACGCCCAGGCAACCGGCCGCAAGCGGCACGTTGCCGGTCGCCGCCAGCGCGGCTGGCGGCGGCACCGGGAGTTGGACGAGGCACAGCTTCTTCACGGCGGCGAGTATAGTGGAGCGGTGTTCGCGCTGACGTTCGATGACGGGCCCGGTCCGTCCACGGCGGAGTTGCTCGACGTGCTCCGCGACTTTGGCGTGCGGGCGACCTTCTTCCTGCTCGGCCGCAACGTCGAGGAGGCGCCGTGGTGTGGAGACCCGCGCCGCGCGCGATCGATCGTCGAGCGGGCGGGACGCGAGGGTCATGTCCTGGGAAACCATACGTACTCGCACCTGCGGCCGGACCGCTGGCGGGAGCTTGCCGCCGACCTGAGGCGCGGCGAAGCGGTGCTGCGCTCACTGCGACCTTCGCCGATCCCGTTCCGGCTGCCCTACAGGATCCAGCGCGTGGAGCATGGATTTCCCCTGGGAACGATCGGCGAGCAGATGGACCCGCGGGTGGCGGTGATCGCGTCGATGGGAGTCGCACACCAGCACTGGACCAGCGATTTCGACGACTGGACGCTGGGCGCCTCCGACGGTCCGGCGCTCGCCGCGAAGATGACCGCCCATGTGGAGCAGTGCGCGGCGGCAGGGATCGACGCGGTGATCGATCTGCACGACTCCGGCACCGGTTCGAGCTTCGGCTACGAGCGGCCGGGGACCGTCGCCGGCGTGAGGCTCTTTCTAAAAGAAGCGCAGGGGCGCGGCTGGAATAGCTTCACCGTCCCCTAGTCATCTCCGCGACAAGCGGAGCGTCCGTTCGAATCCGTCGTCCAGGACTCGCAGGTTGGCGGTGACCGTCCCGTCGGCGCGGCACTGGTACGTCTCTTCGACCTCCGGTCCGTGGCCAAGGCGCTGCACGGGAATGGCGGCGAGATCGCGCCCGCGCAGCGTAGGGTCGAACGGGAACAGCACCTCGTCCCAGGCGGCGAGATTGCCCTCGGGACGTCCGGCGTCGATGCGGCCGCATTCGACGAAGCGGTAATGGCCCACGTTGTGAGCGGCGCGGTAGCGTCGCGATACGTTCGTGGGCAACGGCGTGTCCTTCGGCACCAGCACGTCGAAGGAGATGCGGCCACCGTGCTCGTCCTCGCGGAACACGCCGAAGTGCCGGGTGAGCCGCTCCGTCAGCTTGTATCCGGCGCCTTCGTCGAGGTGGATGGCGAGACCGATGGCGCAGGAGCCGAACGGGTGCGGCGAGCGCCGCACGCGGTGCGAGCCGAACTTGTCGCGCAGCCTCCGGTAGACGGGGGGAAACGAGGATGCCCCTCCGACGACGTAGATGCCCGCCAGCTCGGTCCAGGCCACCTCGTCGGCGCCGCGGCGTGGATCGCGCATCGCCGGCTCCATGGCCGCGAGCGTCTGCTCGATCAGCGGAGAGCAGGCGTCGTAGATCTCGTCCACGGCGACCACCGTATCGTCGATGACGAACTTGCGCGTGTTCGGATTCAGCGACTCCTTCTGCTCCCGGACCTCATCGAGCAGCTGGGGGGTGAGCGAGCTGCCGCGGCGTTTCGCCAGCACCATGCGCGCGATGGCTTCGTCGAAATCGTCGCCGCCCAGCCGGGAGATCCCATTCGAGGTGATCACCTCGTTGGTGCGGCCCTCCATGTGGATGAGCGAGGCGTCGAACGTGCCGCCGCCCAGGTCGTAGACGAGCACGTACTCGCGCTTGGCGGTCACCGTCTCGCGGAAGCGATGGGCGTACTCGAACCCTGCCGCGCTCGGCTCGTTGAGCACCGCCTTCACGTCGAATCCGGCCCGCCGGTAGGCGTCCATCGTGATCAGCCGCTGCGCGGTGGACGCATTCGCGGGAACGCTGACCGCCGCCTCGATCTTGTCCTTCTTCCGCAGGCCGGCGTTGGAATGATGGAACAGCTGTTCGCGGACGTGGGCGAGAAAGCGGGTCAATAGATCTGCGGGCGTGAAGGAGCGGTTGCCGATCCGGACCTCCGCCTCCGGATGCCCCTCGTCGAGGAGCCTCTTGAACGACCGCAGCACCGTCCAGCCCGCCTCGCTGCGCCCGAAGTGCACTTCGCCTTCCGGGTCGACTGAGACGATCGAGGGGATGGCGTCCGTGTGCTCGAAGGAGACGATCGGGTAATTCCCCCGATCGACTACAGCTACGACCGTGTGGGTGGTGCCGAAATCGATGCCAAACCGCATGCAGGCAGTGTAGCAATAGATCCGGGGACACCCTACGCAATTCCCCATGCCAACCGGGTTGGCACGAGTGGCGTATGGTGTCCCCGGATCAGCTGAAGCGGGCTGGCTGGTGCAGGGCCTCGCGGACGCGGGCGCGGTACTCGGCACGCGGGATCTCGCGGCAGCCGAGGAGCGAAAGGTGCGGCGTGAGCACCTGCACGTCGAAGATCCGGAACCCGCGGTCGCGCAGCCGCTCCGCGCAGGCGGCAAAGGCCACCTTGGATGCGCCGCTGACCCGGTGGAACATCGACTCCCCGGCGAACAGCCCGCCCAACGCGATGCCGTACAGCCCTCCCGCGAGCGTCCTCCCCTGCCACGCCTCGACGCTGTGCGCCCAGCCCAGGCGGTGCAGCTCCGAGTACGTGGAGAGGATGTCCGGCGTGATCCAGGTGCCCTCGCCAGGGCGGTTGCCGCAGGCGCGCATGACGTCGTCGAACGCCTCGTCGAAGGAGACGCGAAAGCCGGCCTTCAGCGCGCGGCGGACGGTGCGCGGCCACGGCTCCAGCCCCTGCAGCGGAAAGATCGCCCGCGGATCCGGCGAGGCCCAGGGAACCAGTCCCTGCCGCACCGGCCAGGGAAAGATGCCTGCCTTGTACGCTTCGAGCACCAGCGCCGGCGAGAGGGTCCGGCTCACCGCTACCACGTCCTCGCCCTGCCGCGGCTCTGGAAAGCGCACCCCGACGGGCGGCGGCTCGATCGGCGGATACGGGATCACTGCCGCTCTTCCATTACGCCGTCGTTGGCGAGTCGCCTACCGCAAAAGTTACCGTCCGCCCTCGCGCTCTCCAATGAGGCGGGCGAGCTGCATCGGGCGCGCCTGCGGGTCGCCGAAGCACTCCCGGTAGTCGTCCAGGCTCCGGCGGATCACCTCCACCGCCTCGACGCGGTCGTACACTTCGGGAATGCGCACGGTGCGGGCGGGTTCGCCCGGCATCTGCTTGTAGGTGAGAAAGTAGTGCCGCAGCCGCTCGATCAAACCGTCGGGAGCGTCGGCGACGTCGCGCAGGTGTCCGTAGGCCAGGTCGTTCTCGAGCACCGCCACGATCTTGTCGTCGGCTTCCTCGCCGTCGATCATGCGCAACCCTCCGATGGGCCGCGCGCGGAGGAAGAAGTTGGCGTGCGCCATCGCCTTCTCGGAGAAGATGCAGATGTCCATCGGATCGCCGTCGCCGCGGATGTTGCCGACCCCGCAGCGATCCGAGCATCGCTGCCCGACCCGCGTGCCGCAGTACGTCTGCGGGATGAACCCGTATAGTGTCGGGGGCTGGCTCGAGTAACGCTGCGGGCGATCGACGCGCAGGTGCCCGCTCTGCTTGTCCAACTCGTATTTCACCGTATCGGTCGGGACGATCTCGATGTACGCCTGGATCACCCCGGCCGGATCTCCCGGCGCCACGCCATGCCAGGGGTGCGCTTGGAACATGGTCCAGACCAGTTTTTCCAGCTCGTCGGTCACCACCGTGCGCCTATCACGCCGACAATGCGTGGTAAACAGACGCCGCGATGGCCAGCACGTTCGAGACCAAAGGACGCCCCTCACGGCAAGACGCGCTCGACTACCACTCCAGTGGCCGGAAGGGAAAGATCGAGATCGTCCCTACCAAGCCGGTGGCAACTTCGCGGGACCTGTCGCTTGCCTACAGCCCGGGCGTCGCTGAACCCTGCCTGGAAATCGCCCGGGATCCGGATCTCTCCTACCAGTACACCGCCCGCGGAAACCTGGTGGCGGTGATCTCCAACGGCACGGCCGTGCTCGGTCTGGGAGACATCGGAGCGTACGCGTCGAAGCCGGTGATGGAGGGCAAAGCCGTCCTCTTCAAGAAGTTCGCGGACATCGACGTGTTCGACGTCGAGGTGGACGCGAGGGACATCGACACCTTCTGCACGGTGGTGAAGGCGCTCGAGCCCACCTTCGGCGGCGTGAACCTCGAAGACGTGAAGAGCCCCGAGTGCTTCATCATCGAGCGGCGGCTGCGCAGCGAGATGCAGATTCCCGTCTTCCACGACGATCAGCACGGCACCGCGATCATCACCGGCGCGGCGCTGATCAATGCACTGGAGCTCACCGGCAAGCGGCTCGCGGACGTGAAGGTGGTGTTCGTCGGCGCCGGAGCGGCGGCGGTGACCTGCGCCGAGCAGTACGTGAAGCTCGGAGTCCCGCGCGAGCACATCTTCATGTGCGACAAGTTCGGGCTCGTCTACCGCGGGCGCCCCGAGGACATGGACGAGTGGAAAGGGGTCTTCGCGCAGGGCAAGCAGCCGCGCACGCTGG